>Ga0210391_10000715_pt1 | contig 32758 bp, 28 predicted proteins | sample IncBWC12OmetaG_FD_160573 | JGI IMG/M metagenome (GOLD analysis project Ga0210391, IMG submission 160573) | Forest soil microbial communities from Barre Woods Harvard Forest LTER site, Petersham, Massachusetts, United States - Inc-BW-C-12-O ... | reverse complement strand
CAGAAAAGTATTGACGTGTTTCTGGAATCCGGATAAAGTGTGTAGTTCCGTGGATGTCCGAGTCTCCAGGTCTATTGTTAAGCGCCTCGATCTGTGAGCCCAAATCAGGAAAACGAGCATCTTCGGAGTCTTGTCACGCATCTATTCTGGGTAGGAATTGCGCTAACTCCTTACAATCTTGTGTGGAATCAGTAGGTTAGGGCGGCCGCTGGATTCTGGCCGGGTTCCCGGGACGAGGGCGAAAGCGAAATGCCCAATACATTATATTAAGGAAGGAGTAAAGTCACATGCGCTCTGATCGTGTGTTTGACGCTTTACAAACGTTGCGGAATCGGTATATGCTCTGTCAGCTTGCCTCCAAGGCCACGCGGAAGTTCCACCGGCCAAGCACCAGAATCCAAGAAACGATGAATGGTGTGTTGGACCGGATCGCAGGCGCGGAGCGGCAGGAAGTATTGTCGGAGCCGGAGAATTTTGCTGAGGCACAACGGCGGGCTGCTTAAAACAGCCCCGCCCGCCTGCCTGGTAGTTGTTTTGTCTTCCCTGAATATCCTTCCTTAGGAAATCTCCCGAAAACGCTGAAACGGATACGTTGAAGTGACCGGGTTTATTTGAGTCGTTTCTAGGACAAATCATGACCATTGCTGAACTGAAAGAGAAAAACATCACCGAGCTGACCAAGATCGCAAGGACCTTGGAGTTGCCCGGTGCCAGCGGACTGCGCAAGCAGGATCTCATCTTTAAAATCCTGCAGGCGCAGAGCGAAAAAGAAGGGCACATCTTCGCTGAGGGTGTGCTGGAAATTCTGCCCGATGGATACGGATTTTTGCGCTCGCCGGATTACAACTATTTGCCGGGGCCGGATGACATTTATGTGTCGCCTTCGCAAATCCGTAAGTTCGATTTAAAAACTGGCGACACCATTAGCGGACAGGTGCGGCCTCCGCACGAAGGCGAGAAATACTTCGCTTTGGTGAAGATCGAGGCGGTAAACTTTGAGTCGCCGGACGAGGCGCGCAACAAGATTCTGTTCGACAATCTGACGCCGCTATATCCGCAGGAGCGCATCAAGCTGGAGACGACGCGCGAGAATGCAAGCGCGCGGGTGATGGATTTGCTAACGCCGCTTGGCAAGGGACAGCGCGGGTTGATCGTTTCTCCGCCGCGTGCCGGCAAGACCATGCTGCTGCAGAATGTGGCGAACTCGATTACGACGAACCATCCGGAAGTGGTGCTGATGGTTTTGCTGATCGACGAGCGTCCGGAAGAAGTTACTGACATGCAGCGCTCGGTGAAGGGTGAAGTGATTTCCTCGACCTTTGACGAACCTGCGGCGCGGCACGTACAGGTCGCGGAGATGGTGATCGAAAAGGCGAAGCGGCTGGTCGAGCACAAGCGCGATGTTGTGATTCTGCTGGATTCGATTACGCGGTTGGCACGCGCTTATAACACGATCGTTCCGCCGTCGGGCAAGGTGCTTTCGGGCGGCGTGGATTCGAATGCTTTGCAGCGGCCGAAGCGCTTCTTTGGATCAGCGCGCAACATTGAAGAAGGTGGGTCTTTAACCATAATTGCAACTGCCTTAATTGACACCGGATCGCGCATGGATGACGTGATCTTCGAAGAATTCAAGGGAACGGGCAACTCGGAAATTATTCTGGAGCGCAAACTGGTAGATAAGCGTGTGTTTCCGGCAATCGATATTCAGCGGTCGGGCACGCGTAAGGAAGAGTTGCTGATTCCGCGGGAAGATTTGTCGCGAATCTGGGTGCTGCGGAAGGTACTGAATCCGTTGTCGCCGGTAGAAGCGATGGAGTTGCTGATCGACAAGCTCAGCAAGACGAAAGGGAATTCTGAGTTCTTGTCAAATATGAGTTCGTTGTAAGAAGAAGCCGTTGTCCGGTTTCCCGCCGGCCCCGAGCAGAGTATCCCAGCGACTGAAGCCGCAATCAGGTGAATCGAGATAGCGGCACAACTAAACGTCGTGCCCTTCCCTTTCTTTCTTCGCGCCTCCCCTTCTTTCGCAGTCGTGCGTTCCCTGTCTTACAACCTTGCGTTCTTTCCCTCTTTCGCGGTCGCGCCCTTTCCTTCTTTTGCGGTCGCGCCCTTCCTTTCGTCGTCGTGTCCCCTTCCTTCTGCCGCTGCAGGCATGATCCCCACATTTTGCAGTGTGCTTTCGAAGGAAGTGGCATACTTTGGAGGACGGGTGGAGGGTTCGCGCCCGCTTTTGAGGATGCCGTGCGACCTAAACCAATAGCTTGGATACTGTGTTTCGGATTGTTGATGGTGATTCCTGGCAATGCGCAGAGCACCACTCCGAGAGGATCCAGCTCGCGTACTGTCGACGGGAGTGTTGCGCCCGGGGGGCCGGATGAAATTCGCGACAAAGTGGCCCGCGAGATGGCGAAGAAGGCAAATATGGAGCGGCAGGCTGTATTGAAAGCCGATACGGACAAACTGCTCAAGCTTTCCACGGAGCTGAAAGAATATGTGGACAAGACGAACGAAAACGTTCTGTCGCTCGAGGTCCTGAAAAAGGCAGAGGAGATTGAAAAGCTGGCGAAGAGTGTTAAAGAGAAGATGAAAGGGCCGAACTGAGGGAATTGAGCGATTTGCTGATTGAGTCATCGGGAGATTGGGAAACGTCGAGAGCTCGTGCGGGTCAAGATTGGAGATTCCGATTAAGGATCGCGTCGAACGAACCACAGGGTGGAAGAATGCTGTAGCCGGTTTTTCAGAAACTGTCCGCCCTGATATCGACAGTCTGTGGGACGGTCGCGGATTTTTGCCTGCCGATACTGTAGGGCGAATGCTCGAAACCCTTGGCGTTCAGATGGGAACGCTGATGATGCAACTGCTCCCCGTGGCCCAGCAATACGCGGTGGTTCCGGTATCGCATTATCAGGTTGGTGCAGTCGCAGCGGGGATGCCGGAGCCGGGAAGCGGAGCGTGCAGTCTTTACCCGGGCGCGAATTTTGAGTTCGTGAACGCTGCGCTTAGCTTCAGTGTGCATGCAGAGCAATCTGCGACTAATAATGCATGGCTCAATGGTGAAAAAGGGATTCAAGCCATAGCCATTAGTGCGACTCCTTGCGGGTACTGCCGTCAGTTTCTCTACGAGTTAGTCACTGCGCAGCAGTTGTCGATTCTGCTGCCGGACAACAAGAAGGATGCGACGTCTTACTCTTCGACGCCGTTGACCGCGCTTCTTCCCAATGCTTTTGGCCCGTGCGATCTTGGCGTAACTGGTGGGCTGATGGACTCGAAACTCTGCACGCACAAGCTTGCCCTCGACGGCGGCCGGCCGGCGGACCCAGTGATCTCAGCTGCGCTGGCCGCGGCCTGGGGCAGCTATGCACCCTATAAAACTGACGCGTCCTATGGATACGCTGGCGTGGCGGTCGAACTCGCGGACAACTCAATTTATGCCGGACGTTACGCAGAGAATGCGGCCTACAATCCCAGCCTCTCGCCGCTGCAATCGGCGTTGAGTTTTATGAACATGAATCATCCGCAGAGCGGCACGCGTACCGTTGTCCGTTGTGTGTTGGTTGAGGCGCCCACGCTGGCGAGCCAGCTGAGCGCTACGCAAACTGTGCTTGACGCCTACGCGCCGAGCGTTCCTGTTGAGTACTACAAGGCGACTATTATCTAGCTCGCAAACTGCTGCAACGACGGCACCTCCTACGCAAGGCACCTATCAGCGCAACTACGCGCTGGGCGCGGTGTTTGTATTCAGTAGAATCCGCAGGGAGCGGAGGAGGGACATCGATATGAAACGAACAATTGCTGGGGTATTGTTGCTGTTAGGAATGGGCGCAGGGACGATGTTTGCCGACGATGGATGGCGTGACCGGCGGGACATTCGGCGCGATGAAGTCAGGATCGCTCATGATCGGCGAGACTTGCGGCGCGACGTGTATTGTGGAAATTATGGAGCGGCGCGGCATGAGCGGAGAGAGTTGTCACGTGAGTATCGGGATGTAAATCGCGACCGGCGGGATTTGCAATGGGAGCGAAGATGACGGAATTGAGTAATTTGGTGATCGGGTGATTGGGTAATTTAGAAACGCGCCCGCCGCTGCGATCTGGAAATTAGGAAACGCCATCCGAGATTGGATGGCGTTTTTGTTTGATCAACGGATCTATCTCTACTTCGGATCTATTTCTACTTTGCGCTATTGCCGTCTACTTTGTGTCGAAATTCTTTGGGTCTAAACCAATATTGTCGGAACTCTGATCTGCTGTCATTTCCCAGCGATCGACCATGGTACGGCCACTCTGGCGTTCCTCGGTGTACTCGATGGAGTAAGTCGATGGCAGGGTCAAACCGTTGGCGGTTTTGAAATCGGCGAAACGCTCCTCAATGGTGTAGCGAATTTCTTGTTGATTCACGCTCGAAGTTACGGTCCCGCCCATGTTTGGAGAAAAAGTCATGGAATACAAAGTCTTGACGTGACGATACGTTTCCGTATCAAAGAAGAGATGGATCTGCATGTCGCTGCTATGCTTTGAGTGATATTCAAGATCGTATACTTGGCGGCCGTCGACCTTTTTCTCGCCGGCATATGTGAGCTTGGGATGGTTTTGGTCCAGACTTTCCAAGGCCCAGCCAGTGGAGAATGCACCGCCCAGCAAGCCCTCTTTAATAATGTAGTCCTGGCTGTGGACGAAATCGCCGAAGCGCGACCGTATGTGCGATGCAGTTTCAGCGGCGATGTAGGTTTTATTTCCGTCGAAAACGAACTGTTCACCCCGGTAATTGCCGAGAGCAAATCTCATCACGAAGTTCGATTTCTGCTGCTCCGAAACCCGTCCCCATGAACCCCCGACCGTTCCGCCGCCCCCGACGAGAAGTTTGTAGGTTAGCTTGCCCTGCACCGCGCGTGACTTTACGGCGGCACGCGCTTCTGCGGTTCCGAGCGAATCGAGGTGCTTCGCGACCAAATCTTCCGGCTTCATGTCGGCCGCGTAAGCCAGAAGCGACAGGCTGATTTGCGCAAGCGCAAGAAGCAGAACTTTCAACGCCAGCTTTGCGCGGCTACTTTTCACCGCCATATGCAACCTCGATTTCAGAGACCGAACCAATTACTCCGCCTTGTCGCTTCGAATCCGCATTCCATAGAACGAGCGGTAAACGAAGAAGAAGGAGACCACGAAGAATGCCAGAGCGAGAACATTCGTAATCATGGGGCCCTGGTCGCGAGTAAGTGTAACCGCCAACTCTACGGCCAGCAATCCGAAGAGCGTTGTGAACTTGATCACGGGGTTGAGCGCGACCGAAGACGTGTCTTTGAAAGGATCGCCGACGGTGTCGCCGATGACGGTTGCGTCGTGGAGGGGAGTTCCCTTCTGCTTCATTTCGACCTCGACGATCTTCTTGGCGTTATCCCAGGCGGCGCCGGCATTGGCCATGAAAATGGCCTGGTAGAGGCCGAAGATGGCGATCGAGATGAGATAGCCGACGAAGAAGAACGGCTCAACGAAAGCGAAAGCGAGCGTGCCGAAGAAGACGGCAATGAAAATATTCAACATACCTTTCTGCGCGTATTTGGTGCAGATCTCGACAACCTTCTTACTATCGGCAACCGAGGCTTTGACCACGCCATCGAGTTTGATGTTGGCTTTGATGAACTCAACGGCACGGTAGGCTCCGGTGGTGACGGCCTGCGTGGAAGCCCCGGTGAACCAGTAAATCATTGCGCCGCCGGTGATCAATCCGAGGAAGAATGGAGCGTGTAGCAGAGAGAGCTTGTCGACATTTTCAGTGAGTCCGGCGGTGAGGGCCATGATGATGGAAAAAATCATTGTGGTGGCGCCGACGACCGCAGTACCGATGAGCACCGGTTTCGCAGTAGCTTTGAAGGTGTTGCCTGCGCCGTCATTGGCTTCTAGCAAGTGCTTGGCGCGATCGAAGTTGAGCGACAGGTTGAAATCTTTCTTGATTTCGGCTTCGACGTTGGGAACCTGCTCGATGAGAGAAAGTTCGAAGACGGATTGAGCGTTGTCGGTGACCGGGCCATAGGAATCAACGGCGATGGTAACGGGGCCCATCCCGAGGAAGCCGAAGGCGACGAGTCCGAAGGCGAATACGGCCGGTGCGAGCATGGTTGCGGCCGCTGCCAAGCCCATCGTGCTGAAGTAATAAGCGATGGCCATCAGCAAGACCATCGACAAGCCAAGGTAGTAGCCGGAGAAATTTCCGGCGACGAAGCCCGAAAGAATGCCGAGCGACGCGCCACCTTCTTCGGCGGAGGTAACAACTTCTTTCACGTGGCGCGATTCAGTGGAGGTGAACGACTTCACCAGTTCTGGAATGAGTGCGCCGGCGAGGGTTCCGCAAGAGATGATCACGGCGAGTTTCCACCACTGGGTGGCATCACCGCCAAGGTCGGGAATAATGAAATACGAGACGAGGAAAGTCAGGCCGATCGAAACAATAGAGGTAAGCCAGACGAGCGTGGTGAGAGGAGTTTCAAAATTCATCTCATCCGCGCTGCCAAAGCGAGCTTTTGCGATCATCGCGTTGATGAAATAGGAGAGAGCGCTGGAGACCAGCATCATGACGCGCATGACGAAGATCCAGACCAGCAGTTGAACCTGCACAGTGGGGTTCTTCACGCCGAGAAGAATGAAAGTAATGAGGGCGACGCCGGTGACGCCGTAGGTTTCGAAGCCGTCGGCGGAGGGTCCAACAGAATCGCCGGCGTTGTCGCCGGTGCAATCGGCGATGACGCCGGGGTTGCGGGCGTCATCTTCTTTGATCTTGAAGACGATCTTCATCAGGTCGGAGCCGATGTCGGCGATCTTGGTGAAGATGCCGCCGGCGATGCGGAGCGCAGCCGCACCCAGAGACTCGCCAATGGCGAATCCTATGAAGCACGGTCCGGCATAGTCGCCGGGAACGAAGAGCAGAATAAAAAGCATGATGAGCAGCTCGACGCTGATCAGCATCATTCCGATGCTCATGCCGGCTTCCAGAGGAATCTGATAAACGGGATAGGGCTTGCCGGGGAGCGATGCGAAGGCGGTGCGCGAGTTCGCGAAAGTGTTCACGCGAATGCCGAACCAGGCGACACCGTAACTGCCGGCGATGCCGACGAGGCTGAAGGCGAGGATGATGACGACGCGTGTCGCCTCCATGTGCTGGAGCACGCCGAAGTAAAGCAGGATGATAACTGCGATGAATACCCACAGCAGGAGGATGAATTTTCCCTGGGTGATGAGATAGGTTTTGCAAGTCTCGTAGATGAGTTCGGAGATCTCGCGCATGGAGCGATGCACCGGCAGGTTTTTGAGGCGCATATAGATGACCATGCCGAAACCAAGTCCGAAAATACAAAAGAGAATGCCGATGAGGAGCAGACGGTGGCCGTCGATGGCTCCGTTGAGAAAACCGACAGAGGAAAGATCGGGAAGTTTGAGCGAAGCTTCGCCACCAGCTTCGGATTGAGCGAAAGCTGAGGCAGCTCCGACGGTAAGAAGGGTTGCCAGGGCAAGAAGCTTTGTCAGAGAAGCAGCTACCCCACGCCGTCCTTGAAACGCAGCAGTGGCAAGCCAGGTGCGCATCATAAGTCCTCCAAAGATGAATCGGTTTTTTGGAATAATTGCAAACGTGTTTAGAGACGCCTTCCGGCGACGAATCCCGTGAGAGCACGCCCTGTGCAGCCTGCGGGGACGCCGGAATTCCGAACACGCTTCCACCGCAAACCTCAACGGAGTGTTGGAGCTTGGCCGCGTCGGAGTTCTTTTTGTCTGGCCGACCGGAGTATTAAGACTCCGCTCCGGAAGCACCAGCGCAAAACGGGCATTTATAACATGTTGCAACGGAAGGGGTCAATGACGCGACGAGGGATTTGTGGCGGAGCATGGAATTTTTCGGCCATTGCCAGCAGTAGTGGCCTTGATAGTACCGGACTATTCGTTACGTGAGTTTCTCGTCTTGGTTTTCCTAGTGTTGATTTTCTCCTCAGAGGTACGGGCTGTGATGGGGCAATAGGAAAGCAGGTTCCTCACCGGGCGTTCCGCCCGATTCGGAATGACATCGATTTTTGTTTTCAGTCTTGGTTTTCTAGTTTTGGTTTTCCTAGCTTTGTTTTTCCTGAGTCTTGATCTCCACTTCAACGATTGAAACCCGCAACTTCCCCCGATCGGTGTGGTTTTTGCGAGTTGGTTCGCGAATTCAGAATCGCGACGAAAAATTGCAGGGGTGACATTCCAGGTTCCTCACAAAAGTGTGCAGGTTCTTGCATAGTCTTTTAATAAAAGTTGCGGAAGCGCGCCATTGCTGATTGCACGAAAGCCTTGCGCAGAGCGGGATTCACAGGCTTAGGTACTTTGTTCTCCATTGCATAATTTAAAACAGCGGCATAGACTCGCCGCACGGTTTTGCACGTGGCAAAATCGTTGCTTCATTCTCGGCAGAAAAACCCCAGAGGAGGAATATAGTGAAAACAACGCTTTCTGCACTCGCGTTAGTAGCAGCCCTCAGCATCACGGCAGCGGCGGTCAATACCAAACCGCCAAAGTCTCAGCACGCAGCCGGTAGCGCAGGACAAGCAACACCGTTTACGAACAGTCCGAGCCCGGCGCCACCCTCGCTATGCCATCCGTGCTTGTTCTACGGTGGCGACATCAATACATCTGACCTGAACGCGGCGGGAATGTCGGATGAAAATACGCTGCTCATCGTCGGCGGCTCCAGCACCTACGGCGCGGTGAACATTCCGGTGACCTCGTCTGTCTTCGGCATTCTGTTCAATGTTCAGGCCGACGCTGCATTCGATCCGCAGACTGCAACCTATGACATTCGTACTGGCGTATCGGAAGGTAACGGCGGAACCAGCATCGCTTCCGGCTCGGGCGCGGCTGTGGTACAAGCAACGGGACGCAATTTCCTTGGGCTCAACGAATATACAGTTGCGATTTCGTGGTCTACGCCAGTGGTCCTGACTCCTGGGGAATACTGGTTCAACGCCACTCCCGAGTGCCTGAACACGTTGGATGGCAGCTGCAGTGTTTTCCGGCAGTTCGTCTCCAACAGCCAGATCACCAACAACCTGAACGGCAGCTGGCAGCCAATCCACGAAATGTTCCTGAACGCACCCTTCTTCGGTATCACCTGGGCCAATTGGTGCGACGCGAGCGTTGCGGGATTCAACGCAAAGCAATGCGCTGGCATGTCGTTTGCTCTGCGCGGTGGACAAACGGAGTAGCAAGCTGATTTCAGTTGCACTGGATTAGTGACGGCGCGGTTTCAGCAAGAAGTGCGGAACCGTGGAGCACGACACAAGATAGCGAAAAAACCGAACAGGAGGAATCGAGTGAAAACGACGCTTTTCGCAACAGCTTTAGTAGTAGCGCTTACTCTCTCAGCAGCGGCGGCAAATAAGAAACCGCTTCCCTCGCAACATCTCGCGGGCAGCTCCTCGAGTGGAACTCAGTGGCAGGGCCATTCCGTCCCACCGTCGCTTTGCGACCCGTGCTTGTTCTACGGCGGAGACCTTAACCCGGGCGACTTGAATGCGGCCGGCTTTTCGGATGAGAACTCACTTCTCATTCCCGGCAGCTCCACCTATGGCGCTTTCTCTCCGACCAGCACCGTGACGGTCACTGGAATCATCGTTAATGTCCAGGCGGACAATAACTTCGATCCACTGACCGCCAGCTATGACATCCGGTCGGGTGTTTCCGAAGGTAACGGCGGAACGAGCCTAGCTTCGGGTTCGGGAACTGCCACCGTGGCAGCGACGGGCCGCAACTTCTTCGGCCTGAACGAGTACACCGTTGCAGTCCAGTTGTCGGCTCCGCTCACGCTCAACCCGGGCGCGTACTGGGTCAACGCCACTCCGAATTGCACCAACGGAGCGGTCGATGGCAGCTGCAGCGAAGGACGTTTCTTCGTCTCCAACACAACTCAGAAAGCCAACAACATCTCGGGCCAATACCAACCGGCGCATTCCGCATTCTTGAATTCGTCTTTCTTCGGCTTGACCTGGGCTAACTGGTGCGACGCAGAGCTGGGACTTAACTCGAGGCAGTGCTCGGGCGTGTCCTTCGGTCTGACTGGTACCCCGTAGAAGAATTGGTTTATCGGTTTTGGAAGAGAAGCTGAGGAGAATATCCTCAGCTTCTTTTTTTGCAGACTAAATGCCAGAGGCTGCTGATTCGTTCGACGGCGCAATCCCTATTTCTCGCAAAAGAGGCGAGAAATAGGGCACCCGCACCCGGCAATGCAACGCTGAATCTTCCTAGTCTTGGTTTTCCTAGTTTTATTCTTCTCTTCGGCGGCTGAAGTCGGCATACTCTTGGGTGCGGGTGGCGTGACGGAAAGCAGGTTCCTCACCGGGCGTACCGCCCGATTCGGAATGACATCGATTTTTTGTTTTCGCCCCTCCTACTTCCGAAGCCCTTGTTTCAAGGGGATCAGGCCCAATAGGTGCGGTCGAGGGAGCGGTATTGGATGGCTTCGGCGATGTGTTTTGGCTCGATGTGAGGCGTTTCTTCGATGTCGGCGATGGTGCGCGCGACTTTCAGGATGCGATCGTGAGCGCGGGCGCTGAGTCCCTGTTGAGTCATGGCGCGTTCGAGCAGGCGCTCGCAATCGGCCGAGAGTTCGCAAAACGTGCGGATGTGCCGCGACGACATTTGCGCATTGCAGTAGAGCTTTTCGCGGGAGGAAGAAAAGCGCTCGAGTTGTTTTTTTCGAGTGCGCATCACCCGTTCCCGAATGCCCGCTGAATTCTCAGGTTCGTTGGTGGAACGCATTTCTTTGTAATTCACCGCGGGAACGTCGATGTGAATGTCGATGCGATCCATGAGCGGGCCGGAGATTTTCGAAATGTAGCGCTGGATCATCGGCGTGGTGCACTGGCACTCGCGAGTGCGGTCGTTGCGAAAGCCGCAGGGACAGGGATTCATGGCTGCGGCCAGCATGAAGCGCGCAGGAAAAGTGAGCGACATCGCGGCCCGGGAAATGGTAACGGTGCCATCTTCGAGCGGCTGGCGCAAGACTTCAAGAACGTTGCGGGGAAATTCCGGCAGTTCGTCGAGAAAGAGCAATCCGTTGTGAGAGAGCGAGACTTCACCGGGCCGCGGAACTACTCCCCCACCGATCAGGCCGGCATCAGAAATGGTGTGATGCGGCGAGCGGTAGGGGCGCTTGCCGACCAGGCCACTGCCGGGATCAAGCACTCCGGCTACGCTGTGAATCTTTGTGGTCTCGAGCGCCTCTTCGAAGGTGAGTGGAGGCAGGATGGTGGGCATGCGCTTGGCCAGCATGGTTTTACCCGATCCGGGCGGGCCGATCATGAGAATGTTGTGGCCGCCGGCGCAGGAGATTTCGATGGCGCGTTTGGCGGTCTGCTGGCCGCGAACGTCCTTGAAGTCGACGAGGAATTCCTGCGACTCGCGCAGCAGCGCGTCACCGTCGGCTTTTACGGGAACGATGCCGTTGCCCGAGTTCACGAAGTGGATCACATCGAGCAGCGAGCGCACGGGGTAGACATCGACGCCGCCAACCATGGCGGCTTCGCGGGCGTTGGCTTGGGGAACGACCAGTCGCGAGATCTTGCGGCCGCGGGCTTCGAGTGCAATCGGCAGGGTGCCACGAATGCCGCGTACTCCGCCATCAAGCGACAACTCACCCACGAAGAGACAATCATCGATTTCTTTTCGCGTAAGGCCGCCGTAGGCGCCGACGATGCCGAGTGCCATCGGGAGGTCAAATCCAGAACCTTCTTTCTTGATATCCGCGGGCGCAAGGTTGATGGTGATGTGCGTGGGCGGAATATCGTAGCCGCAGTTCTTCAGCGCGGCTCGCACGCGGTCGCGGCTTTCGCGCACGGCGGCATCGGGCAAGCCGACGGTGTGGAAGTGGTCCTGGTCGGTCTTGATGCCCGAGCAGTCGACCTCCACTTGAATAATGTTGGCGTCGATGCCGTAGACCGCGGCGCTGAGGGTCTTGTAGAGCATGAGCGCTCCGGGCGAGACAGTCTTGCTTTCTCTGTGCCGCCGAGGGCACACCAAGGCCTGATGCCGGAATGTAGCTACGGTACGCGTGAGGTTGAGGTGGAGGCTGTGATGGATGTCACGGGGTGGGCCTGTGGATAGATGGGAGTGGCTTCCGTCTCACCTTTCTCGTCTCAACAAGGTTGGCCGTACCGGTTTCGCGTCGTTTCGAGCAAGAAATCCTCAACTGGGCTTTACCAGCATCACAGAGATGCCTCGCCTTCCATGACCTGCACAGCATGTCCTCCAACTCGGACATTTGAGATGCTAGTTCCGTTCTTGCTCGATCTTACGAAGAGTTGGCTCGGGCGCTTGATCTCGACGCCTTGCAGAATCAGCACGGTTTCATCCGGCTGGGCGACGCCGTACTTAACCATCCAAGCCGATGTGCAACCTGCGGCTGACCCGGTCGCTGGATCTTCTATTGGGGGGAAAATGCCTCTGGTGCGAAGTCCCACCTTTGAGTCGCCGGTATCTCGGCTGACGAAATAGAAACCAAGCCTCTCCGTGGTTTGTGCCTTCAGGTAGTTGTTAACTTTCTGAGGGTCGAGATGTAAAGATTGGAGGGTGCTCAACCGCCTGATGGGAACGATGGCAAAAGGCAAGCCGGTTGAGACCGTCTGGATGGGAAGGTCAGGCTCGATTTCGACAGCATCCAGTCCCAACGCTTCCGCGACCTTGCTGCGATCATGCACCGCACCGAACACCGGGGGAACTTGCCGCATCTCGCCAAACAAGCCATCCGCCTCTTCGCGAAATGACACTGGAACTTTACCGACCTTCAAATCGAGCACGATCGTCGAGGCTGAGGCATCACTTGTTTTCAGCGTGCCACTGCCTGTTCGCAGCGTTCGGAGCACTGTTGCTGTTCCAAGGGTTGGGTGCCCAGCAAACGGGATTTCAAATTCGGGAGTAAAGATGCGCACCTTCACTCCCTCCTGCGCCTCAACGGCGGGGTCACGAGGAAGCACAAACGTGGTTTCATCGAGATTGGTTTCACGAGCCAAGTCCTGCATTTCTGAATCGCTTAGCCCGCGTGCGTCGGTGAAGACCGAGAGCTGATTGCCCTGCAACCGCTGCGACGTGAAAACGTCAATTTGCACGAAATGAAAGCACCGCGCATTTTGCCCTGGACTGGCAGCCGTGGACCCTCTCGCACGATCCAGCAGAGTTGGTGCAATGGTTGAGACAGCTAACGTCTTTAGAAACCTGCGCCGTGTGTCTTTCATATCGTTGAGGTCCGCGTGGCCATATTAGGGAGCGAAATAGGGCAAGTCAATGCATGCAACCCAACAGTGGTGGTTCGGTTTGGCTTACGCGCCAGGTTGGACGAGCGGGAGATCCTTCGCTTCGCCTGAAAAACGGCTACACTCAGGATGACGCCGCAGTGTAAGAAGCTAAACTGCACCACTGCCAACCCGACCTGTCCGTGATTGACCGAGAGTAACCAGACTGTCCAACAACAAGAGTTGTTCCGCTCCGGCTATACGGTTACGATGATCTCAGTTGCGACGGGTTCCCGCTCGACACTCACGTGGAAGGTATTTTCTCTCATGAGCCAGGCTTCTTCCGGCGCATCTCGATCCTCCCGGCCTCCACAAAATCTGGAGCGCGAAGAATCTCAGCTTTGGCGCTGGATTCTCTTGTTCATGGTGTTGCTGGCGGCGGGCTTTGCGGCGCTGGCTTGGGAACGGCTGCAGGGCCTGCCCTACCACCTAGGGCCGATGGCGTTGGGTGTGCTCGCTTTGTCCGTTCTTCTTGCGGTATATGCCTACGGACGACGACGGGAGGTCGGCGAACTCAAGGGGTTGCTGCAGAACTTGCAGGAGAACGTAGGAGCGGCCCCATCGGAGCAGCAACTCGACCAACTCAACCAGATGATTGCCCGCTCGCAGCGCAGCTTCAAGGAGCTGATCGATTCCTTCGAGGATGCCGCTTGCGCCGTATCTTTGGATGGCACTCTGCGTACGGTTAACAAAAGTATTGCCGAGCTTGTGGGACTACCCTACACCTCGATTATCGGACAGAAGTTTTTCGATTTTATCGAAGAGCCGACCCGGAACAGCGTAGAGGCGGGGTTGGCCCGCTTTCTGGAGAGAAGACACTGGACAGGAACGGTGCGGGTGTGTTTGAAGAACAATTCGAGGCCGCATTACTTCGATTGTGTGCTCAACGCGATTATAAAGAGTGATGAAGTGGTTGGTGTCAGCGTGCTGGGACGGGATGTGACGGGACAGCACGAGAAGGAGATGCGCTTCACCGAACTCTTTGAGACGCTGCAGGAAGGCGCTTACTTCAGCACGCCGGAGGGCAGACTGCTGGATGCGAATCCGGCGCTGGTGAAAATTCTAGGATATGCAACGAAAGAAGAATTGCTCGGGTTGGATGCCGGCAAGCTGAACGTGGACCCCGCGGCAGCGCCGGTGCTGGGGCGGGCTGCTGACGATGGCGGCGGAGTGAGGGCTCGCGAGATTACGCTGCGAAAAAAGGATGGGACTCCCGCGATATTTCTGGAGTCGTCGCGCGCGGTGTGGGATGCTGCGGGAAAGCTGATCCGCTACCAGGGCACGCTGATCGATGTCACGGAAAGGCGGAAGCTCGAACGGCAGGTGATGCAGCAGGAGGAATTCCGCCGGCATTTGCTGGAAAGTTTTCCCGACCTCATTCTGGTGGTCGATCTGCAAGAGCGTTACACATTCGTGAGTTCAAGAGTGCGTGACTTGCTGGGATATGCACCTGAGGATCTGATGGGAAAGAAGATCTCCGAGACGCAGGGTCACTCGCCGGAGCTGGCGGCGCTGTACCACGATGTGGTTTCCGGCGACCGCGTCTTCGGATCGTCGGAATATGGTGCGAGGCATCGCGACGGAAGCTGGCGTACGATGCGAGCCTCGGCCAGCCAGTTGTTCGACGCGGATTCTAAACCGGGCGGCGTGATCGTTTCCGTACGCGACATCACCACCGAGAAAAAACTCGAGCAGCAGATTGTGCAGAGCGAGCGTTTGGCTGCCATGGGAGCGATGATCGGCGGAGTCGCGCACGAGTTGAACAATCCGCTGACCAGTATTTTGGGAGTGAGCGAACTTCTGCAGGACAGCCAGACCACGGACTCGGCGCGCAAGCAAGTCGCAATCCTGCAGCAGCAGGCACGCCGCGCGGCTGAGATTGTTCATAACCTCACCTATTTTGCGACACCGCCCGCGCCGGGTAAGACTCGCGTCAATCTCGGAGAGATCGTGGACCGCACACTCAACTTGCACGCTTACTCGCTGCGGAAAAATAGCATTACGGTGGACTTTCTTCGCGAGCCGGGACTGCCTTACGCCGAGGGTGACCCTCATCAACTGATGCAGGTGTTTTTGAATTTGATCCTGAACGCCGAGCACGCGATTCGCGAGGTACGCGACCGAGGGACGTTACGAATCCGGCTGGGACAGGGCGTGGAAACAGTTTGGGCGAGCTTTCAAGACGACGGTCCGGGGATTCCGAACGAGACGCTGGCCAGCATCTTCGATCCGTTCTATACGACGAAGCGTCCAGGGCGGGGGACTGGGCTTGGGCTGAGTATCTGCAAGTCGGTGATGAAGGAACACAACGGCACCATCGAAGCCGCGAATGCGCCCGGAGGCGGAGCGGTGTTTACGGTTACGCTGCGAGCGGCAGCATCTGCCAGCTAGTTAGTCTCTTTCCACGCCCATCGCAACGGCATTGCCTCCACCAAGACACAACGCCGCGATTCCCCGCTTCACGTCGCGACGAATCATTTCGTAGATCAGCGTCACCAGCACGCGGGCGCCGCTGGCTCCGATGGGATGTCCGATGGCGACTGCGCCACCATTCACGTTAACCTTGTGAGGATCGAGGCCAAGCTCTCGCATCACGCCCAGCGCCTGTACCGAGAAAGCTTCGTTGAGTTCGTAGAGATCGATGTCGTCAGCTTTCCAGCCGGTTTTCTCCCAGATTTTTCGTACGGCATCGACGGGCGCCATCATCACCCACTTCGGTTCGACCCCGCTGGTGGCCTGCGCAACGATTCGAACCATCGGTTGCGCGCGGAGTTCTTTCGCGCGCTGCGCGCTGGTCACCACCACAGCCGCGGCCCCGTCATTCACTCCAGGAGCGTTGCCAGCGGTGACGGTTCCATCTTTCTTGAAAGCGGGCTTCAACGCGCGGAGGGTTTCGATGGTCGTATCCTCGCGCGGCGACTCATCTTTTTCGAAGAGCACCGGGGGCTCGCCTTTCTTTTTCGCGGGAATCTCAACTGGCACGATCTGAGACTTGAAGCGGCACTCTTTCATCGCAGCGACCGCTTTGCGATGCGAGTGGACGGCGAATTCATCCTGCTCTTCGCGCGTAATGCCGTATTTCTCGGCAACGTTCTCGCCGGTGATGCCCATGTGATAGTCGTTGTAAATGTCCCACAGGCCGTCGTGCACCATGGAGTCGATAACCTGGCCGTTGCCAAGGCGATATCCCTTGCGCGCTTGCGGCAGCAGGTAAGGAGCATTGGTCATGGATTCCATGCCGCCCGCTACCACAATGGAACTGTTTCCGGTTTGCACCGCCTGCGCCGCGAGAGCGACTGCTTTCAATCCTGAGCCACAAACTTTGTTGATTGTCATGGCACCTGTTGCGGGAGACAATCCTGCGAAGATTGCCGCCTGGCGCGCAGGGTTTTGTCCGAGGCCGGCAGGGAGCACGTTGCCCATGATGCATTCATCGACTTGATCAGAGTTGAGGTTTGCACGCTTCACCGCTTCGCGCACCACGATCGCGCCCAGCTTCGGAGCGCTGAAATCAGCCAGACTGCCCTGGAATTTTCCCACGGGTGTGCGACAACCAGAGATGATGACAACATCGTCGAAAGCCGCCATTGATCATGCTCCCACGAAGATTTCGCAACTGCCATTATAGATGCAGCAGCAGGCCGAAATGATGAATTTCTGTGACGCGGACGTTCGGCGTTCACCTCGCGCCGAGGTTGAACACTTCAGCATGCACGGTGTATGTCGATCGCTGTTTCCTGCCTGGTTCGCATCGAAGATTGCACGCGACTCACGTCTTCGGATGCAACGACGATGAAAATTCTTCGCTCACTCTCAACCACCAGTGACTTTGGTACACCACCGCACGCTACACCTCATGCATTTTTTTCTTGACTTCATTTTTCATTAACTCTATACAATCAAATAGTTGCAACAAATCATCGTTGCAGATTTTTCCATGAACAATGGAAGGGAGAATAGAACCAATGGCAACCAAGAAAAAGGCAAAGAAGAAAAAGAAGCATTAAGAAAGTCTGTACGAGTCAAAAGGGGACGCCAAAAGCGTCCCCTAAGTTTTTGTATGGAGGATTGAGTCGGCAGTGCTCTCGGCGACCTCCTTTATCTCAGCTCGAGGGATTCCCGATACTCTTCGTCAGATTCGGCACTCGCTTCTCTCGCTCGGGGCACAGTCCCCGAAAGGCGCAGAAGTTGCAGTGGAAATCGATCTTCGCGTTGAAGTTGCCGTCTGCGATTCCGCGGGCAACGGCCAGCACTCGCTCTCGCGCCTCTTTTAATTGAAACTCCGAACGCTTCGAGACAACGGGGACATTGCCTTCCAGATTGTGAAAGACCAACTGACCTACGTTGTATCCCCATTTTTCGCGCGCGGCCAGCGCGTAAATCGATAGCTGCAGGCTGTCGTCCGCATCTTCTTGCGAGCGGGCCTTGCCCGTCTTATAGTCGACAACTGCGACCGTGCCATCGGGTGCGCGATCGATTCGGTCGATCCGTCCCGCAACTTTGGTTCCCGCGATTCTTATGTCGAACCACTCTTCCGTGTGCAGGACTTCGGCTGCAGCAGATGAGCGGGTACCGGCAAGGAAATCGCGCAGCTGCTCCAACCCCTGCTTCAGATACAACTCGCGCTGATATTCGTCCTGAATCCCGGAGGCAGCCAGATCATCCTGAAAAAGCTGCAGCAACTCTTCGTCGGACTTTGTTCTATTCAGGCGAATGGAATCATAGTAGGTGCGAAGCACGCGATGAACGGCCGCACCATACTGCGCGGCGGCATGCAATTGCCGAGACAACTTCCACTCACGTTCAAACTTAAACTGCAGAGGACAAGTTTCGTAGGTCTCGACTGCGGTTGCGCTCAACCGCGTTTCCAGACCTTCGATGGCAGGCAGAGCAAGCCACGCGGGTAGATGAGAACCTTGGGGGTAAGCCTCATCTGCTGCCGCGGCAATCTCGATCAATTCGGGCTGGGAAGGCAGCGCGGCCCGCGCCCTGAGCCACGCATGCAGCGCAGCATTGCAGAGCAGCTCGCGCATGAAGCCCGCAGGAGTCTTGTCGCGGCCGATTCCCTCCTTCCCGTAAATGTGCAGCGAATCTTTGGCGCGAGTCATCGCGACGTAGAAAAGACGGCGTTCCTCCTGATCGTGAAACATCTTGTCATCACCACCCACAGCTGAATCGGGATCGCGAAGCTCGCAGGGAAACTCCACCAGAGTCTCCCGATAACTGGCAGGAAACGATCCGCGGGTTGCGCGCAGAATGAAAACATGAGAGAACTCGAGGCCCTTGGCGCCGTGCGCCGTCATCAGGCGAACCGCGTCTTCGTTGTCGTTTGAAGCCATCGGAATTACCCCGCCCGCCTGGCGGAAATAGTCGAGGTACTCGATCCATTCCCCGAGTTCTTTGGTTTTCGTGGTTGCCTTTTCTTCCCAGTCGCCGGCAAACTTTAGAGCCGCTCGCAGGATTGCGGAACGGAGATCGAGGCGGAAATGTTTTCCGATAATTTCGAGAGCTGCGCGAGCCTTAGCCTTCTTTCGTCCGACTTCCTCTCTTGCCTGATGAATGGTTTCCAGCACCGACCGGCCACCGGAGACTCCATCTAATACAGATGCAAGAGGAATGACGACTCCCTCTTTCGATTCCTGAGCGATCGCGCGCAGGGCAGCCCGCAGTTGTTCCGGATTCACATCGAACTGGGGTAGCGCAGCGACACGAAAAAGGCTGGGGTCCGATCCGAGATCGACGACGACTGCGACGCAGGCGAACAAATCCCGTACTTCGGGCGTATCGCTCACGTCCATGTTTTCGATGGAGAAAGGAATTTCGCGGTCGGCCAGTTGCTCCACAACCTGGTCACGGTGGACGTGGGAGCGGTATAACACACCGAAATCCTTCCACTTGCATCGCAACCGCCGCTGCGTATCTTCGATGATTCGGGCAACGTCAGGAGCCTCGGCATCTTTCGCGGCAAAAGAAACCGCTTCCACGGGAAACGCGGCCAGCATCTTTCCTTCTTCCCGCGCTTCTTCTTCGCGAGCCGATTCCAGAGGAGCTCTGCGATAAGCCGACGTCGCGGGTTCACCCGCGGCGAAGACGGGAGGGTTCTTATCGACTACAGCAAAGGCGCACTGAAGAATTGGACTAGTGGATCGCCGGTTCTTGCCGAGCACAACCAGCTTCGTGTGAGGAAAATGCCGGCGGAAGATGTGAAACGCGGCGCTGGATGCACCACGGAAGCGGTAAATGGCTTGATCGGGATCTCCGACGGCAAAGACGTTGCCCGAGTCACCCGCCAACGCGGCGAGCACCTTGATCTGAGCGAAGTTCGCGTCCTGAAATTCGTCAACGAGAATGAAGCGGGCGCGAGACCGCTCCGTGGCCAGCAGGCTCGCGTCACTGGTGAGCAATTCATGAGCCCGCGTGATCATGTGGCCGAACGTGCCCAGATTTTCCTGGCGCAGCCAATTTTCCGTGGTGGCGAAGACGCGGGCGATCTCCTGACAGCGCGCGATGATTTCGTCGTCGCTCAACTGGTTTTTTGACTTTGCGACACGGGGAACTGGCAACTCGCCGCGCTCCAGGCGCGACACGTATTCGGCATATCTTTCCGGCGTCACCAACTCGTCGTGGCAGCGGCTGAGAAAACCGAGTAAATCGTTGAGAAATTGCCCGGTGTTGGCCGCGCGAATGTAGTGTTCCAAGTGAAGTTCGCGAACTCTCTTGCGCAGATAGATCCACAAGTCTTTTTCATCGAGGACGCCGAAGTCTTGCCCAGCGCGCTTCAGGATGTCGAGACAGTAGTCGTGGAATGTCGCAGAATTTATCTCGTCGCCGAGCAGCGTGCTTACTTTTTCACGCATTTCTTTGGCAGCGGCCACGGTGTAGGTGAGGGCCAGCACTTCATTGGGCTGCGTGTGCTGCACCAGCCGAGCGATCCGACGAATCAGGACGGACGTTTTGCCGGTACCGGCGCCAGCCACCACCAGCATCGGTCCGGCAAGATGTTCAATGGCTTCGCGCTGGCGATCATCGGGAGCAAACGGGCGCGATTTTGGTTTGGGAGCAGACATCCGGGGTCAGAATATCATTCTGTTTGAACAGGCGAGTGTAGAGAAAAGCGTCGAGCTTCGCTCGACTGGACAGCCGAGGGCGGCTGTCCCTACATGGGTCGTTAAAGGGCGGAGAGAGTGGAGGCTACAACTGCAGTGGCGGCGATTGCGGCGGTTTCTGCGCGGAGGATTGTGTTGCCGAGCGAAGCGGAAATCCAGCGGGCACGTTGAAAGTCGGCTAGTTCGTCCTCGGTCCAGCCGCCTTCAGGACCAATCGCGAGAACGAATTTGCCGTCTTTGGTAGCGTCACCAGCCTCGTGGGAAGCCAAGGCATCGCGCAACTGGGTCTGGCTCTCCGATTCCGCGAGAACGATCCGCATGGACTCTGAGAAGCTCAACGACTCCGAAAGCTTGATGGGCGCCGCAATCTCCGGTGGGGTGGCGCGGCGAGATTGTTCGGATGCCTGGCGCGCGAGGCGCTGCCAGCGCTCGACTCGCTTCGCCGAGGCAGAAGCCAGGTGAGCGTCGGTGCGCTGCGCGATCACGGGAATAATCCGCGAAACACCAAGCTCTGTGCACTTCTCGATCGCCCACTCCATGCGGTCGAATTTGAAGATGGCCAGAAGCAAGGTAATCTGCGGTAATCCTGAGCTGGAAATCTCTTCGGCTAATTCAAACTCGACGCGGTCGTTTGTTAATGATGTGATTCGGGCGCGGCGTACCGTCTGGCCAGTTGAGATGTCAAAATCTTGCCCCACGCGGGCGCGCAAGACGCGGACCAGGTGGTTCGCGTGAGTACCCACCAGGGCCGCGTGATTCCCCGAGACTTCGTCGGCAATCCAACGACGGCGTGTCATGGAAATAGAGAAATAGCAGCGCCTGAAGGCGCATTGAGGTATGGCGGTTACGGTACGTCGCCGCTAGCCAAACATTTCCTTTACTCTTCCCAGAAGAGATCGCATCAGAGGCTGATTATCCACCTTTGTGGTGGACTCAAGCTCCTGCAGCAACTCTTTCTGGCGCTTGGTCAGCTTGGATGGAATCTGCACACGAACTTCCACGTAGAGGTCGCCTTTGCCATGACCGTTCAGGACAGGCATTCCTTTGTTGCGGATGCGAAAGGTGGTGCCGGATTGGGTGCCATCGGGAATCTTGAGCGTGTGCTCGCCGTCGAGTGTGGGCACTTTAATCTCCGCGCCCATCGCGGCTTGCGTCACCGAGAGCGGGACGGCGCAGTGCAGATCGTTCCCTTCCCTCACAAAAAACGGATGCTCCTTCACGTGCAACACAAGATAGAGATCGCCCGCTGGTCCTCCAAAAGGTCCAGCTTCGCCACCGCCGGTGAAGCGAATGCGCGTGCCGTCTTCCACGCCCGCTGGAATCTTCGCGTCAACCGAGCGCTGCCGCAGCATACGACCTTCGCCTTTGCACTTCGGGCAGGGATCGGTAATCACGTTGCCTGTTCCCTGACAAGTGGGACAGGTGCGCGCGATGCTGAAGAAGCCCTGTTGATACCGCACTTGACCGCGGCCCTGGCACGAACGGCATGCCGTTGGGCTTTTTCCTGCCGCAGCGCCTGAGCCCCGGCAGTCTTCACAGGTTTCGTGACGGCGCACCATCACACGCGTCTCTGTGCCGAATGCGGCTTGTTCGAATTCGATGGTCAAGTCTTCGCGCAAATCCGCGCCGCGCTGCACACGGCTGCGGCGCCGCCCACCGCCGCCCAAGGCATCTCCAAAACCAAAAAATTCGCCGAAGATCTCGCCGAAGTCCTGGAAGACCGTAGCGTCGAAGCCCGCGCCGCCACCGCCGGCGCCGCCGACCCCGGCATGGCCGTAGCGGTCGTAGAGCGAGCGTTTGTCCGAGTCGGCCAGGATTGCGTAGGCCTCGGTCACTTCTTTGAACTTCTCCTCCGCGTCCGGATTGTTCGGATTCCGATCGGGATGCCACTGCATGGCGAGCTTGCGGTAAGCGCTCTTGAGTTCTCCTTCGCTCACCGTACGGCTCACGCCCAGCACTTCGTAATAATCGCGTTTTGCGTTCGTAGTCAGAATAAGAGCCTTTCGTTCATTAGCAATCCAATTTCAAATCCCAATTGAAAATCTCAGTTAGAAATCGTTAAGACCCGATGACAGGAACAATCTGGATTGAAGAATTAATGCCCCGGATTCCTCGCTACTTTCACCATCGCAGGCCGCAGCAGGCGATCCTTGTATTTGTAGCCACGCTGTAACTCTTCCACAACCTGATGATCTGGAGCTTCGGTGGTTTCCACCATTTCGATGGCTTCGTGATAGTGCGGATCGAACGGTTCACCCTTCGATGCGATGGGATGCACCGAAAGCTTAGCCAGCGCGGTTTGCAGCTGCTTGTAAATCAGGTCAACCCCATTGCGGAACTCCTCTGCATCAGATTTCACCTGCAGGGCGCGATCCAGACTGTCAACCACCGGCAACAGCGACTTGAGCGCATCCGCCGCAGCGTAGTCGCGGAACTCCTGCTGCTCTTTGACCGTACGCCTGCGAGCGTTCTCGAACTCTGCTTGCTGGCGCGCGAGCCGGTCGAGCAGCGAGTCGCGCTCGGCCTTCAGCCTTTCCAGCTCCGTTTCCGACCCAGACGTGGCGCCACTCACGGCACCCCCTGAGGTCTCGGGTCCGTTGTCGCTATCACCGGACGCGGGAAGCTCAGGCTCCAAACCCAGTGTGGACTTTTCTGCTTCTGATCTGCCGTTTGCTTTCCCCATAAACAACTTTCCTTACTCCGATTCATTCAAGATTTTGTCAAAGAGGCGCGCGATATAAGAAACCGCGGTAATCGTGTGCTGATAGTCCATGCGCGTGGGACCGATCACGGCCAACGATCCGACCATGTCGCTACCCGAGCGCGCGGGCGCGCCGATCAGCACGAAGTTTTGCATCGAGGGCAGCGCGTCATCTAGACCGATCACCACCCGCACGGCTTCCTGCTTGGCGTCGAGGTAGGCTCCAAGGAGTTGCGCTACTTTTTCTTTCTCGCCCAAGGTCTGCAACATCTCCTGCAGACGTTTGCGGTCTTCATGGCCGGTTACAAGATTGGCCGCGCCTTCGACAAAAACAACCTGCGCACCGGTTTCCCCGGCGAGCGCGCCTTGCTTATAAAGCTGTTCGATCGAATTCATCAGCCGGTCATATTCGCTGCGCTCCTGCTCGATGCGGCGGGCCAGTTCGGTGCGCATCGATTCCATGGTCCATCCACGAAAGTTCTCGTTGATGTAGCGCGCCGCAAGATCGAGTTCGGCCTGCGGCAGGTCAAGGCGCAGCACACGATCACGCACCAGCCCCGAACGCGTCACCAGCACAGCCAACACCTTCTGATCGCTGAGCCGCGAGAAATAAACATGCTCCAGCGCATTCTTAGCGCCGCTGGTGGCCACAGCGACGCCCACATTGTGCGAAATCAAGGACAGCACATGCGAGGTTCGCTCCATGAACTCCTGCACATCGCTAATGCCGGCGAGCGAGTCAGAAATCATGCTGGCTTCCTGCGGCGCAAGCTGGGCGGTTCCGGAGATCTGCTCGACGTAGTAACGATAAGCCTCGGGAGTTGGCACCCGGCCTGAGGACGAATGTGTCTGCTCCAGGAACCCAGCATCCGAGAGATCGGCCATGACGTTGCGAATCGTCGCCGGGCTCAACCCCTCGCGATTCGAGCGCGACAAGGTGCGCGAACCCACCGGCTCGCCCGTGGAAATGAAGGTCTCCACGATCGCGGTCAGGACTTCGCGCTCCCGTTTGCCGATATTGGGGTCAGAGGGCATTCTGCTCACAGCTAAGTATTTTAGATGCAGAAACTTAGATTCGGACGCAAAGGGCGTTCCCTGTTTGGATTCTAGGAACGCCTCTGGTTCCTGTCAAGGACCGTACTGTGCCATGCCGGTGGCATGGATGTGCTACGAAAGCGATGTGGAGTAACGAACAGATGTGGAGTAACGAACAATGGATGACCTTTTGCTAATGATCTTTTCGAACCATTCAAGCATGTCAGGCAGCGGCCGGCCGTTCGAATCCACTGTGGCACCTTCCCTGCGTAAGCCTCTGCGCGTATCCTTCAACTTTCATAATGCGCAACTTTCGTGATGCGAAGTTTTCTATGAAATCCAAACCGCACGTCGCCATCGTGGGAGCTGGCGCCTTCGGGGGCTGGACCGCGTTGTATCTGCTTGAGCACGGCGTTCGGGTAACGTTGCTAGACGCCTGGGGTCCGGGCAATTCGCGCGCGTCTTCCGGTGGAGAAACGCGCATCATGCGCGCTACCTACGGCCCTGAACAGCCTTATAGCAAGCTCGCGGCACGCGCCCTTGAACTATGGGAGAAATATGAGCGCCGATGGAAGAAGCAGTTTTTGCATCGCAGCGGCGTTCTTTGGATGGTCAGCAGCCGCGACGATGGTTATGAGCGCGGCTCGCTGGAAATGCTTCGCGACGCCCGAGTCAAGTTTGAGGAGCTTTCTACTCAGCAGCTGAAGAAGCGCTGGCCGCAGATCAATTTTTCGGATGTCCGCTGGGGAATCTTCGAGCCGCAGTGTGGGTATCTCGACGCCCGGGCTAGCTGCCAGGCGGTAGTCGATGCCTTCGTCGACGCCGGTGGCAAGTACCGGCAGGTTGCGGTTTTGCCTGATGGTCTGGAAGACGAGCCTCTTCGCGGCTTGACTCTCTCCGACGGCTCGCGGCTCAAGGCCGACCACTACGTTTTCGCGTGCGGGCCGTGGCTGGGAGAGTTATTTCCTCGAACTGTTGGCGAGATCATTCGCCCGACGAAACAGGATATTTTTTTCTTCGGCCCGCCCGCCGGAGATTCCCGCTTCACCGACGCGCATCTTCCGGTGTGGGGCGACCCTTTATCGGAAGACCATGGCAACCGCTTCTTCTATGGCATCCCCGGAAGCGACCGGCGCGGATTCAAAGTGGCCGACGATACACGCGGTCACGCGTTCGATCCGACGAATGGTGAGCGAGTAGTCAGCCAAGCAACACTGAAACGGGTTCGCGAGTATCTCGCGTTCCGTTTTCCGGCAATGAAGGATGCTCCTCTGATCGAGACGCGGGTCTGCCAGTACGAGCAGACGCCCGACAGCAACTTCGTCATGGAGCGCCATCCGCGACTGAGTAACGTCTGGCTGCTGGGTGGCGGCTCGGGGCACGGGTTTAAGCACGGCCCCGCGTTAGGGGAGAGGATGGCGGAGTTGATTTTAAGAGATGGCGACCCAGACAGGGCGTGGCGCTTATCGCGCTTCCCGAAGCGGCAATCGAGCTAGGGGATTTTTCAGAGCCAGCAAAAGAAAACGTGGTTGGCGTCCGGCAAAAAATCGTAGCGCCGGGAAACACAAGAAGGAAGTTTCTATGAGTTTGCCGGGAACAGATTTTGATCGCGAGCGGGAGTGGTGGGACGCCAAGGCTCCCCAAGAAGAGACAGACAGGGCGGACGAGAGGATCAATCGCGCCCTGCGCTGGCGGGAGATTGAGCGCCATCTTGAGGGCACCAAGACCATTCTTGACGTTGGCGGCGCCACCGGCGCTTTTTCGATTCCGCTGGCGAAGCGTGGCTTCCAGGTAACCCATTTGGATCTTTCGCCGGAAATGCTGGCGATTGCACGCGAGAGGGCACGGGGCGTGTCTGGGATTGAATTCCTCGAAGGGAATGCAGCCGATCTGACACGGTTTACGGATCGCAGCTTCGATCTTGTTTTGAACATGGATGGTGCGATCTCCTTTGCGGGATCGCAGGCAACGAAAGCGATTCAGGAAACCTGCCGGGTTGCAAAAGGCAAAGTAATTCTAACTGTCTCTCATCGGGCGCGAATGGCGGCGGCGTGGGTGGGGACGAGCCTGGTCAAGACTGGAGGTCTCAATGCTGGCGCGCACGCGATGATCGAGCGCGGCGAATGGCACCAGGATCAGTTCCCAGATAACCGGGTTCTTGCGGATGGTCTGACGCAAAATTATTTTGGAGCATTCAAAGCATTCCTCCCTGCCGAGCTGACGAAAATTATCGAAGATGCAGGCATGCACGTGATGCGCTGCGGCGGGTTGGGATCGCTTGCGGGATTGTGCGCTCCGGAGGCGCTGACGGTGGTCTTGAATGACGCGAATTTGCTGGAAACGTTTCTTACGATTTGTGAGAGGTTCGACAAAGAAATCCTGCCCGACGGACCCGGGACCCGCCTGCGCGCTGGATTAATTGTCGTGGCTCAGCGCGCATAGAAAACGCCTCTCGACATACAAGAAGCGATTGAGCTCTTCTATTGAATCTGAATCACGCCGGCCGACTCAGTAGCTTTGATCTCACTCACACGCGCCACGACTCGCCGCGCAAACTCGTAGATAGACTTGGCGTGCGGCGAATTTTCGCCCTCCAGCACAATCGGCTTCCCGCCGTCGCCGGACTTGCGCACTTCGGGATCGAGTTCAATGTTTCCGAGAAACGAAACTCCAAACTGCTTTGCCATGTTTTCCGCGCCACCGCGCGAGAAAATATCGATTTCGTGATTGCAGTGCGGGCAGGTAAAAAAGCTCATGTTCTCGACTACGCCGACCAGGTCAACTTTCATCTGGCGAAACATTTCGATGGCCTTACGAGCGTCCTGCAAGGAGACATCAGAGGGAGTCGAAACTACCACCGCGCCGGTCAACGGCACAGTCTGCACCAGAGACAACGCGATATCGCCCGTTCCGGGCGGGAGATCGACGATCATATAATCGAGCAAACCCCACTCGACCATGCCCAGGAACTGCTTCACGATCTGATGCAGCATAGGACCGCGCCAGATGATCGGCTTATCGCCAGGATTGAGAAAGCCAACCGAAATCACCTTCAGTCCAAACGCTTCCAGCGGCTCGATGCGGTTTTCTCCAGCCATCTTTGGCTGCGCGTTCACTCCCAACATCAGCGGGACGTTCGGCCCGTAGACATCGGCATCAAGCAGGCCAACCTTGTGGCCCATCTTGGCCAGTGCGACCGCCAGGTTCACCGAGAGCGTGGTTTTGCCAACGCCTCCCTTGCCGGAACCGACGGCGATAATGGCATCGACTCCGGGCAACGGTTGCGGCCCCGGCGCGGCTTGCCCGGGATGAGACGGCATATGTGCGTTCAAGGGATCACACTCCAAGGATTAAGGATGAAGTCAGAATGGCTCGAAGCCTCGATTATACAGGGGATTCACGATTAGCAACGCAGCAGCATTTCGATAAGATCAGGAGAGGATCGCAGCCGTCGCATCAGCCTCAGCTATCTTAATTTTCTGCGCCGCCGCTCCACTTCCGAGCGCCTGCTTTCGCGCCGCCGTCCGGCATCGTCATACCGGCGTCGCTGCTCCTCCGTTTCCGGGACCACCGGCGCAATCTGCAGGCGATTCCCTTCCCGGTCGATGGCGACAAACGTCAGGTACGCCGACGCCACGTGCTGCGCCGTATCCGCGATGTAATTCTCGACGAAAACCTTCACGCCGACCTCCGCCGAGGTGTGAAAAACCCGATTCACTGAAGAACGCAGGATCACGAGATCGCCCACGCGGACTGGAACCAGGAAGTCGATGTGATCGACCGAAGCGGTGACCGCGTAGCTTCGCGCGTGGCGGTGAACGGCCATCGCCCCCGCGAGATCGATCCAGTGCATCAAGCGGCCGCCGAGCAAGGCGCCGAGTGGGTTGGCATCGTTCGGTAGAATAAGCTCCGCCATTTCCGATTGCGAGTCTCGCACCGGCCGGCCTAACAGGGTTTCATCGTTTATCTCGACGTTCATCTCGACCTGTACCTCTTGTACCTCGACTGGCGCCGCTTTGGGCTGGCGGTGATTCAATCCCGTTTTCTTTCGCGTCTGCAATCGGCACCTCCTCGAATCTTCAGCGTATCTTTAGAGTACGCGCTAGCTGGCGCGCGGCGTCGCTTCCTGCGGCTTCCGCTTCTCCACATAAGAGGCCAGAAAGCACTCGGCCATTCGTTGCACCCGATGGTCGCGATGAGGCTGCTCGCAATGCGCCGTCGATGGCTCAAATTCCAGCACCCCATGCTCCTCGGGCAAGTGGCTCCGCTCGCAGACATAACGCACTTGAATGCGCCCTGCAGTCGCGTTCTTCGGATTACCGCCGACAGTTCTGGCGGCGAAACGGATCGAATCCCAGGCGCGCTCTTTGGGCAATCGTCCGCAAGCTTCGGCGTATCCAAGGTTGCAGAAGTCACGTAAATCTTCCCGCGACGGAATCTCGCCTTCGTGCCCCGGTGCGGCGCAGTGCCCACTCCATCCGCATCCGAGCGGCAACCGCTGCGCATGTAACCAATGGCCGTTCTCCAACTTCTCTATCGGCATAAAAAATGGACACGCCACCGACTACCTCCACAGATCAAAAATATTAAAGAATGCTCATTCTACCTATGCCGCAGGGGCTAGCCAACTCAAAGCGCCAAAGATGGCGACCATTTGTAGTACTCTTTTCTAACTGAGAACTAACTTATGGACCGCATCGCCGCACTCAACGATATCCTCACGCAGAATCCCAACGATAGTTTTGCCCGGTACGGCCTTGCGATGGAATATTCGAAGCAGGGCGATCTTGATCGTTCGCTGGCGGAATTTTCGATTTTACTGAAGGCCAGTCCTGACTACACGCCCGGCTATTTTATGGCCGCGCAGACGCTGGCCCGCGCAGACCGAATCGCCGATGCAAAGACGATGCTCAGCGATGGCATCGCTTCCGCGCGGCGCACGGGCAATCTGCATGCGCAGGGGGAGATGGAAGCGATGCTGGCGGAGTTGGGATAATCGTTCTCACTTCTCACTTCGACATCTTCGCCATTGCCCACTCGACCAGCCAAGGGAAGAGTTGATAAATCTTTTGCGGCACGTACATCGTCCAGGGCACAATCACTTCCCGCTTCTGTTTCAAGTATCCCTGCATCGTAGCCCGAGCCACGCGCTCGGCGGTAATGCCGCGAACGGATTGTGGACGCACTCTCTTCATCTCGTTCCCTTGAACGGCATTTTCGCCGAACGCCGTGCGAACATAGCCCGGACACACGGTTAAAACACGGATCCCATCGTCCTTCAATTCCACTCGGGCGGCTTTGCCCATGGCGTTCAGCGCAAACTTTGTCGCGCTGTAAGCGGCATGAAACGGGATTGGAATATGCCCCGCCACGCTGGAGATGTTGATAATCGTTCCGCCGCCCTGCCGCCGCATCACTGGGATGACGGCCTGCATGGCTCCGATAGCGCCAAAAAAATTTGTGTCGAACATTTCCCGGCAGGCCGCCATGTTCAACTGCGCGACTGAATCCAGCAATCCATGCCCGGCATTGTTTACCCACACATCGATTCTTTGAAAGTGATGCACCGTAAGCCCAATCGCGCGATCGATATCCTCGCGATGCCGCACGTCGCAGGTCAGAGCCAGCGTGCGCTCGGTATGTCCCACGCGCGCCCTGGCCTCTTCCAGCCGGCTGGCGTCGCGCGAGAGAATCACAATGCTAGCTCCCTGATCGGCGAAAATCTTCGCAATCGCCTCGCCGATCCCCATCGAAGCGCCGGTAATGACCACGATTTTGCCTGCAAGTTCCATAGCGCGCTTTTATTCCTCTGCGACGAGTGAAGTCAAGCGCTGGGTTACAATCAGGAACGGCGCGCTCGTTTTGCTGTCATTCCCGCGTTCGCTACCGGAGAGAGTCCTTGGACGCCCTCATCCCACTTTTTCCGCTCGATGTCGTCCTGTTCCCCGGCACTCCCCTGCCCTTGCACATCTTCGAACCACGCTACAAAGAAATGATCGGCGAGTGTCTAGCACAGGATCGCACATTCGGCATTGTGCGCGCCGTCGAACAAAATTTGTCAGAGATAGGATGCACCGCAGAAATTGTCACCGTCGTAAAAGAATATGACGACGGACGGCTTGACATCGTTACCGAAGGCCGCCAGCGTTTCGAGGTTGTACGCGTGAACCAGGAACGGGCATTCCTACGCGCCGAAGTTGTCATGATCGAGGACGCACCCGGAACGGCGCCGAACGAAGAAGATACGGCGCGGGCGGTGCAATTGCATTCCGAGTTGCTCGCCATCGCAGGCGCTGCTCAAGACCTCTCGGTCGCGGATCTGTCGATGCTGTCCTTTTATCTGGCAGGTTCTCTGCCGCTTGATCTGGATTTCAAGCAAAAGCTTCTTTCTCTGCGCTCCGAACCGGAGCGAATCTCTTTGCTCATTACTTATCTCGAAACCGTTATACCCAACCTGCATCGCGCCGCGCGAGCGCGAACGAAGGCGGGCGGCAACGGGCACGTCCGCTGATACAATTTTGGCCGCTGATTAATTAATTTCTCTGGCTTCGTTCAACTCTGCCAAAATTTTTCCGAACTCCGGGTCCGATTTCAGCCCCTGTAGTTTGTCGTCGTTTTCGATAATCTTCGAGTCTTTCAGCCCGCGCCGCACCGCATCACGCAGATCTTTGATCGCCTGCTTCTTCTTCCCTTGCGCTACGTGTGCCTCCGCCAGGAGAAGCACCGGCCACAGACTGTCGCCCACACCGTTCATCAATCGGAAGCAGGCTTCCGCCTTATCAAAATGCCGTGACTCAAACTCCATCTGGCCATTTTCAATTCCCTCGGCCCACAGCTCGGAAAACGCACGCTCAGAAACCAGTCGCTGCACCGCGCTTTTCGCGTGTTCTCGCTGGCTCTTGAGCACAGACATTTCCTGCAAAATTTTGCTCTCAAGCTCGCGAGGGTCCTGGGCGCTGCCATCCGCAAACAGTCTAAGTTGTGGCGATATCTCGGATTCTATCGCTGACTGATCGGTAATCTGTTGTTGCTCTTTCTTGAGGGCGCTCTTCAGTTCCGCGGATTTTTTCAAGCTTGCCAACTTTTTTTCATACTCCGCGACGTCTTTGAGACGGCTGAAATCTGAGACTAGCGAGCGGTAGGCCGAGAGCTGCGCAATGCTATCGTGACTCTCTTCGGCATCGTGAGCCTCCCCTTGCGTTTGCTGGAAAAAACGATCGATGAACGCCGCATCAGGCGTAGCAGTTCCCAATCGCATGGAAGAGAGGGTCATCCACTCCATCGCATCTTCCATGATTTCCGCCGGCGCCCATTGGTGCCGGCCCGGGTAAACACGGACCCGATATCGCGCGCCTTGTTCTTCTCGCTCGCGACGGATCGCAATCACCTCGGGCCAATTGAAGTCACGATCGCCGACTGCGAAGAAATAGAGCATGCCATCATCGCCAGGCTTATGCAGGCTGGGGTAGCCTGCCCCGTGTGCAATAACGCCTGCGATTTGACACGGCTTGCAACTCATGGCCATCGCACCCGCCATCCGCGCACCTCCGGAGAAACCAGTTGTATAGATGCGATGCTCATCCAGCGCCAGCCGCGAGTGCGTGTCCCGCCACATCGCACTCATGCTCTTCGACGATTCGTTATTTGAGAAATTTCGCGAGTTGTTCGAGCCCGCAATTACAAATCCATATTTCTCTGCGATGTCCTTGTAAAGCTCGACTGGAGTCTTACCATCGGCCTCAGGATCGAACGCATAGATAATCGGCCACCGCATCGCCGTCGTGTAGTTCGAAGGCAGGTACAAGGCGTAGTTTTCTGCAGGATCGCCCTCGCACAATACGCTCTCGATAACCTTTCCGGGCGGAAGTTGCAGCTTCTCCTGTTTTTGCAGTGGCAGCGTCTGTGACGTCACCCAGTTCACTTTCGGCCCGAGAATGAAGCACATGCACGCAAACAGCGCCGCAAACTTCATCGAGTGTTCCTCACGTGGATTGGCTGCTTACATCGTAGCGTGCCGCCGGCTGATTGTAGCTTCGAGCGTATAATTCAGTACAAGATTCTTCCGGGGGGTTTCATGAGTCTTCCGCATACGCTCGGCGAACTGCGCCGCAGTGTCTTTTCCGAAAATCGTTTGCGCACCCGCCGTGTGAAAGACGAGCTTCGTGAAAACCTGATCGCCCGCTTGCGTGACAGTGAGGACACCAGCATTTTTCCCGGCATTGTCGGCTATGACGATACGGTTGTGCCACAAATTGTGAACGCGATTCTCTCGCGGCACAACTTCATTCTGCTCGGCCTGCGAGGACAGGCGAAAAGCCGTATTCTGCGCGCGCTTACGACACTGCTTGATCCTCATATGCCTTATCTCGCCGGCTGCGAGATTCGCGACAATCCTTACGCGCCGATCTGCCGTCGTTGCCGCGAAGAAGTCGCGCGCCTGGGAGACGCGGCTCCTATTTCGTATCTCACGCCCGACGATCGCTACGTGGAGAAGCTCGCTACGCCCGACGTGACAATCGCGGACCTCATCGGCGACATTGACCCCATCAAAGCGGCCCGCGGTGGGCATGAACTTTCGAGCGAGTTCACGGTTCATTACGGACTGCTGCCGCGCGCAAATC
>Ga0210391_10000713_pt1 | contig 32799 bp, 30 predicted proteins | sample IncBWC12OmetaG_FD_160573 | JGI IMG/M metagenome (GOLD analysis project Ga0210391, IMG submission 160573) | Forest soil microbial communities from Barre Woods Harvard Forest LTER site, Petersham, Massachusetts, United States - Inc-BW-C-12-O ... | reverse complement strand
CGCCTCGTAATGTGCATGCGGGGCGAGGCCGCTGTCATCGACGTGGTCCATGACACCGAATTTCATGCGCGCTCCTTGAGCTAGGACTGGCGCTTCAACAGCCATTCCGCCAGCAGCCGCAGCGGCTCGGCAGCCGCGCCGAACGGCAGCAACGCCGCCAGCGCCTCGGTGTGCAGCTTGTGCAGGCGCTCCTGGGAGGCGGCCACGCCGATGACCGCCGGATAGGTGGGCTTGGCGCGCGCACTGTCGGCCCCGGTGGCCTTGCCCAGCGTGGACACATCGCCCAGCACATCGAGCAGATCGTCCTGGATCTGGAAGGCCAAGCCGATGGCGGTCGCAAAGCGCCCGAGGCTGTCGGACAGCGCGGCGCTCAGGGTCGGCACGCAGGCCGCCGCCATCATCACGCTCACCTTGATCAAGGCACCGGTCTTGCGGGCATGCATCTGCTCGACTTCGGCGATGCCGATGGCCTGCCCCTGTACGGCGAGGTCAATGGCCTGGCCGCCGGCCATACCGAAGGTGCCGCTCGCATCGGCCAGCAGGTCGATCAGTTTCAGGCGGATTGCAGGATCGGCCGGCAGCTGCGGATCGCGCGCCAGCAGCTGGAACGCCAGCGGCTGCAGCGCATCCCCCACCAGGACGGCGGTCGCCTCGTCGTAGGCCTTGTGACAGGTGGGCCGGCCGCGTCGCAGATCGTCATCATCCATGGCCGGCAGATCGTCATGGACCAGCGAGTACACATGCACCAGTTCAATGGCGCAGGCCGCGGCTTCGACCTGCGCTTCGGCCAGCCCGAGCGTGCGGCCGGTGGCGAATACCAGCGCCGGGCGGATGCGCTTGCCACCGCCCAGAACGCTGTAACGCATGGCTTCGTGCAGGCGCGCCGGAATCTCATCGGCGCCCGGCAGACGGCTCGCCAGCGCCTGCTCCATGCGCGTCTGCCACTGGGTCAGCTGCTGACCGAAGGCGGCGAGATCGCCGCGCGCGCTCGTCAAAGCAAATCACCCTCGATCTTGCGATCGGGACGCTTGATGGCATCCACTGAAATCATGATCTCGGCGGGCGCGGCGGGGCTGCCCGACTCAAGATTGAGCGCCAGGTCCGGTGCCATGGGCCCGAACAACTTCGGACCGCGCAGCGAGGTGAGCAGTGCCTTGAGCGGATGACGGAAAGCGTCATTGACCGCAGTGCCCTCGAAGCCGCAATGCGCCATGCAGTTATTGCACTTCACATTGTTTCCGATGCCGTACTTGGCCCACTCGGTGTCCTCGATCAAGGACTTGTAAGTGGGCGCGTAGCCCTCATCGGAGAGCAGATAGCAGGGCCGCTGCCAACCGAACACGTTGTAGGTGGGATTGCTCCAGGGCGTGCAGGCGTAGGTCTGGTTGCCGGCGAGAAAGTCCAGGAACAGCGAGGAGTGATTGAAGGTCCAGCTGCGTTTGCCGCCGTCGACGCTCGGGCGCTGCTTCTGACGCTTGAACACTTCGCGGAACAGCCGCTTGCTGGCACTGCGGCCCAGGAACACATCCTGGCGGGGCGCATGCTCGTAGCTGAAGCCGGGGGATACGGTGATGCCCTCGATGCCCAGTGTCATGGCGGTGTCGAAGAACTCCGCGACTTCATCCGGATTCTCGCCGCTGAAGAGCGTGCAGTTGATGGTGACGCGAAAGCCCTTCGAGCGGGCCAGGCGAATGGCCGCCACGGCCTTCTCGTACACCCCTTCGAGGCATACCGACTCGTCGTGCCGTTCCTTGTTGCCGTCGAGGTGCACGGAGAAGGTCAGGTACTTCGACGGAGTGTACTCATCGATGTGCTTGGAGAGCAGGATGGCATTGGTGCACAGATAGACGAACTTCTTGCGCGCCACGATGCCGGCCACGATCTGCGGCATCTCCTTGTGGATGAGCGGCTCGCCACCCGGAATGGAGACCATCGGCGCGCCGCATTCATCGACCGCCTTGAGCGCATCCTCGAGGCTCACGCGCTTTTGCAGGATCTCCTTGGGATAGTCGATCTTGCCGCACCCGGCGCACGCCAAGTTGCACTGGAACAACGGCTCCAGCATGAGCACCAGGGGATAATGACGGTCACGACGCAGCTTGCGCCCGGCAATGTAACTGGCGACCTTAAGCTGCTGAATCAACGGTATGCCCATGCGGACTCCTGAACTAAGGCCCTATTATGAACGTGTTGCGAGCACCGCGGGGCGATGATCGCTCCAGATGCGTTCCCATTCCATAATGAACCACGGGGTGAACTGCCCCGGCCGGCGCTGCGCCATCTCGGCCTGCAGCTGCTCCGGGCTCACCCAGCGCAGCCCGGCGATCTCGCCCGGGTGGGCCTGGACCGGGCTTTGGGTTCGACCCAGATAGACCGAGCAAAGTTCGTTTTCGGCGGCGTTGGCGTCCCACTGGACCTGGTACTGGAATTTGAACAGAAACTGCAGCGGGCAGCGCACGCCCAGTTCCTCGTGCAAACGCCGCTGAATGGCCGAGTCCATGGACTCCGAGCGGCGCGGATGACTACAACAACTGTTGGACCAGTACAATGGCCACAGGCGCTTGGCGGCGGAGCGCTGTTGCAGCAGAAGGTCACCCTGGGCGTTGAAAATGAGCAAGGAGAAAGCCCGGTGTAAGATGCCTCGGCCATCATGGCATCGCGCCTTGCTTAGGTGCCCGATCTCACGGTCGGCCTCATCGACGAGGATGAGGGAATCGGCTTCAGCTAACGACTCTGCGCTTTGGGTTCCAATGTCTACTCGACCGTCGTCCATCAACAGGCACCTCCACTGCCGCGCATGATAACCGCCCCGGAAACGGCCACGCCAGCCTTCATGCCTGACCTTGGCCTGCTCGCCTGGGCGGGGCTTGTGTGCGCGGCGCTCGCGGCCCTGTACACGTTCGTGGCCCTGATCGCAGCCTTGTTGCGACCTCGTCGCGGGACGCCCTGGCCGGGCGCCGTGGCGCTGCCGGCCGTCACCATCCTCAAACCGCTGTTCGGGGCCGAACCGCGCCTGTACGAGTGCCTGCGCAGCTTCTGCAACCAGGCGTGGCCGCACCTGCAGATCGTCTTCGGTGTGCGCGATGCGGCGGACCCCGCTGTCGCCGTGGTGCGACGACTGCAGCACGAGTTCCCCACGCTGGATCTGACCCTGGTGCTCGATGGCACCCACCATGGCAGCAATGCCAAGGTCAGCAACCTCATCAACATCATGGCGCTCGCCAAGCATGACTACCTGGTCATCGTCGACAGCGACATCCGCGTCGAGCCGGGCTACCTGCAGCAGGTCGTGGCACCGCTGCTGGATGAAACCGTCGGCATCGTGACCTGCCCCTATGTGGGGCGGCCGCTCCCGGATCTGTGGTCGCAGCTCGGGGCACAGTTCATCAACGGCTGGTTCGTGCCCTCGGTGTTCGTGGCCGCGCTGTTCGGGTCGCGCGCCTTCGCCTTCGGCGCAACCATCGCCTTGCGCCGCAACGTGCTGGATGCCATCGGCGGCTTACCGGCGATCGCGGATCAGCTCGCGGATGACTATCGTCTGGGCGAACTCACCCGCGAACGCGGCCTGCGCACCGTGCTCTCCCACGTCGTGGTGGAGACGGTGGTCGAGGAACGCAGCCTCGCGGATCTGCTCGAGCATGAGTTGCGCTGGCTGCGCACCATCAAGACGGTGCGCCCGGTCGGCTACAGCCTCGCGTTCGTGACCTTCTCGCTGCCGGTGGCGCTCATCGGCGTCGCCCTCGCCGCCGGCGCCCGCGCAAGCCTCCTGGCGCTTGGGATCACCGCACTGCTGCGGCTGGCCATGCACCTGTACTGGAGCCCCTCGGACGAGCGCTCGACCTGGACGCGGCTGTGGGCTGTCCCCTTGCACGATTGCGCCCTGTTCGGCTTGTTTTGCTGGGCCTTCGTCGGCCAGCGCGTCAACTGGGGCAAGGCCCGCTTTCACCTGGCTCAGGACGGCTCGGTCTCGCGCCTGGCTACGCCGCTCGAGAACGAGTAGTGCCGGAGCCGTGCCGGCGCCTGTGCATCATCACTGCCGATGATTTCGGGTTGCACACGGCCGTCAACGAGGCCGTCGAGGCCGCGCATCGGGCCGGGGCACTGACTGCGGCGAGCCTGATGGTCGGCGCTCCGGCGGTGCAGGATGCCGCGCAACGCGCCCGCGCGCTGCCGGGCCTGCGTGTCGGCCTGCACCTGACGCTCACCGACGGTCTGGCGGTGCTGCCACGGCAGCAGATTCCAGACCTGGTGGATGCCGACAACCGCTTCCACGACAACATGGCGGGCGCGGGCCTGCGGTTTTTCGCCCTGCCGCGCGTTCGCGCGCAACTGGCCGCGGAAATCCGCGCGCAGTTTGCGGCCTTCGCGCGCCTGGGCATCACGCTCGATCATCTGGATGCCCACAAGCATTTTCATCTGCATCCGACCGTGCTGTCGCTGGCCTTGCGGATCGGTCGTGAATTCGGCCTGCGCGCGGTGCGCGTGCCGGCCGAACCGCAGCTCACCGCGACCACGCTTCTGGCCCCGTGGCTTGCGCTGATGCGCGCACGGCTGCGTCGCGCCGGCATGGCGTGCAATGACCAGATCTTCGGCCTCGCCCACAGCGGCGCCATGGACGAGGCGCGGCTCTTGCAGATCCTGGCCGCGCTGCCACCGGGCGTGAGTGAGATCTACCTGCATCCGGCCACTCTCGCCGGTGCCGCGATCGCCCCCTCGATGGCCGGCTACCGCCACGCGGATGAACTGCGGGCGTTGCTCAGCCCCGCCGTGCGCAGTGCCCTCGCGAATCCGCGCCTGCAGCTCGGGGGTTACGCCGACATTGTGCGATTCAGAGCCGCCGCCCTCGAGTATCGCGCGGCGTCATGAAATGGCTGATGCGCAGCGCCCTGGTTCTGGGCACGACGCTCGGCATCGTGCTGGTGCTGCGCGAGGGACTGACGCCCATCCTGGCGCTGCTGGCGCTGGCGGGCTGGTCACTGTTGTGGCTGGTACCGCTACACATCCTGCCCCTGGCGCTCGATGTGGTGGGCTGGCGCACGCTGCTGCGGGCCACGGCAGTGCCGCCATCGCTCACCCGACCGGGTCGGCTGTTCGTCATCGCGGCGGTGCGCGAGGCCGTCAACCGGCTGCTGCCGGTCGCCAACGTCGGGGGCGAGATCGTCGGCGTCCGCATGTTGTGCGCCGACGGCGCGGAGGCACCAGCGGTCGCGGCCAGCGTCGTTGCCGAGGTGCTGCTGACCATCGTGAGTCAACTGCTGTTCGCCGCCGCAGGCGTGCTCCTGCTGCTGCACCTGACCGGCAAGGTCGCCGCGGCGGCGAATATGTTCGCGGTGCTGGGGCTGGCGCTGGCTGTCGTGGGCGCCTTGTACCTGCTGGTACACAAGGGCTCGATTTTCGAACGGGTGCTGCGCGGCGTAGAAGGTATGCTGGCGCTGCCGGCTCACCTGCGCGGCCTGCTCGGCCAGGCCAAGGCGCTCGATGCGCGCCTGCGCGAGCTGCTGGGGCACAGCGCGGCGCTGCTCGCGACCCTCGGTTGGCAATTGGCGGGCTTCGCGGCCGGCGCCAGCGAGACGTGGCTTGCGCTGCGCCTGCTGCAACATCCGGTGGGAGTGGGCAGCGCCGTGGTACTGGAAAGCCTGACGCAGGCCATCCGGCATTTTATATTCGTGGTGCCGGCAGGCGTGGGTGTGCAGGAGGCCGGCCTGGTCGGATTTGGCTATCTTCTGGGAGTCGGGAGTGACGCCAGTATCGCCCTGTCGCTTGCCAAGCGCATGCGCGAGATCCTGTTCGGCGTGCCGGCTTTGATGTATTGGCAATGGTCCTGGGTTTTCAAGGGTGCGAGCGATGTCCGCAGCAGCGATTGAGATTGGGTCTTCGGCGCATCGCGAACTGCTCGCGCGATTCTTCATGGACAGTTACGTGGAGTACGTCCCCGAGCAGGTGCAGTGGCCGCAGTTGAGCGAGGCGTCCAAGCGCCGCCTGGTGTCACTGCCGTTCTGGCAGGAGGCCGTGGCCACGGAGAATGTCACCTCGAACACGGTGGCCGCCGCTGCGGCGCTGGAGCCTGATCCGGGGTTGCGCAAGGCCATCGAGCTGCAGGGATTCGAGGAGGGTCGGCACGCCCGCCTGCTGCAGGGGCTGACGGCGCACTACGACATCCCCGTCGATCACCCACCGCGCTATGAGCCACACGATCTGGAGCATGACTTCCTGTTCGCGGGCTTCGGCGAATGCTTTGATTCCTTCTTCGCCTTTGGGCTGTTCGCGCTGGCACGCGAATCGGGGTTTTTCGAGGCCGGATTGATCGAGGTATTCGAGCCGGTGGTGCAGGAGGAAGCGCGCCACATCCTGTTCTTCGTCAACTGGGTCAAGTACCGCCGCTCCCAGCTTGCGTGGTGGCGCCGCCCGGCGTTCTCGCTGCGCTGCGGCTGGATCATTCTCAAGCAGGTCTGGAGCCGCGCGAAAACCGCGCGCACGCTGGGCGGCCCGGCGGATGAGCCGCGCGCCGCCAAACCCGCGGTCGCCCTGGGCGGCGATGACGGCGAGAACTTCACGCTCAGTGCACACCATGATCTGGGTGAGGATGTGACGCTGCACAAGCTGCTCGGGCTGTGCCTGCGCGAGAACGAAGCCCGCCTCGGCCGCTACGACCCGCGATTGCGGCGGCCGCGACTGGTGCCGGCCCTGGCCAGACTCATGTACCGGGTGCTGCCCAAAAGCCTCTGATCACAGATATCCGGCGTCGCGGAACCAGCGCACCGCATCCGCAAAGGCAAGGCTCGGATCGCGCCAGGTATAACCCAGTTCGCGCGCTGCCTTGGCGCTGGAGAAGTACATGCGCTTCTTCGCCATGCGTACGCCTTCGACCGTGATGCGCGTGCGACTGCCGGTCAGGCGCGCAACGGCCTCGGCCAGCTGTGCGATCGGCAACACCACAGCATGCGGCAGGCGGATGCGTGGCGGCCGACGCCCGGCGATGCGCGTCACCTGCGTCAGAATCTCCTTCAGGGTCAGATCCGCACCACCAAGGATATAGCGCTCGCCATGACGGCCGTGTTCGAGCGCCAGCAGATGACCTTGGGCAATGTCATCCACGTGCGCGATGTTGAGCCCCGTATCCACGTAGGCCGGGGTGCGCCCGGCCGCGGCATCCAGCACGATTTGTCCGGTGGGCGTCGGCTTCACATCGCCCGGACCGACCGGCGTTGAGGGATTGACGATCACCACCCGGTGGTTCGCGCCGTTCGCGCGCGCCCAGTCGTGGACGAGCTCCTCGCCGAGAAACTTCGAGCGCTTGTAGTGCCCGATCATCTCGCCCACGGTGGCCACGCAAGTCTCATCGGCCACGGTGCCATCGCCCACCAGGTGCAAGGTGGCGACACTGCTGGTGTAGAGAATCTGCGCAACGCCCGCCCGCTGGGCGGCCCGCAGCAGACCGCGCGTGCCCTCGACATTGACGGCGTAAAGATCGTCCGGATTGGGCGCGCCCAGGCGATAGTCGGCGGCGACATGAAACAATGCCTCGCAGCCCTGCAGGGCGTGCGCATAAGACTGCGGATCGCGCAGGTCCCCCGTCACGACCTCGATCGGCAGACCCGACAGATTGCGGCGGTCCGACCCGGCGCGCGCCAGGCCCCGCAGCTGCCAGCCCGCGGACACCAGCGCCCACGCCACCGCAGCGCCGACGAACCCGGTGGCTCCGGTGATGAACGCGCGCTTCACGGCAGTCCGACCCCCCGCCGCGCCAGATCGCGCAGCGAGCGCAGCGCCACGCGATAGCGCCGTGCGAGCGTGAGAAGCGCGAAGAGCTCCACGGGTCTTCTGATCAGGCCCGCAGCCAGACGCAGATAAGCCACCTCGCCGCGCTCATCGGTCGCGCGTGTGACGCTGCCCGGCACCGCATCCGCAGCCGTGTCGATCACCACGCGGGCCACGGCGAACTTGAGGCCGCCGGCGCTCGCCACCGCGGCGATGGCGACGCTCTCCATATCAACGGCCACCGCACCCGTGCGCACCCAGGCCTGTGATTTGGCCGCCGGCAGGGTCAGCGGCCGGGCGAGGCTCAGCAAGCTGCCGCCGCGCAGATCCCGGCCGGCGCGCGCCGCCAGTCGGGCACGCCACGCCGCATCGGTCGGGTACACCGTGCCGGCGCCGTCGGTCACGGTCTCGGACAGCAGCACGGTGCCGGCGAGGAGGCCCGGGTCCAAGGCGCCCGCGAGTCCGAAGCTCAGCAGACCGTGCGCACCCGCCGCCACCAGGGCATGGGATGCCCGCAGGGCCGCCTCCGGGCCCATGCCGCTGATCGCGAGCAGATTGCCGTCGGGCAGGGTATGGATCGTCATGTTGGCGGCGGCGCCCGGATGTCCCGGTTGCGGCGGCCCCAGGGTACCCGCCTCGGCCGTCAGGGCCGCGACGATCCCCGTGACGCTCACTTGGGGCGGTTGGCGCCCACGCGATTGCGATAGGCAGCCAGCGCCCACAGCGGAAAGTACGCGCAGTAACCGTGGTACTTGAGATAAAAGACGCGCGGAAAGCCCGGCGCCGTGAAGCGCGGGTCGCTCCACAATCCGCTCTTCTGCTGCGCGCGCTGCAGGTAACGCACGCCGTTGCGCACCACCACGGAATCCACCTCGCCAGCCGATAGCAGCGCCAAGAGCGCCCAGGCGGTCTGGAACGGCGCGCTCGCCGTGGGGCCGCCGGCCTGGTGGCGGTCGTGGTAGCTGTGATTGAGCTCACCCCAGCCGCCGTCCGCATTCTGCTTGGAGGCGAGCCAGTTCGCGGCGCGGCGCACGGCCGGGTCATCGGGCGCGACGCCCGCCTGCTCGAGCGCGATCAGCACCGACCAGGTGCCATAGACGTAGTTGGTGCCCCAGCGTCCAAACCAGGCGCCATCCGGCTCCTGCTCGGCGCGCAGATACGCGAGGGCCCGCTTCAACGCCGGCGCATCCTGCGGACGGCCGACCTTGGCGAGCAGCGTCACCACGCGCGCCGTCACGTCACTGGTGGGCGGATCGAGCAAGGCGCCATGATCGGCGAACGGAATCTCGTTCAGGATGTAGTGGGTATTATCCGCATCAAAGGCCGCGAAACCTCCGTTGCGGCTCTGCAGGCCCACCAGCCAGTCGAGCGCCCGGGAAATATTGTTCGCATACTTGTGCGGCTCGCGGGCCTGGTGCATGGACCAGGCGACGACCGCGGTGTCATCCAGATCCGGGTAGTGAGTGTTTTTGAACTGGAAGGCCCAGCCGCCGCCGCGCACGTCGGGCTTCTGGACCTGCCAGTCCTGCGGCCCATCGAGCAGCTGCTCGGGCACCAGCCAGTCGAGCGCACGCTCGGCGGCCGCGTGCGCCTGCGCATCGCCGGCCTCCTGCATCGCCAGCGCCGCGAGCGCCGAATCCCACACCGGCGAGACGCAGGGCTGGCAATAAGCCTCATTCGGTCCCGCCACCACCAGCTTCTCGATGGCCCGTTTGGCCGTGGCGCGACGCGGATCCTCAGGGGGCACGCCCATCAGGACCAGCACTTCCAGGGCATTGACCATGGCGGGAAAAATGGCGCCGAGGCCGCCCTCGCCGTTCAGCCGCTGCAGCACCCACTCATGGGCCTTGTCCATGGCACGGGCGCGCATGGCACGGGGAATGAGCGGATCGATGGCGCGGCCCATGCGATCGAGAGCCATGAAGAACCGGTTGGTGAAACCGCGGCGCGCGAAGTAGTGGTGTTCGTCCCACGGCGGCGTCGTGAACAGCTCCTGGATCTCAACGCCCTGGGGATTGCGTGCCAGCGGCTTCTTGGTACACAGCACGAACAGCGGCACCATCACCGTGCGCGACCAGTAGGAGACCTTGTCGAGGTGGAAGGGAAACCACTTCGGCAGCAGCATGATCTCGACGGGAATGTAGGGCACGGCCCGCCACGGCACCTGGCCGAACAGTGCCAGTGCAATGCGCGTGAACACATTGGCGCGCGCCGCGCCACCGCGCGCCAGAATCGCCTCGCGCGCGCGCGCCATGTGGGGGGCCGCGATGTCATCGCCGGCGAGCTTCAACGCGTAGTAGACCTTCACGGTGCAACTCAAGTCGAGTTCGCCCCCCAGAAACAGCGGCCAGCCACCGTGATCGGCCTGATGGCGGCGCAGGTACACCGCGAGCTTCTCCTGCAGCACCGAATCAATCTCATCCAGGAAGTGCATCATCATGATGTACTCCGCCGGAATCGTGCAGTCGGCCTCCAGTTCGAACAACCAAAAGCCCTGTGCGCTCTGCAGCCCGATCAGCGCATCGCGCGCCGCGGCGATCGAACGCTCGAGCGCCTCGCCACTGTCGGGGTCGGGCAGCCGGCTGACATTGGCCGCGGCACCGGCCCGGGCAGTGAGGTCCCGCGCGAGGCGCGACTCACGCACTGTTGAGGGGCCCGCGGTCATTGCACAGTGCCCCGGTCCGGCTGGCGCAGCAACCCGACCTCATCCTGGGCGTCGCGCGCACTGAAGCGGCGGGCGCGGTGATAGGCGCTGGCGGCCTGTTCCGCCGCCGCATCCTCGGCGAGCTGCAGTTTGCGCGGCGCCCAGTCGGGCGCGAGCGTCGCCAGCGGCAAGCCCGCGGCGGCGCGGTTGAACAGAAATCGCAGCAGTCCGTTGTGACGGGTCGCCGCATTGCTCAACGCGAGCGTTACCGCGACGGTGCGACGCGACACTTTGACCTGCGAGCCGGCGCTGAAGCCCGGATTGGCGGCAATGCGTTTGAGCGTCAGTACCGCAAGACCGATAGCCCACAGGCAGAAGCGCCGGATGCCGGTCTCGCGCGCCGGCATCAGCAAGGTGAACTCCAGGGCGTTGCGCAGATGTGCGTGGGCGAGACCCACCAGCTCCTGCATGCCCGCGGCGAAACCGCTGCCGCCGCTCTGCGGGGTCAGATGCGACAGATCGACACCGAAGCGTGAGAACACTTCCTGCGGCAGCCAACAGGCGCCGCGGCTGCGGTCCTCCCAGACATCCTTGAGGATGTTGGTCATCTGCAGGCCCTGCGCGAAGGACGGCGCGAGCCTCGACAGCGCCGCGCGATGCTGTTCGATGTCGGAAGAGTGGCTGCAGAAAAGCTCGGTGAGCATCTCCCCGACCACGCCGGCCACGTAGTAGCAGTAACTGTCCAGATCCGCCACGGTGTCCAGGCCACGCACGCTGGCCGTGCGCTGGAACTGATGCATGCCGTGGCACATGGCATCCACACAGCGGCGGATGGCGGCCTGCTGGCGCATGGGCAGTTGCCGGGTCACCCGAATGACCCGGGCAAGGTTGAGAATGAGTTCGCGCTCGGCCGGCAGGGTCCACTGCGACAAACGACCGGCAAGCTCCGTGCCGAGTAGCTGGGCATCGGCCACGCCCGCGACGGCATCGGAGAATCGCTCCATGTACAGAAGCGTGTCGGGAGGCGCGATCTGCGGCTCATCCTCGATGGTGTCGGCGACGCGGCACAGCAGATAGGCGTTGGTCACCGAGCGGCTCAGATCCGGCGGCAGTTGCGGAATGGTCAACGCAAAGGTGCGCGAGACGGACGGCAGGATCTGATCCTGATACGCCTCATCGGTATGGCCCGGATTTGTGGATTTAATCTGTCGGGCCATCGTTGAAGCTGTGCTGCCTGCGGGTGGTGCCTGCTGCGGCGGGCTCGGTGAAGTCTGTCCGCTAGGCTACTGGTTTCATGTAGTTTTGCCAAACCAGCGGCCCGGGCGGGGGCCGCGGCTGCGTGGCCAACTACTCTGAGGTCGCTTGGCGCGGCTCGAGGCGGTCGATTTTGCGCGGCCAGCCACGCCGCAGAACGCTGCCGCGCTGCGCACGTTGACCCCGGTATTCCTTGAGCTCCGCCCACTCCAGGGTCTTGCACTGCTCACCGCTCCACAACAGCAGGGCTGCGCCCTTGGGCACGACCGTGATGGCGGCCAGGAATTCCTCCCGGGTGGCGAGCTTCTTGCTGCTTATGTCGTACAGCTTGTTGCCCTTGCCGCGCGGCATTTCCGGGACGTCAGCTACCGGAAAGACCAGGAGCTTGCCTTCGTTGCTGACCGCGGCCACCAGCGCATCCGGTCCGGACACCAGCGCCGGCGGCAGCACGAAGGCGGCCTCGGGCACATTCAACACGGTCTTGCCGGCACGCCGGTCCGTGACCAGATCCTTGAAGCGCGCCGTGAAGCCGTAGCCGGCGTCGGTGGCGAGCAGCCACAGATCATCGCTTTCGCCCAGCATGACCCCGGCGAAGCGCGCGCCATCCGGCGGGTTCAGCCGGCCCGACAGCGGCTCACCCTGGCCGCGAGCCGAGGGCAGTGAGTGCGCCGGCAATGTGTAGGTGCGTCCGGTGCTGTCGATGAAGACGGCGTTCTGCAGGCTGCGGCCCTTGGCCGCGCTCAGGAAGGCATCGCCGGCCTTGTAGGACAGGGTCAAGGGATCGATGTCGTGGCCCTTGGCCGAGCGCGCGAAGCCACCGGTGGACAACACCACCGTCACCGGTTCGTTGGCAATCAACGTGGTCTCATCGATGGCCTGTGCCGCCTCGCGCTCGACGATCTTGGTGCGCCGGTCATCGCCGTGCTTTTCCATGTCGGCGCGAATCTCGCCGGCGACCAGCCGCCGCAGCTTCGCCTTGCTCGCCAGCAGCGCCTCGATTTCCGCGCGTTCCTCCGCCAAGGACTTCTGCTCCTCGCGGATCTTCATCTCTTCGAGCTTCGCCAGATGGCGCAGCCGCGTGTTCAAGATCTCCTCGGTCTGCTCCTCCGAGAGCTTGAAGCGCTTCATCAGCACCGGCTTCGGCTCATCCTCGCGGCGGATGATGCGGATCACCTCATCCAGGTTGAGGAAGGCGATCAGCAGGCCCTCGAGGATGTGCAGCCGCCGATTGACCTTGTCGAGGCGGTACTTGAGGCGCCGTGTGACCGTCGCGATCCGGAACTCGAGCCACTCGGCCAGTATGTCGCGCAGCGCCATGACGCGCGGACGACCGTCCAGGGCGATGATGTTCAGGTTGACGCGATAGTTGCGTTCCAGGTCGGTGGTGGCGAACAGATGCTTCATCACCTCATCAAGATCGACGCGGTTGGAGCGCGGCACGATCACGAGCCGCGTCGCATTCTCGTGGTCGGACTCATCGCGCAGGTCCTCCACCATCGGCAGCTTCTTGGCCCGCATCTGCTCGGCAATCTGTTCGATCACCTTGGTGGGCGACACCTGCCAGGGGAAGGCGTTCACGACGACGTTGCCATCCTCGATGACATACGTGGCGCGGGCCTTGAAGCTGCCCACGCCTTTTTCGTAGAACTCCTTGAGGTCGGCCCGCGGCGAGATGATCTCCGCGCCGGTGGGCAGATCCGGTCCCTTGATGAATTTCATGAGCTGCGCGGTGGTGGCCTCAGGTTCCTCCAGCAGATGCATGCAGGCGTTGGCGACCTCACGCAGGTTGTGCGGCGGGATGTCGGTGGCCATGCCCACGGCGATGCCGGTGGTGCCGTTCAGCAGCAGATTCGGCAGACGCGCCGGCAGGAACATCGGTTCCTCCAGCGTGCCATCGAAGTTCGGCGACCAGTCCACGGTGCCGCTGCCCAGCTCCCCGAGCAGCACCTCGGCGTAGCGGGTGAGCTTGGCCTCGGTGTAGCGCATGGCCGCGAATGACTTCGGGTCATCCTGCGAGCCCCAGTTGCCCTGCCCGTCCACGATCGGATAGCGGTAGGCGAACGGCTGCGCCATCAGCACCATGGCCTCGTAGCAGGCGCTGTCGCCGTGCGGATGGAACTTGCCGATGACATCGCCGACGGTGCGGGCCGACTTCTTGTATTTGTTGACCGCCGCGAGCCCCAGCTCACTCATGGCGTAGACGATGCGTCGCTGCACGGGCTTGAGCCCATCGCCGAGCGCCGGCAGCGCGCGATCGAGAATCACGTACATCGAGTAATCGAGGTAGGCCTTCTCGGTGAAGGTGCGCAGCGGCTGGCGCTCGACGCCTTCGAAATTCAGTTCCTGATCCTGCATGGCTTACACCTGAATCTCGGCCAGATTGCCCTTGCTTTCCAGCCACTCGCGTCGATCGGCGGCGCGCTTCTTGGCGAGCAGCATGTCCATGAGCTGGTCGGTGTTGTCACCGGCATCGATGGTCAGCTGCACCAGCCGGCGGGTGCGCGGATCGATGGTGGTCTCGCGCAGCTGCGAGGGATTCATCTCGCCCAGGCCCTTGAAGCGCGTGAAAGTCGGTTTGCTGCGCGGATTTTCCTTGGCGATACGCGCCAGCGTCTGATCGCGTTCGGCATCATCGAGGGCGTAATAGATCTGCTTGCCGGCATCGATGCGGTACAGCGGCGGCATCGCCACGTAGACATGCCCGCCACTGACCAGCGGCCGGTAGTGCCGCAGGAACAGCGCACACAGCAGCGTTGCGATGTGCAGTCCGTCGGAGTCCGCGTCCGCGAGAATGCAGATCTTGTGGTAGCGCAGCTGGCTCACATCGGAGGAGCCCGGCTCGACCCCCAAAGCGACGCTGATGTTGTGCACTTCCTCGGAGGAGCCGATCGAGGCGGACTCCAACTCCCAGGTGTTCAGGATCTTGCCGCGCAGCGGCATGATGGCCTGGAACTCGCGTTCCCGCGCCTGCTTGGCGCTGCCGCCGGCGGAATCGCCTTCCACCAGGAACAGCTCCGAGCGGCGCGGTTCCTGACTGGTGCAGTCGGCGAGCTTGCCCGGCAGCGCGGGGCCGCCCGAGATGCGCTTGCGCACCACGCGCTGTGCGGCGCGCGCCCGCTCCTGGGCGTTGGCAATGGCAAACTGCGCGATGCGCTCGCCGGCATCGGCATGGCCGTTCAGCCACAGCGCCATGGAGTCGCGCACAAAGGCCTCGACCACCCCGGCCGCGTCCCGCGAGGCCAGCCGCTCCTTCATCTGGCCGGCGAACTGCGGCTCGCGGATCTTCAGTGACAGTACGTAACAGCACTTGTCCCAGACATCCTCGGGCGTGAGCTTGATGCCGCGCGGCACCAGATTGCGAAACTCGCAGAACTCGCGCACGGCCTGCGCGAGGCCCGAACGCAGGCCGTTGACGTGCGTGCCGCCCTCGGAGGTCGGAATCAGGTTCACGTAGCTTTCGCCGAACACCGCCGAGATATTCGGCGCCCACAGCAGTGCATAACCGACGGCGTCGGCCTCACCCTCGCGCGCGGCCGTGATGGGTTCGGCGGGCAGGCGCTCCGTGGACTCCAGCTCCTCCATCAGGTAGGCGCCGAGGTCGCCGCTGTAGAACCATTCGTCCTTCTCGCCCGTGGCCTCGTTGGCAAAGGTGATGCGCAGGCCCGGGCACAGCACCGCTTTCGCCTTGAGCGTGTGGCGCAGCTGCGGCACCGAGAACTTGTCCGAATCAAAGAACTTAGGATCCGGCCAGAAGCGCACCGTGGTGCCGGTATTGCGCTGGCCCACCGTGCCGATGACGGCGAGCTTCGAGTGCACCTTGCCGTCCTTGAAGGAGATGCGGTATTCCTTGCCGCCGCGCCGGATAGTGCAGTCGAGGTGGCTGGACAGCGCGTTGACCACCGACACGCCCACGCCATGCAGGCCGCCGGAGAACTTGTAGGCCGCTTTTTCCGAGAACTTTCCGCCGGCATGCAACCGCGTCAGGATCACCTCGGCCCCGCTGACCTTCTCCTCGGGATGGATGTCCACGGGCATGCCACGGCCATTGTCCGTGACCTCAAGCGAGCCGTCCTTGAACAGCGTGACATCGATCTGGGTGCAGTAACCGGAAGTGGCCTCATCGACGCTGTTGTCGAGCACCTCATGGGCCAGATGGTTGGGCCGCGAGGTGTGCGTGTACATGCCCGGGCGGCGACGCACGGGTTCCAAGCCGGAGAGGACTTCAATATCTGAGGCTGTGTAGCTTTGGCTCATCGCTTTGTGGCGCGATCTTAGCAGACGATCAGGGGCAGGCCCCGTTCAGTTCAGATCGCCCAGCAGTGATGCGCGCAGGCGCTGGTTGACCGGCTCGACCGCATGCCGGTAGCGGTCGTGATCGACGCCGGCACCCAAGGCCGCGCCACTCTTCAACGCCGCGCGCATCGGGGCGTTCAGCTCAAAGCGCAGGAAATGCACCGCGGAGGTCTTCTCGTCGTTCTCGCGGGGCAGATCCTCATCCGCAATCGCGAAGACCTTCTCGAAGCCCGCGACCTGCACCCAGCAGCGCGCTTCAACTCCGCGCAGCAGTCCCAACTGCACGCGCCGCACCTCGCTGTCGGGAAACTCCAGGAGCAGCGTCGCCTTCCAGTTGCTGCCATCGGGAATCAGCGGATTGTAGGACTCGAGCTCCTCCTGGATGCCCTGCGGCTCGAACACTTTCTCGGCGCGCAGCATCTCCTGGATCTGGTACTGGATGGTGAGGCGATCTTCAAAGCACCAGGTCATGTTCGGTCCCACCGCCAGGCGCCGGTGACTTTTGTGCTCGAGCACCTGCGTGCGGAACTCATCGCGCCGGCGAGCGTACTGCTCGAGGCTGAAGAGTTGGTCCACGGTCAGCTTTTCCATCTCGATCCTTCAAATTCCGTATGCGAGCCGCAACAGCTTCAGCGGGTGTTCGGGCCCCGCCCCTTCCGGCATCAGGCTTTCGATCTGGTGGCCCGCCATCGGGCAATCGCTGCTGTAGTGGGCGGCAGCCGCATTCTGCACCCGCGTCGCCACGGGTTTGCCGATCTTCACGGAGGCGGCGCGGAATTCCTGCTTGACGGCGTAGGTGCCGTCATGCCCGGAACAGCGCTCGATCACATCGACCGTGGTATCGGGCACGAGGCGCAGCACATCGCGGGTCTTAAGTCCGATGTTCTGCACCCGCAGGTGACACGGAACGTGGTAGCTGACCTTGCCCAGGGAGGTCTTGAAGTCAGTCTTGAGCCTGCCGCCCTTGTGCCACAGCATCAGGTACTCAAACGGATCATAGATGCGCGCCGCCACCGCCTTCACGTCCGGATCCTCCGGGAACAGCAGCGGCAGCTCCTGCTTGAACATCAGCACGCAGCTGGGAATCGGCGCCACGATATCGAAGCCCGCGGCGATCACCGCCAGCAATTGCGGAATGTTCTCTTCCTTGTAGGCCGCGACCGTCTTCAGATCCCCAAGCTCCAGGCGCGGCATGCCGCAGCAGCGCTCCTGGGGCACCAGGCGCACTGGAATGTCGTTGTGATTGAACACCGCGACCAGGTCGGTTGCGAGCTGCGGCTCGTTGCGATTGCCATAGCAGGTCGTGAACAACGCCACCTGTCCCCGGAGTTCCTCCCGCGAGGCCGGCGCGGGACCGGCGGGCGCTGCGGGCAGCGGCCCATTCAGCGCCGAGAGGCGCTCGCGGGCGGTGCGGGAATGAAATTCCGGCAATGGCGCATCGCGCGCGACGCCCAAGGTCTTCTCCAGCACCACCCGCGCGGGCTTGAATCGATTGAGGCCGTTCACCACCTCGGCGACCACCGGAATGCCGGCGATCCGTCCCACCGCTTCGGTGGAGGCCAGCAGCCGATCGCGCACGCTGAAGCCTTCCTGCCCGGCATGCAGCGCCTTGGCGCGCAGCATCAGGTGCGGGAAATCGACGGCCCAGGGGTGGGGCGGCACATACGGGCACTTGGTCATGAAGCACATGTCACACAGATAACAGTGGTCCACGACCTCCCAATAGACGGTTCGGTCGACCGCCTCCAGCTCGCCCTTTGCCGTGGCGTCGATGGCGTCAAACAGGGTGGGGAAGGACTGGCACAGGCTGAAGCAGCGCCGGCAGCCGTGACAGATATCAAAGACGCGGTCGAGTTCCTTGGTCAGTGCCGCTTCGTTGTAGAAATCGGGATTGCGCCAGTCGATGGGGTGACGGGTCGGCGCCTCGAGACTGCCTTCCCGGCCGCCGGTGGGAGCATTGCTCATCAAAATCCTTGCGAATGCGGCCGGCACGGACGCCGGAACCGGCTGTTAGGCCGGTTCCGGCGCCATCCTGTCGATCAGATCGAGTCCAGCGCCTTCTGGAACCGATTGGCGTGCGAGCGCTCCGCCTTGGCGAGCGTCTCGAACCAGTCCGCGATCTCGGCAAAGCCTTCTTCGCGGGCCGACTTGGCCATGCCCGGATACATATCCGAGTACTCATGGGTCTCACCGGCAATGGCCGCCTTGAGGTTCAACTTGGTTTCGCCGATGGGCAGGCCAGTGGCCGGATCGCCCACGGCCTCCAGGTACTCCAGGTGACCATGGGCATGGCCGGTCTCGCCCTCCGCCGTGGAACGGAATACCGCTGACACGTCGTTGTAGCCTTCAACGTCCGCCTTTGATGCGAAATACAGGTAACGGCGGTTCGCCTGGGATTCCCCGGCAAACGCCTCCTTCAAATTGGTCTCGGTCTTGCTGCCCTTGAGGTTCACGGGTGGTCTCCTGCGAAGGTGGTGCGATAATCGCTTGGAATATTCGAATTAGACTGGGTCTAATATGGTTAACTTTATTCGCCCATCGGGGCACCGTCAACGGCTTTGACCCATCGAGCGGGCACTGTATAAGGTGAAGTCGGTACGCGCATGACAGTCGAGAATCGCATGGCCGCAGAACAAGCCCCGGTGGATTTCGAGCGCTCACTGGCTGAGCTTGAGACCCTGGTTGAGCACCTGGAAAAAGGCGACCTGCCCCTGGATGACGCCCTGAAGTTCTTCGAACGGGGTGTTGCCCTGACGCGTCAGTGTCAGAGCGCCCTGAAGGCCGCCCAGCAAAAGGTGGAAATACTGCTGACCAACAGCGCGACGGCCGATCCGGAACCCTTCACCGATAGCGCCGAAGCGGCTCTGGCTTCAGCGCCCTAACCCCCTGCTAAGCCGATCGCACCAAGCATTGCGGCGGTTCCTTGAACCGGCCGATACCCTATCCCTGTTGCACTGGTTAGACTTGGGTGTCCGTGCCCCTGTGCACGGGACGCTACAGAGGTCATAAAGTTCACCCCATGCCCAAGCCCGAAGGCACCTATCCTTTGCTGACCAGCATCCAGTCCCCAGCGGATCTGCGGCGTCTGGCGGCCGGCAAATTGCCGGAACTGGCGGCCGAACTGCGCGAATTCCTGATCCAGAGCGTCAGCACGCGCGGTGGCCACTTTGCGGCGGGGCTGGGCACGGTGGAGCTGACGATTGCCCTTCACTACGTCTATAACACCCCCGTCGACCAGCTGGTCTGGGACGTGGGCCACCAGGCGTATCCGCACAAGGTGCTGACCGGACGCCGCGACCGGCTGCACACCATCAAGCAGCGGGGCGGTCTCGCCCCGTTCCCGACGCCGGCCGAAAGCGAATACGACACCTTCACCGTGGGCCATTCGAGCACCTCGGTCAGTGCCGCCTTGGGGATGGCGATCGCGGCCGCTCAACAGGGCAGCGACCGGCGTGCGGTCGCCGTCATCGGCGATGGCGCCATGACGGCCGGCATGGCCTTCGAAGCCCTCTGCCACGCCGGATCCTTGCCCAATGATCTCTTGGTGGTGCTCAACGACAACGAGATGTCGATTTCGGAGAACGTCGGCGCGCTGTCCAACTACCTGGCGCGGGTGCTTTCCGGACGGTTCTATTCGCATCTGCGCGATCGCGGCAAGAAAGTTTTGGCGCCAATGCCCACGGTATGGGAACTTGCGCGCCGTTCCGAGGAACATATGAAGGGCATGGTGTTGCCCGGCACGATGTTCGAGGAGATGGGCTTTAACTACATCGGCCCGGTGGATGGGCACGACCTGAAGGCCTTGGTCACGACTTTGAAGAACGTCAAGCAGTTGAAAGGCCCGCAGTTCCTGCACGTCGTCACGCGCAAGGGCAAGGGCTACGCCCCCGCCGAGGCCGATCCGATCAAGTGGCATGGGCCGGGCCCCTTCGATCCGCGCAGCGGCACCATATTCAAGGAAAAGAGCCAGGGACCCTCGTACTCCCAGGTGTTCGGCCAGTGGCTGTGCGACATCGCCGCGATCGACCCGAAAATCGTGGCGATCACGCCCGCGATGCGCGAAGGCTCGGGCCTGGTCGAGTATTCGAAGCGTTTCCCCGGCCGCTATTTTGACGTCGCCATCGCCGAGCAGCACGCCGTCACGCTCGCCGCGGGGCTCGCGACTGCCGGCATGAAACCGGTGGTGGCCATCTACTCGACCTTCCTGCAGCGCGGCTACGACCAGCTGATTCACGACGTGGCGCTGCAGAACCTGCCCGTCACCTTCGCCATCGATCGGGCGGGCATGGTCGGCAGCGACGGCGCGACGCACCAGGGCAGCTTTGACCTCTCGTTCATGCGCTGCATCCCCAATATGGTGATCATGGCGCCCGCCGATGAAGATGAATGCCGGCAGATGCTGTATACGGCCACCACCGTGAAGGGGCCGGCCGCCGTGCGCTACCCGCGCGGCGCGGGACCCGGCACGACCCCGGTCGCCCAGATGAGCGCCCTGCCCGTGGGTCGCGGCGAGCTGCGCCGTCAGGGCCGCTCGGGACTGGCGCTGATCGCCGTAGGTTCCATGGTGGCGGCGGCGCAGAAGATCGCCGAACGCCTGGATGCGACGCTGGTGAACCTGCGCTTCATCAAGCCAATGGATGAGCAGCTGGTGATCGACATCGCGACCCGCCACAGCGCCCTCGTGACGCTCGAGGAGAATGTCGTCGCCGGCGGCGCCGGCAGCGCCATCGGCGAGCTGCTCGCCGCCCAGGACATCCAGGTGCCGCTGCTGCATATCGGGATTCCCGACCGCTTCATCGAACATGGCTCACGCGAGGACTGTCTCGCGCTTGCGGGCCTCGACGCCGCCTCCCTGAATGCGACCATCGAGCGCTGGTGGGCGCGCCACGCGGCCATCCGCGCGCGCTCGGTCGGAGCGCTATAGATGAATCCAAAAGCACTCGCCCAGGCGCTCGATAAGGGCGCCGATAAGGCGCCGGCGACCGTCGGCGTCGAGGATGTGCAGGGGCGCGCCGACACCCGACGCATCCCCATCAATCGCGTGGGCATCAAGGACATCACCCACCCCGTGCGCGTCAAGGATCGCGCCAGCGGCGAGCAGCACACCATCGCCACCTTCAACATGTACGTGAACCTGCCCCATGATTTCAAGGGCACGCACATGTCGCGCTTCGTCAGCATCCTGAATCAGCACGAGCGCGAGATTTCCGTCGAGTCCTTCCAGAGCATGCTGGAGGAGATGACGGTGCGGCTGGAAGCCAACGCCGGTCACATCGAGATGACCTTCCCGTTCTTCGTCACCAAGCGGGCGCCGGTTTCGGGTGTCGCAAGTGTCATGGACTACAAGGCGAGCCTGCTCGGTGAGCGGCGCGACGGCAAGACCTGCATGTGGATCAGGGTGGTCGTGCCGGTGACGAGCCTGTGCCCCTGCTCGCGCGACATCTCCAAGTACGGCGCGCACAATCAGCGCTCACACGTGACCATCACCGCGAAGCTGCGCCAGCACATCTGGATCGAGGAGCTGATCAGCATCGCGGAGTCCGAGGCCTCCAGCGAGCTGTATGGCATCCTCAAACGCACCGATGAGAAATACGTCACCGAGCGGGCGTACGAGAATCCGAAATTCGTGGAGGACATCGTGCGCGATGTGGCGGCGCGCCTGAATGCGGAGGACCGTGTTTCCGCGTATGAGGTGTCCGCGGAGAACTTCGAGTCCATCCACAACCATTCGGCCTACGCGCTGATCGAGCGCGACAAGGAAGCGCCGGCGAGCTAGCGCGGGGCGAGCCGCGGAAACGTGGCGGTGGTGGAATCCATGTCACTGGCCTGCAGCCGGATGATCATGGTGCGCAGGAACACCCGATTGAAGCGCAGCTGACACGATGCCGACACCTGCTCGAGCAGCGTCGAGCTGACCTTCAGCACCGTCACGCTCGCGAGCGCGCGAATGGTCGCGGTGCGCTTGGCTCCCGGCACGTAGCTGGCCTCGCCGAAGCATTCGCCGGTCTCGATGGCGCCGAGCCGCACGGTGTGCCGCTCCACCGTGCAGGTGCCGGAGACGATCACGTAGAAGCGATCGTCCATCTCGCCTTCCTTGACGATTTCCTCGCCAACGGTATAGCTCTGCCAGTGACTGGCGCGCAGCACTTCCCAGATCTCGGCATGCGAGAACTCGTGGAAGAACTTCAACCGTCGCAAGACCCCGAACTGCTCCTGACGGTCGATGCGCGCATTCTGCTCGCGCAACCGCTGGTGCACCCGGGTGAGTTCGGCGGCGAAGTCCAGGCCGCTCTTGTAGCGCTTGTTGGGATCCTTCTGCAGCGCCATCGCCACGACGTTCTCCAGATCCTCGGGGATCTCGGCGCGCAGCGTGTGAATCGGCGGCGCCGTGGCATAGACGATCTGGTGCAGCAGCTTTTGCAGATTGCCGGCGCGAAACGGCCGCGACCCGGTCAGGAGTTCATACATCACCGCACCGAGCGAATACAGGTCGGAGCGGTTGGTCAGTTCCAGACTCTGCACCTGCTCGGGAGACATGTAGGAGGGACTGCCGGCGATGCCCTCGATGCGCGAGATGTCGGAGTCCGACACCAGCGCGATGCCGAAGTCGATGATGCGGACATCGCTGTCCTGCGTGAGCATGATGTTCGACGGTTTCACATCGCGATGGATGACACCGCGTGAATGCGCGTAGTGCAGCGCCTTGGCGCACTTGAAGATGATCTCCACCGCATCGTCGATGCGCAGCAGATTATCCGCGCGGCAATACGCCGCCAGGGTGCGCGCGCCGTGCACGTGCTCGCTGACGATGTAGCAGTAGCCGTTTTCCTCGCCGGCATCGTAGATGGGCAGGATGTTGGGGTGCTGCAGCATCCCCACCAGGTGCGCCTCGGAGAGGAACATCTTGCGCGCGATGCGCGCCCGGTCCTCGTCCCCGCCGGCGTCGATGTTGTAGACCTTGATGGCCACATCGCGCCCGTAATAGGCATCGTGCGACAGGTACACCGTACCGGTGCTGCCGCGGCCAACCTCCTTGATGATGACGTACTTGCCGATCTTCTCGGGCATGGCACGGGCACGGCTGGAGGGCGAAATCTTGGGCACCGTCGGTCCTGGTATTAGCGGTATGCCGCGCGAGGATAAGGAACGGCACGCTGCCCTACTGTGATGCACCCCTCACACGTACGTGCCGCGGCGGCGCCGACCAGCCGGCGCTGAAAATCGGTCGCTCAGCCGAAGTGATCGAAGCCGCGATGCGAGACCTGCATCACAGTCGCGCCGCGTTGCACGAGTGCGCCAGGCGTTGCGGTGAGGGTGCCGATCCGGCTCCAGCCGAACTCCCCGGCCGGACAGCGCGCCGCAAGGGCCGCAAGTTTCGCCGCCGGCACGCTGAAGCACAGTTCGTAATCCTCACCGCCGGTGAGCGCGAGCTCCCGGGCGCGTTCCTCACCCACGGCCGCCCGCAGCGCTGCCGATACCGGCAGCGCCTCGTACTCGAGGCGCACGCCGCAGCCGCTCGCCTCGGCGAGGCGAGCACAGTCACCCAAAAGCCCATCGGAGACGTCAATGCAGGCACTCGCAAGTCCCCGCAGGGCAATGCCGAGTGATACGCGCGGCGTCGGATAGCGGAACCGCTCGAGCAGCCACTGGGCGTGCGCCGCATCCGCGAGCGTCAGCCGCGACTGTTCCAGCAGCAGGCCCGCGGCAGAGTCCCCGGGCGTACCGCTCACGAACACGGCATCGCCGGCTTCACCGCCGCTGCGTCGCAGCGCCGCCCCGTGCGGCACGAATCCCAGGATCTGGACCGTTACACACAGCTTGCCGCCGGTCGTATCGCCGCCCACCAGCGCGACCCCGTGCGTGCGCGCGAGCGCATCCAGTCCGTCGCTGAACTGCGCGAGCCATGTTTCATCGGCGGCGGGCAGCGCCAGGGCCAGCAGCGCCCAGGCCGGCTGTGCGCCCATGGCCGCAAGGTCCGACAGGTTCACGGCGAGGGCGCGATGACCGATCGAGCGCGCCGGGGAGCCTTTCGGGAAGTGCACGTCCTCCACCAGCGAGTCGATGGCCGCCACCAGCTGCGATCCGGCCGGGCACTCGAGCACCGCGCCATCATCGCCCACACCCAGGACCACATCACCGCGCGCCGCGCCGCGGTGGCTGAAGTAGCGGCTGATGAGATCGAATTCCGACAGTGCCATCGGCGCACCGATCAGTGTTCGTGCGTGCGCAGGAGGCGGGCGGCACGATCGAGCACGGCGTTCACGAACTTGTGGCCATCGGTGGCGCCGAAGCGGCGGGTGAGATTCACCGCCTCGTTCAGTACCACGCGAAACGGCACATCGGGGCGCGAGGTGAGCTCAAACACCGACACCAGCAGCACCGCGTGCTCCACCGGATCCAACTGCGCCGCCGGCCGATCGGTCCACTGCGCGATATCGATATCGAGCTGCGGCCTTGCGCCGCAAACGCCCTCGATCAGCTCGCGGAAATACTCGCGATCGGCCTTTGGCATGTCTTCCGCATCGGCGAACTCCAGCAGCACGTCCTGCCAGGGCCCGTCATTGATCTGCCAGCGATAGATCGCCTGTACCGCCAAGCGTCGCGCTACCGAGCGAGCATTGGTCGCCCGCCGGTGTGTGTGGGTATCCATTGCCTAAGCCCGCTGTTCCAGTCGCTGGAACAGGCTGACCATCTCGAGCGCCGTTTCGAGCGCCTCACCACCCTTGTTCATGCCGTTGATCGCGGCGCGCTCGAGGGCCTGCTCGGTGGTGTTCACGGTCAGTACGCCAAACACCACCGGCACGCCGGTTTCCAGACCCGCCAGCGTCAGACCGCGGGCGCACTCGCCGGCCACGAAGTCAAAATGCGGCGTGTCACCGCGAATCACGCAACCCAAGGCCACCACTGCCTCGAAGCGGCCGCTGATGGCGAGCTTGCGCACGGCGACGGGCAGCTCAAAGGCGCCCGGCACGCGCGCGACCAGCAGGTCATCGGCCGCGCCGCCATGCGAACGCCAGGCGCTGAGCGCCCCCTCGAGCAGGCTCGAGACGATGAAGTCGTTGAAGCGCGCCGCGGCGATGGCCACACGCCGGCCACGCGCGGTGATCTCCCCCTCCACGGTATGGGCTGCCAGCACTAGGAGTCCGTCCCGACATAGGATTCGACGGTCAGGCCGAAGGCTGACAGGCCATGCATCTGCTTGGGCTGGGACATCACCCGCATGCGGCACACGCCCAGATCCTTGAGGATCTGCGCACCGACGCCGAAGGTCCGCAGCACCATCGCCTGGGCGTTCAAGGTGGGTTGCGGTGCGGTACTGCCCGGCCGCTGCAGCGCCTGCAGCGCCGCCGCCAGATCATAGGTGGCATCGGCGCCGCGCAGGATGACCACCACGCCATTGGGCGCCGCCGCGACGCGCTCGAGCGCCCGACGCAGGGTCCAGCTTCGGCCGTCCCCCGAAAGACCCAGCGCATCGCGCAAGGTGTCCGCCACATGCACGCGCACCAGCGGCGCATCGGGACCGTCCAGGCGACCGCGTACCAGGGCCAGATGGACCGCGTGACTGCCGCGATCCTCGTAAGCACACAGGCGGAACTCGCCGAATTCGGTGTGCACGGGCTGATCGGCGATCCGGTCCACCGAGCGTTCATTGCGCAGGCGATAGCGGATCAGGTCTGCAATGGTGCCGATGGCCAGATTGTGCTGGCGCGCAAACGCCTCGCAACCGGCGCGCCGCGCCATCGAGCCATCATCGTTCATGAGTTCGCACAGCACGCCCACGGGCTTCAGCCCCGCCAGCACGCACAGGTCCACGGCCGCCTCGGTGTGGCCGGCGCGCACCAGCACACCGCCGCGCCGCGGGCGCAATGGAAAGATATGACCGGGACGGGCGAAGTCGGCGGCAAGGGTTTGCGGATTCGCCAGCGCCGTGATGGTCGCGGCGCGATCGGCGGCCGAGACACCGGTGCTGGTGCCGTGGCGATAGTCGACCGAGACCGTGAAGGCCGTGCGGTAGCTGTCGTTGTTGGTGCCGACCATCTGCGGCAGCTCCAGGCGCAGCAGCCGCTCCTCCTCCATGGGCACGCAGATGATGCCGCTCGAGTGGCGGATCATGAAGGCCATGGACTCAGGCGTCGCGAATTCCGCCGCCATGATCAGATCGCCCTCATTCTCCCGGTCCTCATCATCGAGGATCAGCACCATGCGCCCGGCCCGCAGCTCCGCGAGAACCGTGGGGATGGGACTGAATTCGCCATGCCCGGCGGCAGCATCGGTGCTTTCCGGGGGCTCCGCGCCCGTGCGGGGCGGCAGGGTGAGTATGTTGCTCATAGGCGGCTATCGTACCCCGGTGCGAGCAGCCGCTCCACGTAGCGCGCCACTTGGTCTATTTCCAGGTTCACGGCCGCCCCCGGGACCAGATTTCCCAGGGTGGTCACGTCCCGGGTATGCGGAATAAGGTTCACGCCGAAGCGCGCGCCGTCGACGTCATTGACGGTCAGGCTCACCCCATCGACCGTCACCGAGCCCTTCTGGGCGATGAAGCGCGCGAGGGCTGCCGGCGCCTCGATGACCATCCGGGTTGAGCGTGCATCGGTGGTCTGGGAGATCACCGTACCCACCCCGTCCACATGTCCGGACACCAGGTGCCCCCCTAACGCATCCCCGAGGCGCAACGCCGGCTCCAGATTGACCGCCGCGCCCACGGCAAGCCCACCCAGGGTGGTGAGGCTCAGGGTTTCCCGTGACAGATCCGCTTCAAAGCGGTCGGCGACCACCGCGACCGCGGTGACACAGCAACCTTGCACACAGATGCTGTCGCCCACGGCGGTGTTGGCGAGGTTGAGCCGCTGCACGCGGATCGCGAGCCGTACGTCGCCACCCCGCGCGGTAAGCGCGGCGACAGTGCCGGTATCCTGAACTATGCCGGTGAACATGGATTGCCCTCAGTCATGCGTAGCCGAACGCGCTGGTCCGCCCCCACCGCCCGGGTTTCGATCACCTCAAAGCGCCGCGCCTGCTCAAGCGACGGCGGCTCGGGAAGCTTGAGCAGGCCGCGCGCGGTATCGCCCAGCACCAGCGGCGCGATGTAGAGCAGCAGTTCATCGACGCATTGCTGCTCGATCAAGGCGCCGGCGAGCGTCGCGCCAGCCTCCACCAGCACCTCGTTGATGCCGCCCTCGCCCAGCTGCGCGAGGACCCGTGCGATATCCACCCCGTGGGCCCCAGCGCACCGCTCGATGCGCGCGCCGCGCGCGAGCAGTGCCGCGCTGCGTCGCGCATCCGTAGAGGCGGTGAAGATCCATACGCCCTGCGCGCCTGCGCCGTCAAACACCCGGGCCTGCGGCGGTGTCCTAAGCTCGCTGTCGAGAATGACGCGCACGGGCTGGCGCACGTCCGCGCCACCCGGCCGCACCGAAAGCATCGGGTCATCGGCCAGTAGGGTGCCGATACCCGTGAGAATCGCCGCACTGCGTGCGCGCCAGCGCTGCACATCCAGGCGCGCGGCCTCGCCCGTGATCCATTGGCTGCGACCGTCGCTCAAGGCGGTGCGGCCATCCAGACTCATGGCGAGTTTCACTCGCACCAGCGGCACACCCAGCCGCATGCGCTTGATGAAGCCGGCGTTGAGATCCGTGGCCTCGCGCTCCAGCAGACCCGACTGCACCTGCACGCCGGCCTCGCGCAGCCGTTGCGCGCCGCCGCCTTTGACCTGACGGTTCGGGTCGCCGATCGCATAGACCACGCGGGCGATGCCGGCCTTGATCAGAGCCTCGCTGCACGGCGGCGTCTGGCCCTGATGATTGCAGGGCTCGAGCGTCACATAGGCCGTGGCACCCGCCGCGCCGGACGGTAGTTGGGAGAGCGCGACGGCCTCGGCGTGCGGGCCGCCGACCCGTTCATGCCAGCCCTCGGCCAGTACCTGCCCGTCGCGTACCAGCACGCAGCCCACGCGCGGATTGGGGTGCGCGCTGGCAAGGCCGTGCTCCGCCAATGCCAGGGCCCGCGCCATGAAGGCCCGGTCGCTCGCATCGAAGTCGCTCACTTGCGCGCCTTGGGCGGCGGGGTTTCGCCGCTCAGCAGCGGCAACTGGTCGGCGGCGATATCGCGCGCGGCATCGCGGCGTCCACGCCGATGGCGCAGCCGATCAATCTCATCGCGGAAGGCATCGAGGTCCTGGAAGCTGCGGTAGACGGAGGCGAACCGCACGTACGCCACTTCATCCAGATGGCGAAGTTCATCGATCACCAGCTCGCCGATGGCCCGCGACTGCACCTCGCGCTCGCCGAGGCTACGCAGCTTGTGGCCGATGCGACTCACCGCCGCCTCCACCGCCTCCAGCGCCACCGGACGCTTCTCCAGCGCCTTGGTCATGCCGGCGCGCAGCTTGGCCTCATCGAAGGGCTCACGGGTCAGGTCGCTCTTGACCACCATGGGCATGATGAGTTCGGCGGCCTCAAACGTCGTGAAGCGCTCACCGCAGGACAGGCACTCGCGGCGGCGCCGGATCTGACGACCCTCACCGGCCAGGCGCGAGTCGATGACCTTGGTTTCGATGTGATTGCAGAAGGGACAGTACATGATGCGTCCCGGCGCGATCCATCACGCCGCGTAGACGGGAAAGGCGCGGCACAGCTCCAGCACCCGGGCGCGCGTCTGGTCGATGACGGCGGGTGCACCATTGGCATCCAGCACATCGGCGATCCAGTCGGCGACCAGCGTGATCTCCCGCTCCTTGAAACCACGGGTGGTCGAAGCCGGGGTGCCGATGCGCAGCCCGCTGGTCACCGTCGGCGGGCGCGGATCATTGGGCACGGCGTTCTTGTTCACCGTGATGAAGGCCTTGCCCAGCGCCGCATCGGCTTCCTTGCCGGTGATTTCGCGGTTGATCAGGCTCATCAGGAACAGGTGATTGTCGGTGCCGCCGGAGACGATGGCGAAGCCGCGCTGCGACAGCCGCGCGCACATGGTGCGCGCATTGGCCAGAACCTGGGCCTGGTACACCTTGAATTCCGGCTGCAGCGCTTCCAGAAACGCCACCGCCTTGGCCGCGATGACGTGCATCAGCGGACCGCCCTGGGTGCCGGGGAACACCATCGAGTTGAGCTTCTTGGCGATCTCCGGATTCTCACGCGCCAGGATCAGGCCGCCGCGCGGCCCGCGCAGCGTCTTGTGCGTCGTGGTGGTGACGACATCGGCATGCGGCAGGGGATTCGGGTAGTGGCCGGTCGCCACCAGGCCCGCGACATGCGCCATGTCCACGAAGAACAGCGCGCCGATGCTCTTGGCAATCGCCGCGAAGCGCTGCCAGTCGATGACGCGCGAATACGCGGAGAAGCCCGCGACAATGAGGGCCGGCCTTTCCGTCTCAGCCAGTCGCTGCACCTCGTCGTAGTCAATCTCGCCAGTGTCGGCGCGCACGCCGTATTGCACCGAGCGATACAGCTTGCCTGAGAAGTTGACCTTGGCGCCGTGCGTGAGATGGCCGCCATGATCCAGGCTCATGCCGAGAATGGTGCTGCCCGGCGGCACCAGCGCCAGGTACACCGCGGCATTGGCCTGGGAGCCGGAATGCGGCTGCACGTTGACGTAGGCCGCACCAAACAGCTGCTTGGCGCGATCGATCGCCAGCTGCTCGGCAATATCCACGAACTCGCAACCGCCGTAGTAGCGCTTGCCCGGATAGCCTTCCGCGTACTTGTTGGTCAGTACCGAGCCTTGCGCTTCCAGCACCCTCGGGCTGGTGTAGTTTTCCGACGCGATGAGCTCGATATGGTCTTCCTGGCGCTGCTGCTCACCGGCAATGGCGGCCGCAAGCTGCGGATCGAAACCGGCGATGGTCATCGTCTTCTTAAACATTCACTGCACTCTGTCTCGTGGGCGCGGGGACGCGGGGGAGTCCGTTATTGTACCGATCAGGCCAGTCCCGCGACCACTTCCGACCAGGCCTTGCCCAGATTGCTGCGGTTATAACCGCCGCCGCCCAGTGCCAGCACCCGCCCATGCCCCAGCCGACCGGCCAGCTGCACCAGGTCCTGCGCGGCGCGGCCGTGCATGGCCGGACTGAAGCGCAGATGCGTGATGGGATCCCCCTCGATGCTGTCGGCACCGCACTGGAGCAGCAGAAACTGGGGTTCGAATCGCTCCATGTGCTCGAGCACCCGGACCCACGCGCCCTGGAACGCGCGGTCCCCCGAGCCCGCCATCAGCGGCAGATTGAGCTTGGTGCCGGCGGCCGCGGCCCGCCCGGTGTCCGCGGACTTGCCGGTGCCCGGGTACAGGCTTTCGCCGTCCTCATGAATGTCGGCGAAGATCACCGCGGGGTCATCCTCGAACCCGAAGTACACCCCGTCACCGTGATGGGCATCGATATCGACGTAGCCGATGCGCTCGAGGCCGTGCCGGCTGCGCAACAACTCGATGACCACGCCGCAATCATTGAAGACGCAGAATCCGGCCGCATGATCGCGGCCCGCGTGGTGCAGTCCCGCGATCGGCACAAAGGCCGTGCGCGCCGCGCCGCTCATGATGGCATCGCTGGCGGTGATGCTGGCGCCTACCACGGTCGCGGCAGCCTCATAGACGCCCCGGAAGGCGGGCGTGTCACCGGCATCCAGGAACCCCTGTCCGGTCTGGGAACGCTCGCGCACGAAATCCACATACCGGGGGGTGTGGAAGGCCAGCAGTTCCTCATAGGTGGCTTCGCGGGGTTCCAGCAGCTGCACGTGGTGCTGCAGACCGCGCGCTTCAAACTCGCGCAGGAACGCCGCATGGCGGTCAGGACCAAAAGGATGGCCGTCCGGAAACCCATAGCGGGCCAGCCGCTCACCGATCACCACTGCAACCGGGCTGTTCATCGAAGCCCGAGCCTAGCACGTCGCGTTCGCGATAAACTTGGGCTTTCAGCCAGCCGACACACTATGGCCCAGTACATCTACACCATGAACCGGGTATCCAAGGTGGTACCGCCCAAGCGCATCATCCTGCGCGATATCAGCCTGTCGTTCTTTCCCGGCGCCAAGATCGGCGTCCTGGGCCTGAATGGTTCAGGCAAATCGACCCTGCTGAAGATCATGGCGGGCATCGACCAGAACATCGATGGGGAGGCCCGACCGCAAAGCGGCATCCGCGTCGGGTACCTCTCCCAGGAACCGGAACTTGACCCGGCCAAGACCGTCCGCAGCGTCGTCATGGAAGGCGTCGGCGAGTCGTTCCGCCAGGTGGCACGATTCAACGAAATCAGTGACCGCTTTGCGGAACCCCTGTCGGACGATGAAATGAATGCGCTGCTGGAAGAGCAGGCGAAGCTGCAGGACGCGATTGACGCCGTCGGGGGCTGGGAGCTGGAGCGCAAGCTGGATATCGCCGCTGATGCGCTGCGACTGCCGCCGTGGGAAGCGCTGGTGGGGAAGCTCTCCGGAGGTGAGAAACGCCGCATTGCGCTGTGCCGGCTGCTGTTGTCGGCCCCGGACATGCTGCTCCTGGATGAGCCCACCAATCATCTGGATGCCGAGTCGATCGGGTGGCTGGAGCGCTACCTGGAGGAATATCCCAGCACGGTCATCGCCGTGACCCACGATCGCTACTTCCTCGACAATGTGGCCGAATGGATTCTCGAGCTCGATCGCGGTCATGGCATTCCGTGGCATGGCAACTACTCCTCCTGGCTCGAGCAGAAGGAACAGCGCCTCGGCATCGAGGAGCGCGAACGCGACGCCCTGCGCAAGACCCTGCAGCATGAGCTGGAATGGGTGCGCCAGAATCCCAAGGCCCGGCAGGCCAAAAGCAAGGCCCGCATGCAGCGTTACGAGGAGCTGGCCTCGCGCGAGTTCCAGGAGCGCAACGAGACCAATGAGATCTACATCCCGCCGGGCGAGCGGCTCGGCGAACTCGTCATCGAGGTGAAGGGGCTGCGCAAGGCCTACGGCGAGCGGCTGCTGATCGACAATCTGTCCTTCAACCTGCCCGCGGGCGGCATCGTCGGCATCATCGGACCCAACGGTGCCGGCAAGACCACGCTGTTCCGGATGCTGACAGGCGGGGAAGTGGCGGACGCCGGCGAAATCCGCATGGGTCCCACGGTGAAACTGGCTTATGTGGACCAGTCCCGCCAGTCACTCGATGACAAGAAGACCGTCTGGCAGGAGATCTCCGGGGGCTCGGACATCATCAAGGTCGGCAACTACGAAACTCCCTCGCGCGGCTACGTCGGCCGCTTCAACTTCCGCGGCACCCAGCAGCAGCAGCTGATTGGCGAGCTCTCCGGCGGTGAGCGCAACCGCGTCCACCTGGCCAAGGTGCTCAAGAGCGGCGGCAACGTGCTGCTGCTGGATGAGCCGACCAACGATCTGGATGTGGAAACGCTGCGGGCGCTGGAAGAGGCGCTGTTGAGCTTTCCCGGCTGCGCCGTCGTCATCTCGCACGATCGCTGGTTCCTGGACCGGATCGCGACCCACATTCTCGCCTTTGAAGGCAATTCCGAAGTGGTCTTCTTTGAGGGCAACTATCAGGAATACACCGAGGACTACCGGCGCCGGCGCGGCGAGGATGCCGCACAGCCGCACCGTATCCGCTACAAGCCGCTCGCCCGCTGAAGGCAGATCGCATTGGCCTCCAAGTCTTCTGCCAAACAAGGGGCCTCGCCGGATGACGGATCGCGCCGTTGGGTGGGACCCCTCGCCGCGCTGGTGGTGTTCTCGGTGGTGGCGTGGCTGCTGCATCGCGAGCTCGAGCAGATCCATGTGCACGACATCATCGCGCACCTGGAGGCCATCCCCGGGGATACCCTGGGCCTGGGCGTGCTGCTCACCGGTGGCAGCTACCTGGCGCTGTGCCTGTATGACTTCATGGCG
>Ga0210391_10000712_pt1 | contig 32802 bp, 33 predicted proteins | sample IncBWC12OmetaG_FD_160573 | JGI IMG/M metagenome (GOLD analysis project Ga0210391, IMG submission 160573) | Forest soil microbial communities from Barre Woods Harvard Forest LTER site, Petersham, Massachusetts, United States - Inc-BW-C-12-O ... | reverse complement strand
CCGATGGTCGCCATGGTCTGCACGCTGAAGAAGAACATGTCGATGAAATCGTGGGAGTGAACGTTCTCGATGCCCTGATCGAAGTAGTAGCCGGTGGCGAAGATGAGATTGGCAATGGTGAACGCCAGCGCGATCCTGGCGATGAGGCCAGGCCACGAGGCCGTAACGAGGCTGTGATACAGGTCGTCGAATGCGCGGGCCGGCTCGCCGCGAATCGGATTATCATCCTTCAGGTTGCGCGTGGGTCGGTTCGCCATCGCGGACGAATATAGCAGGAAGAAAAGAACGAATTCGCGCTAGCGGGCGAAGGCGGCCTTTAGGGCGTCTGCGGCCTGGCGCTGGCCTTCTTTGCCTTTGTCCAGCGCGTCGGCGAAGCTGATGAAGCCGTGAGTAACGCCTTCGTAGCGAGTGCAGACCACGGGCACGCCGGCTGCAATCAGGCGACCGGCGAAGCGCTCGCCTTCGTCACGCAGCGGATCGTGACTGGCTGTCAGCACGAGCGCGCGCGGCAGGCTCTTGAGATCCTTCGCGCGGAGCGGGCATGCGTATGGATTGTTCTTCTCGGCAACCGTGTCCGCGTAGTTCTTCCAAAACCATTCCATGTCGGCGCGCGATAGCACGAAGCCGTCGGCGGCAAATTCCTTCTGCGACGGAGTGTCGAGCGCGCAATCGGTGACGGGGTACATCAGCAACTGGAAGTTGATCGCCGGACCGCCGCGATCGCGCGCCATCATCGAGACGACGGCGGCCAGGTTTCCACCGGCGCTGTCGCCGCCGACGGCGAGCCGCGTCGCGTCGCCGTTGATCGACGCGGCGTTTTCGGAAACCCACTTGGTCGCGGCATAACAATCCTCCGCTCCGGCCGGGAAGACATGCTCGGGCGCGAGACGATAGTCGATCGACACGACGACGCATCCCGCCTGGTTGGCCAGCGCGCGGCATACGCGGTCGTGACTCTCGAGGTCGCCGAGCACCCATCCGCCGCCGTGGAAATACACGAGCACGCCCATCGGCAGATTCCCTTCGGGAGTGTAGACGCGCGCCCCGATTTGCCCGGCAGCGCCGGGGATGTGCCGATCCTCGACGCGATAGATCGCAGGCAGCGGAATCGGATTGGCTTCGAGCAGCGCGCGCATCTTGGCTCGCGCCTGCTCGGCCGTTTCCGCACGCAGGAACATCGGGCCAGCCGCGTTGAACGCGTCCAGCATCACTTTCATCTGCGGATCAAGCGCTGTGGGCATGCGAGATCATTAGGTTAGGCAGCCCCGAGAGGCAAGCGGCGCAAACGTTGCTAATCGGCGGTCTTGCTAATCAGCGGCCCGGCGGAAATCCGCGCGCCAATGCGCCGTGAACCACGGCTCGCCGTCACGCGTGCCGAAGACGTCGGCATCGACCATCATGTCGTCGCCGGCGATGCGGCAGGCGAGGTTGGTGGTCTCGTCGACCGAGAAAGTGGGAGACATGCCGCCGTCGGGGCGGGTCTTGTACTCGTCGAAATTCAAGCGCGAGCGCATCGCAGCGTACTCGCGGCCGTCGGTCGTAATCGGCACCACGTTGCCGTAGGGATGGATAATCTTTTCGCTCGGCGCGACGCCGGTCTCAGTGAAGGTGAGCGTGAACGGCTGATCGCCGACGCGCCGGTAGCAAAGCCGATAGGTCTTGGGCGTCCAGAAACCGATTTTGTGCGCGCTGGCCGGGTCGCGCCGAATCCAATCGAGCTGCGAAACCTCTCCCTGCCAGCATCCGCGGAACACTGCCGGCAGCGAAGGAATTGCCTGCGCTGTCATCGGCGCGGTGTTCACCGGCGGCGGCATCGGAGCGGGTTGCGGCGCAGGCCGCGTCAATTGCGGCAGCAGTTGAATCGTATCGCCATTGTCGGGCGCGTATGGCGGCGGCTGGGCGGGCGGCGGAGCATACTGCTGCTGATACTGATTGTTCGGGCCCGGGACCTGGAGGTTGGTTTGCGCGCGAACGAAAGGGTCGGCAATCGCGGCCAATCCGCCAACAACGAGACAAAATATAAGAATACGAGTTCTCATCGAGCTGCTAGGTTTCATCTTACTATATACGAATGCATATCGAGTGCCGTTGCCGATGACGAATACCGCCGTAGATTGACCGCGAAGTGACAGCTACGATCGAAAAACTTCGCAGCAATTTTGCTGCAGGTGATGCAGGCCAAGTGAGTGAGCGATTAAAGATGAGCGATCAAAACATAAATTTCGACGCGGCGTGGGCTATCAGCCAGGCGCCCGCGACCGGACGTCGCGCCCAGGCGCATCGGCTGGCCAATGCGATGCGGCGTGTGATCGACCATCTGGTGCAGGTCGCGGCGCCCGAGGAAGATTTATCGGCGGCGGCCGACGCCTTGGAGCGCTACGCCAAGCGGCTGTCGAAGTATCCGATCTCGCGTAGCTACGAGGGATTTGCCGAGAGCGCGAACGCCGGTGATCCGCATGCGTTCTTCGATCACAGCCCGCTCATTGGTATCTCGAATCCGCTGGCGCCTCCCATTCGGCTGGCCGTGCTCGGCGACAAGGTCGAGGGGCGAGGAACGTTCGGCGTCGCGTATGAAGGTCCGCCGGGACACGTGCACGGCGGATTTCTCGCGGCGGCCTTCGACGAAGTGCTCGGAATGGCGCAGTCGCTGACGGGTAATCCCGGGATGACGGGGACGCTGACAATTAGATACCGAAAGCCGACGCCGCTGCTGACGGAGCTGGTGTTCGAGGCGTGGGTCGATCGCGTCGAGGGCAGGAAGATCTTCACTCACGGCACGTTGTCGGCCAACGGCATGCTGACGGCGGAGGCCGAGGGCCTGTTCATCGCAGTCGGCCAGGAGCGCTTCGCCGCAATGGCGGCGATGGTGACAGAGCGCGCGAATTCAGCGGGAAAGAAGTGAGTCTTTAGTTACAGATGTGGCAATGAGTCTTTTAACCAGCCCCAGATATTCCCAACTCAATTTAATTCGATCGCCTTCCGTCAAGGTCCAGTCGCTCGGGTATTGAAACGAAAACCCGTAAGCCTTGTTCGTGTAAGTGAGAAGTTTAGATTTTGCAGCGGCGGCCAACCTCGAATTTGGCGTTATCAGACACCAGCCAACAAGCGCGATCGCGGCAGCGTGGCGCGGCTTCATGCGCAGCAACGCGGCCGTACCAGCCGCGGCTGCGAGGGAAGGAACGAAAGTCGCGATCGCTCGGTGCGCTTCGCTAAGGTCGTCGAGATTGACAAAGTATCGAACCACCGATTCTGAGGTAAACTCGGCAAGTAAGAATGACCCGATGACCGCAAGCATGAAGCCGAACCGCCGGAAGAGCGAGTTTGGCCAACGTCGGAGCAGGATTCCAGCCACCAGCGTGGCCACAGCACCTGGCATAAGCAGCACTTCGCTTATGTCGTCGGAACCGGACGGGTGCCTCGCAACCCACAGAAGACTGCCCCCCGCTACGACGCCTATGAGCATGGAACCGATCAGGATCGCTACCAGTCCGAAAGCCTTCTTCCATTTTATCGCGGAACGCAGGCAGCGAAGGCCAAGGACGGTCAGCGCAACAAACAGCAAAAGGATGGCGCCAATCACCTCAAGCAAAGTCAACCCTCGAATCACTTCGTCACTCATGAGAACGCCTAACGCGACCGTCGCTCCCACGAATTCCAGGACAAGCGTCGCGACCGCCGCTATAGCTACTTCCAAGCCTGTTCGCATTTTCACGAGAAGTTCCGTCCAGCGCTGCGCCGTGCCTCCTAGGTCCTTGCACGACCCCTGCCGCCCACCATTCGTATTCGCCTAGGCGTGCTCTGAATTTTTCAGATTCGGGCAAGTCCGGCAACGCTAACTACGTGGGCACAGTCTTAAGATATCCGTGAAGGAAGGGACTCCTTGATACTGAGACAACTTCTGGCCCTCTCAGTCGGGGCGGACCAGGCCGGAGAGGCCGGCGAATAGTAGCGGCGTGATGGTCCAGCCTGCGAGGATGTGGAGCCATAGGTACCATCGGAGGACGCGGCTGGGGGTCGATGACGGGTCGCGCGGTTCTCCCCCTCGCCTGGCTTTGGCGGACACCGTGTGGCGCGGGTTGGGGCGCCAGTATTTGTCCTGGTGGAGCTCTACTACCGGCAGGAAGTTTTCGAGCGAGTAGACCAGCGGATTGAAGACCGGGTAGTGCGGCGGAGCCTCGCCGCTGGCGACGAACTCGCGGTAGGCGGGCTCCTCGGTCGGCGTGATGATGCGCATCCGATAGCCCCATCCGAACAGCAGCGTGCCGAGCCCGACGAAACCTGCGATCCACCACAGCGCGCGCAGCGGCTGGTAGCCGAAGCCAATCGTGTACTGGAGTATCAGGCTCCACGCGCGCTGCGGGAGGGTCTCGTGCCCAAAGCGGCGCTGCGCGATTTCCTTGGCGATGCGCACCTGGATTGCGCCGTCGTCGCGGCCCATCTCGCCCAGCACCCTCGCCAATTGGCGATACGGCTGCGGGTGATACTCCGGCGGCTGCAGCGAGAGCCATCGCAGGCGCGTAGGACCGTCGCTGGGGCCGCCTGCTATATCGCCATAGACGAAGCCGTTGAGGTCCAGGTTGCCGGGCGCGGGCCAACTCGCCTCGTCGTCCCAGATTGCGCCGGCGTGTACGTCCTCGAGGTCGAGCACGGTCTTCGGCGTATGCGTCACGTTGACCCAATACAGGGTGCCGCCGATGGTGGCGCGCTCGGCGTCGAGTTGTCCGTCGCCGCGGAATTCGGCGCCGTGGAAGCTGAGATCGTGCCCGATCTTCGCGAGGCGCGTGTAGACGATGCCGTCGGTGACGAAGCCGTCGTGAAACAGCACGTCGCCATCGATGTTGGCCTCGACGATATTGACGGCGTCGTCGGGGACGTTGAGGATGCGCGCGCCGCTGAAGTCGAGAGTGCCGGCGATTTGCGCGCGCAGAAAGCTCAGTGGGCCGAAATCACCGTTCAGAAACGACGCGTCGCCGTGGATGACGGCCATATCGCCGAACACCGGACCGGTGCGCGAGCGGCGCACGGTGATGTCGTGCAGATGGGCATACGACAGGTCGAATCCGTCGGGCAGGTAGCAGCGGATGAAGGTCAGCGGCTTGTCGATGGTGGCGTAGGAGAGGTCGAGACTGCCGGTGACGCGCGCGCCGGCGAGTGCGAGTCCGCTGGGATGGACGAATTGCGCGGCCTGCGGATCGCCGACCAGCCATGCGATGAACTCGGCGCGGACGGTGCGGTCAGGCCCCCAAATCTCGCCGTGCGCGGGGTCGTTGGCGGCATTGTCGGGATCGTCGCTGGGGCCGAACCACGGCACGTCGCGCAAGGGCGCCGCCTGCAGCAGCTTTCGTTCGGCTGGGCTGATCGACGTGCCGAATTTCCGTTGGGCCATCGCCTCGAGCGTTTCGGCGGGATTTGCCGACGCGTCGGACGCGGACCGATTCGAGCCGCGCGCTGGGGCGCCGAGCGAAGGCGAGGCGGCGCAGGTGATCATTGCGAGCGCAATGACGGCGACGAATGCTTTTCGCTCTATCAACATCGCAAGAACCAACGCTTCGACGCCGCGGCGACGCCGACGGTCGCACGGGGAATATCAGCGGGGAGCCGCAAGATGCAACTGGGGAGCGAATCGCGCGCGGCATTTGCTTCGACCGGGGTGACGATGGTTAGAGTTTACGGCTAGCGCAGTCTGGCGCACCCAATTGTCCGAAGGAGTCGAAGGTGGAAGCTGCACAGAAGGAGAAACTCGCAGCGTTGTTGGCCGAGGTCCAGGTCGCAATCCTTGTCACGCAAGGCGAGCAATGGCCGACCGCGACGATGCAGGCGTTCGCGGAGACGTCCGAGTTCGATCTGTTGTTCATCATGAACGACAGCAGTGAGAAATTTCAAAATCTGCTCAAGCATCAGTATGTCAGCGTGTACCTGGACGCGCGCGAAAAGGGCAAAGTCGAGACGTTCGAGATCTCGCGCGTGCTGATCCAGGGCGTCGCGAGCGAAATCCCGCGCGATACCGCCGAGTGGGAAGCGATGAAGGAAATTTTTCTGAAGAAGAGCCCCTTCGAGTCGCCGTTCTTCAAGTTTCCGACGCTGCGCATGATGCGCGTGCGGCCAAAGCGACTATCCTACTCAGGCGCCGACCGCGTCGCGTTCAAGGCGGAGTTCTGAGCAACGGCCTGCCTTCATGCTATAAGAGAAAGCTGCCGAGGATTTTCGAAATGCCGACTCTAGCCGACAAGCTCGCACCGTACGCCGCGCAGTTTCAGCGCGACGGGTTCGTCATGGTGCCGGACTTGCTCGCGGCCGACGAGCTCGAGCGCTACGGCGCGGCAGTCGATGAAGCTGTTGCGCGGCGCAAGCGTTTCGATAATCGGCAGCTCGGCGAGAAGACGCCGTACGAGCAATCGTTCATCCAATGCATCAATCTGTGGGAGGACACGCCTACCGTGCGCCCGCTCACGTTTCATCCGATTGTGTGCGAGGCGGCGGCCCGAATCCTCGGCGTCGAACGGCTCCGGCTGTGGCACGATCAGGCGCTCTACAAAGAGGCGGGCGGGCGGCTGACGGACCCGCATCAGGACCAGCCGTACTGGCCAATGGTCGAGACCGACACGATCACGGCGTGGATCCCGTTCGACGGCTCGACCCACGCAACCGGATGCATGGGCTATGTGCCGGGCTCGCACGCGGTCGGGCTGACAGCGTTCGTGAACATCTTCAAGCCCGAGGACGCAATCGAAATTTTAAAGATGCCGGAGATCAAAGACACGCCTCCCGTGTGGGTCGAGGTTCCGCGCGGCGGGGTCGCGTTCCATCACGGGCTGACGGTGCATATGGCGAAGCCGAACAGCGGATCGCGGACGCGACGTGTGCACACGATGATTTTTTTCCGCGACGGATCGACGCGCAAGAACAATTTCCCGCACGACTCGGTCGAGCGCTACCACATCGAAATTGGCGCGGCGATCGACAGCCCGGTGACGCCGATCGCATGGCCGCGAGCGGCGGGCGATTTGCCCGAACCGCCCGAGGCACCAATCTCCGAACTTTTCGCGACGGCCGTCAAGCTCGGCGCATTTCCCGACAAGGCCGGCCGCGCCGACCGCTAGCTGTCAGCCAGCAGAGTCGGACGCGGCCAGCGCGTTCTTACATCATCGGAGGCATCATCGGCATCTTGGGCATACTTGGCATTCCCGTGTAAGGCCCCGGCAAAGTGGTTCCGCCCTTGGATTTCTTTGTCTTGACTGGAGAACCGGACGTGATCGTCCCAAAGAGTCCCTCGGCGTACCCATCGGGACCGGCAGTAAAATAGACGGCATCGGCTTTGGCATCCACTGCGCCCGTGCCGTCGACCACGGCCCACAGGTCCGAAATCACAATGGGTTTGCCATTCTTCTCTTCAAGTTGGCCAAGGAATTCGCCGTTGGACGGATTGAACACGCTGATGGTGCCGTCACCTTTATTTCCGACCAGCAGATCGTTGCTGAACGTGCCGAAGTTGCTAGGCGCAAGCGTCATTCCCCATGGCGCGTTGAGCGAGGCGTCCTTGAAACTCATGATCAGGTTGCCTTCGGTATCGAACTCGTCGACCTGGCCGACCGCCTGCGCCCCCATCGAGTAGGAAACAAACACGTTGCCGTCGAGGGCGGCGATGCCATAAGGGGTCAACCCGGTTGGAAGAGACGGATCCGAAAATCCGCCGGGGGTGGTAACCGGGGCGAAGTTGGAATCGAATACGTCAATTGTGCCCTTGCTATTGGCGGCATAGAGAAAGCTGGCGTTGCTGCTATTGGTGGCCAGCGCCAAGCCGGTGTACACCTCACCAGCGTTGGTGAGTATCGTCATTGCGGTGGCGCCGATGCTCTCATTCCATGCGGCGATCGTCCCGTCCTCGGTGTCGAAGATGAACAACGCCGAGGTGCTCCCGGGAATCGCGAATTGACCGGTGGCGTTGCCGACGATACCGGTTGGTTTACCCATAGTACCGGCGGTAGGCCCGGGGATCGTTACAAACGGCAGCGCCTTGAAGATCTTGCCGTTGCCGTCGATCAGTTCCGATACTCCCGTCGCCTCGTCATTGACCCAGAAGGGACTTCCACCGTCAGCGGCGATAAACGTAAGTCCCCATGCGTTGATCATATGCGAGTCCTTCGTTTTCCCGCCGCTGTGCTTGCTGCCAACCAGCTTGTCGACCTTGTACGACGAAACTGATGCGGCGGCGGCGCTGTGGACCTGTACTGCCAGCATCAACGCCGCAGACGTGAGAATCGAAAGCGCCATCAACCGATAGCGGCTTCGGGTTACCTGCTGATCTGAACTACCTTGCATTTTGCGTTTCCTCCATATCGAAAATCCAGCGTGAGAAAAAATTTGAGCTGGCTCTTGGATGTCAACAGATGGTGGATGCGGATGGTTCCCGCGGCCGCGATCAATCCGATGCGGCCTCGTAAAATTCCGTCTTGACTCTCGAGAGTCACCGACGAAATACTAATTGTCGACGCAACGATTAGTCAGTAGCTGCAAAAGGTTGTGAGCAAGGAATACTCAGTACAGCGTGACGTACTACCAAGTGAATAGTCAGATCGATTGGCGATTGACTATTTGCACTCTACGCTCTTGATTACGCGCCGGCCCTCGCCGCCGAAGCGCATGTTACGCTCGGAAGTGACGTCGCATCGCGTGACCTCCGCGGGCAACCTACGCGAGATCTGCGCCGTCGTGTTCGCATACTCGCATTGCAGCCAGTAACCGCGAGCGCTGGTTGCCAGCTTCCAGGTTTGGACGACGGTATCCTCCATTGTTTTCTCGTTGTCGGGCACCAGCGAGGCCTGTTCCGACGGTGGCCCGTCGAAGATAGTGACGCCAGCAACCGCGGTCGGATAGCCGGAGTAAGTGACAGTCCAGTCAGGAGCCGGAGCTGACGCCGTTTGCGCGACGGCGAGTGTGGGCGGACAAGTCGCCTGGGCGCATGCGAGGTGCGGAGCCGCGATCGCGCATGCCAACGCAATCAAGCCAAGTGTCAGTCGCTTCATCCCGCACCTCCCAGTCGAAGGTGCCAAGTTTAGATTGTGACGCGAGAAAAAACGAGTGCGGGGCGGAGCCGCGAAGACGATTCGCGCTTCCGCCCCGCGGAATGGGGGGTGATGGGCCTGCGGCGTGTTCGCCGCCTGCGGTTAACGCTCGGCCCTTGGTCTTTTGTAGAACGGCTTGGCCGGCCCCGCGATTATCACGATCGCAATAGCCAGTCCCGCCAACAACGATAGTCCTTCCATCATCATACTAATACTCACTTCCGCGCGTGCGGATCTCGCAATCCATCAATCGGCGCGCGATCTCAGGTCCATTTTTCTTCGGCTCGCTCGCCGCGCGCATCTGACAAGAAGGTGTTCAGGAACGCTGCGGGAAGCCGATCCAAAGTCGATTTGACTCGCCTGGAACCGGGTCCTTCCCGTGCGTGGTATGCGATGCGTCGATTACAGGCTCACGAAGGAGAGGACGATGTACGCCAGGGTCAGGAACGCGAATGCCGCGCCTGGCAGTTCGCTGAGCAGACTGTTCTGCGCGATGCGATCGGCGGCGACAGTCTCGGTCTGCTCCTCTACCTGCTGAAAGCCTGCGAGTCTCTGATTGATTGTGGTAGCAGCCATTTTCTTTGCCTCCCGTTCTAAGATCGTTGACAGCAGGTAAAGCAAGGCCGGTGCCAATGACCGCGGCCTTTGTTTTATTCAACTATTTTCCAGCGGCGCAGCCTTTATCATTTGCGATTCGCAAAAGATTGGCTACGAGTCGCGAAACTCCGCCATTTGCGAGGGGTTCGCGCGCGCAGCCGCGCGGCTGCATGCAGGCAACCCGCGCCCTCGAGTCAGCGACAGATTGTTACGTGCGCATTACGGCATCACGGGCGCGGCGGCGTCTCGATGGCTCCCACGGCGTACGCGACGGCGGCTGACGACGTCAACAAATCGGCGCGGCTCTGGACAATCGTGTAGCGCGCGTTGGCGAGGTCGCGATCGGCGGTCAGCAATTCGACGATAGTGCTGAGTCCCTGCTTATACGTGTCCAGGTTGGCGTCGTACGACTCCTGCGAGGCAGCCAGCAGCGCCTTGGCGTAGGTATAGCGGCTGAGCGCGGTCTGGAATTCGTAGTACGCCCGCCACACTGAGCTGATGGTATCGACCTCGAGCGATTTCAGCTGGTCGCTCGCGGCGTCGCGATCAGCCTCGGCCTGCCGGACATCATTGAGGCGTTTGAATCCGGTGAAAAGGTCCCAGTTAAAAGTAAGCAGGGCGGTGTACTGCGGCTGGTTGTCCGTAAAACTCGTAAAGCCATCGTACTTGTAGTTCCACGATTGCTCACCGTAGTTGCCGGAGATTCCAACCGTCGGATAGAACTGCGCCTTCGCCTGCTTGACGGCGGCGCGGCGCGCGTCGAGGGTCGCGACCTGGGCGGCGAGATCGGGACGATTGCGCACGGCCACGTCGATCAATTGATCCACTTCGCTACCGAGGCCTGCGGGAACCGGCAGACTGTCGAGGCTCGGCACGTCGAGCGGCGTGTTGGCCGCCACGCCCAGCGCAACGGCCATGCTTGCCTGCGCCTCACGCACCGCCAGGTGTGCGCTGGCAAGATCGTACTGCGATTGCGCAACGGTCTCGCGCGAAAGCAGCAATTCGGGCTCGGTCGCGAGTCCCAGGTCGACGCGGCGGCTGACGGCGTCGTCGTCGGTCTTGGCCAGCTCGACGTTTTCCTCGGCAGCCTGCACGGCGGCCTTGGCCGCGCCGATCGAATAGAACGCGCGCTGCGTCGCAAAAACGACATCCTGCAGCTTGCGGTTGAAGGAGAAGTTCGCGGCCGCCAGTTGTGCGCGCGCGGCTGCTGCTCCGGCGTCGCGGCGGCCGAAGTCGAGCAGCGTGTAGGTGAACTCGATCATCGGCGTTATCTGCCACTGCTTGAGGACGGCGTTCTGCGTGGGTAGCTGGAAAAGTTCGCGCTCATAGCCACCCGGGATCTGCGTGCCGACTAGGGGATAGTACGGCGCGCGCGAAGCTCCATAGGCGGCGGCCGCGGCGCGAGCCTGGTTCCACGTGACCTGCGTGTCGGGATTGTTGCTCAACGCGATGTCGATGAGCGCGGGCAGGTCGTACTTGTTGCCGACGGGTGTGTTGCGCGGCTCGGGAAGCGTGCTTGCAGGCCGCGCCTGCGTCGGGATGGCGTACTCGTTCGATTTGGGTATCCAGGCGCGATCCGAATCCTGCGGCGAGAATTTGTCGGGATACACTTCCGGCTGCTCGGCAAAGTAAGTGCATCCACTCCCGCATATCGCGAGGCCGAGTGCGGCGGCCAGGAGCTTCCATCTCGCGCGACGTGTTTCAAGATTCATCTTCATGTACGATCCCCGTTATCGATTGACTGCGTCCGGGCCATTGAATCGCGCAACGTGCGTTTGCACAATCGGACGCGTAGAATTCTTCCCGCCAATGCGACCTCTCTCAACCCCTGTGAACCGATTCGCGCTTCCGATTGCCGCGGTATTTTTGCTCGCGGGATGCGATCCGATTATCAATATCGCGGGTGCGAATTTCCCCAGTTGGCTCTTTTGCGCAATCTGCGGCGCGATTCTGGCCGCAGTTATTCGCCCGGTCTTCGTGGTGACGCGCGTCGAGCCCTACCTGTGGCCGCTGCCGATCGTGTATCTAAGTCTTGCGATCCTGATGGCATGCAGCGTGTGGCTGATCTTCTTTAACAAAATCTGATGAACGTGGCGGCTACCGGGGAGACAACTGGATCATCGCTCGCGATGCACGTCGTCGGCAAAGTGCTGAGCGCCGCGATCGTAATCGCCACCGTCATCGTCGGTCTCATCGTCGTGCGCCTCTACTATCTATATCCGCGCACCGACGACGCTTACGTTCGCGCTAACTCGGTCGGCATCGCGCCGCACGTGAGCGGGCCGATTACAGAATTGCCGATCGTCGACAATCAGTACGTCAAGCAGGGCGATTTGCTGTTCATTGTTGACCCTCGCCCTTATCAAGCGACGCTCGATTCGGCAGTCGCCAAGCTGCAACTGACGGAGCTGAATATCAGGGCGCTCGAAGACGCCATCCGGACCGCGCAGTCGGATCAAGTCCGGCTCGAAGCCGACGCCGCGTACGCCAAGCAGTACCTGGGGCGAATTGAACCGCTGCTGTCCAAGCACTTCGTCACGGCCAACGACGTCTTCAACGCGCGCTCGCGCTACAGCGCCGCCGAGGCCGCGGTCGAGGCCGCGCACTCCGACGTCGGCAAGGCGAAAAATCAGCTGGGCCAGTACGGCGACATCAACGCGCTGCGCAAAGCGTCGGAAGCCGCCGTCTACGACGCGAAGCTCAACGTCGGCTATTGCTACGTCCGCGCGCCATACAACGGCTGGGTCACCAACCTGAATATCGCGGAAGGCCAGTACGCCAATCAAGGGCAGTACGTGGTCAGCCTGATCGACGATCGCAAATGGTACGTGATCGCGAATTTCCGCGAGGAATTTCTGTCGCACATCCAACCCGGCATGACCGCCGAGGTTTTCATACTCGCCTATCCGCGCCATCGTTTTCGCGGCCGCGTGCAAGGCCTGGGTTGGGCGCTCTATCAGCAAAACGGCGCGACCGTCGAGGGCCTGCCGCAGATCGATCCGACGCTGAACTGGGTGCGCCTCGCGCAGCGCTTCCCGGTGCGCATCGTGCTGGAGGACCGTGACCCGAAATTCCCGTTCAGGATGGGCAACACGGCAGTCGTGACAATCCAGGGTTTTCGCGATCAGGATTCACACGCGCAGATCGTTCATTGATCGTGGCGCTGCGCAGATCTGAAACCTCACTTCGCTGATCGCGCCGTCTCGACAATAGCGATTCGCACTGCCTTCTCCATCATCGCCAGCGCCATGCTGGGCAGGCTGCGATGGCGGCCGGCCTGGCGCGCGTCGTAGGGCAGGTGGATGAAACCCACCGGGATTGCGGGCTTGCGTCGCAGGTAGTGCAGAGCGGCGTACATCAGCGCGTTGCACGCGTAAGCGCCGGCGCTCAGCGACACGCTCGCCGGAATCTCCTTGCGATCGAGTTCGCGGATGATCGCGCGCAACGGCAGTCGCGAGAAGTACGCGTCGGGTCCGCCGCGAACGACAGGCGTGAATCCGGGGTCCCCGCTTTTCGAGAGCGCGCCGCGTTCGTCGGCAAGATTGATCGCGATTCGCTCCAGTGAGATGGCCGGCCTGCCGCCCGCCTCGCCCAGTCCAATCACGGCGCGCGGCCGATAGCGCACGATCGCGCCGGTAATGCGCCGCGCCGCTTTCGCGCATCCGACGGGAACGCACACCGACTTGATCTGTAAGCCGCCGATCACGTCGCCGTCAAAGCCGCGCGCGACTTCCCACGACGGATTGATGCGCTCGCCGCGAAACGGCTCGAACCCGGTCAGAATCAGGATCGGCGGCATCGACGCATCGCCTACTTCCGCCGCGGATGCTCGATCGGCAGGTCGTCATGGTTGCCCCATTCCGCCCACGACCCGAGATAGTTTCTAACGTTCGAATAGCCGGCGATTTTGAGCGCGAGGTATGCGTGCGCGGCGCGGTAGCCGCCCTGGCAATACGGGACAATCTCGGCGGCGGGATCGAGGCCGAGCGCTTCGAACTGCGCGCGCAACTCGGCGGGCGATTTCAGGTTTCCGTCGGCGTCGAGCGCGGCCGTCCAGTCTTGATGGTACGAGCCGGGAATCGCGCCGCCATGTTTCGCGCGCACGCGCTCGCTGAAATACTCGGCGTCGCTGCGGACGTCGAATATTTGCACCTCGGGTCGTCCGAGCCGCTCGAGCAGATGCGGGTAGGTCGCGAGAATCCCCGCGCGCGGATTGAGTTGGAAATCCGTCGGCGCGAACTTTTCGACCTGGCTGGTTAACTTTTCGCCCGCCATCGCCTTGAGTCCGCCGTCGAGCATCCGCGCCGCTGGATGTCCCGCGTACTCGAGCGCCCATTGGCCGCGTGCCGCGCGCATCCCGGACTCGTTCTCGTAAAACACGACGGTCTCGCGGCCGGTGATGCCGAGCGCAGAAAATATCCACTGGAGCTGCGCGCCGAACTCGACGATGCCGCGCTCGGACGTATCGGTACGATGAAATGGGAAGGGATCGAAGTGGCGAGCGCCGGTCAGATGACCGGCGTGGAAATCCTTGGCCGGACGCGTATCGATAAGGATCACGCTAGCGTTGCCAAGGTGCTCCTGGAGCCATTGCGCGTCGACTGTCAATTTTTCAGATTCCATTGCTTCGACCTATCGATCTATTCCGACTGCTTCGCCGATCGAACGAAAGCCGTTGCGGCGGAGCAAGTCTGACAGACCTGAATTGATTTTTTCCACTACGGCCGGGCCTTCGTAGATGAGCGCCGTGTAAAGCTCGACCAGCGACGCGCCGGCGCGGATATGCAGCCACGCATCCTCGGCCGTGGCGACTCCGCCAACGCCGATGATCGGGATTTTTCCGCGGGTGTGCGTATGGATGTCGCGAATCAACTCGCGCGCGCGAATCGTCAGCGGGCGGCCGCTTAGCCCGCCCGGATGCGGCGACGAAACGCCAATCGCCTCGCGCTGGACCGTTGTGTTGCACGCGACGATGCCGTCGACGCCTAACTCGAGCGCGGTCTCGCAGATTCGAAACAACTCGTTGCGTTCCAGGTCGGGCGAGATTTTCACGAGCACGGGACGCGGCGACTCACCGGTCTTCCCCAGCATCGCAGCAAACAGCTCGGTCATCTTTTCCGGCGACTGCCAGTTGCGCAGGCCGGGCGTGTTCGGTGAGCTCACGTTGATAACGATGAAGTCGGCCGACGGGCCGAGGCCTTCCATCAAGGTGGCGTAGTCGGCGGCGACTTGCTCCGGCGCAGTGTTGCTGTTCGGGCCGAAGTTGAGTCCCAGTCGAATCGAAATGCCGGCCTTGCGCATTCGCTCGATTCGCGGGCCGACCGCGAGCATCCCTTCGCTGGGAAATCCAAGGCGATTGATCAGCGCGCGGCGGTCCAGCACGCGCCAGAGCCGCGGCTCGTCGTTGCCCGCCTGCGCGCGCGGCGTGACCGTGCCCAACTCCGCGAAGCCGAAGCCCAGCATTTCCCACGCGCGGATGGCCACGGCGTCCTTGTCCATGCCGGCCGCCAGCCCGATCGGATTCTTGAAGTCTGTTCCCCACAGCTTGACTGCGAGCTCGGGCCGCGCGCGCGGGGGCGTAAAGGGCGGAATCATGGAGAGCATCCGCAGCGTGAGGCGATGCGCATATTCGGCGTCGAGGCCGAACAGGTAGCGCTTCATAAATTGCCGGTAGGCGGCGTCGATAACGGAAACAGCAGGCATCGCGGGTCTGACAGCCAATCTTGCAATGCCGGGCCGCCAGTGCAATCGAAACGCGTGTGGATTCACGAAGAGGGCACCTGATGCAGTGGGACCGCGGCTTGGAATAAGATTAGACGCGGTGGCCGCTGCGGGTGGCCGGCTATTCGCGGGAGGGGTTCAGCAGAGCGTGGAAAATCAGGCGAAAATGCAAGTCAAGTTGATCGACTACGCGCAGCAGCCGCTGGAGAAACTCTACGCGGCGTTTCGCACCTGCTATTCTTCCGACACGCCGATCGAAGTGTGGGAAAAGATCAAGTCCGAAAAGATCACGCACGAAAAAATTCGCGAGTTCATCACCGAGCGGCTCAAGACCGGGCACGCGTCACCGCTCGAGCAGATTGTTTTCTGGTTCGGGATCGCAAACGTCTCGCGCTCGCTGTCGCATCAGTTCGTGCGCCATCGGATCGGAATCAGCTTCGAGCAGCAGAGCCAGCGCTACGTGAAATTCAAGCAGGACAAGCTCGCATTCGTGCTGCCGGATTCGTGGTCGCGCGCGGGACTCGAGGACGAATTCTCGGATTTGTTGTCGAAGACCTCGGAGCTCTACGCCAAGGCGGTGAAAGCGGGAATCCCGGCCGAGGACGCGCGCTTCGTGCTGCCCAACGCGGCGCCGACGAACTTTCACGTGATGGTGAATTTCGCCGAGATGCTGCACATCTGCGATTTGCGGCTGTGCGTGCGCGCGCAATGGGAAATCCGGCGGATGGTCGCGATGATGCGTGCGGAAATCAAGCACGTGCTGCCGGAGATTGCAGTTTTCCTGCAGCCGAAATGCGGCGAGAATCGAATGGGCTACTGCGACGAGTCGCTCGACGAATGGCAGAAGTGCCCGCTGGGCAAGGTGCGGCCGCATAAGTCGAGCCTGTTCGAGCTCTACGAGCGTTACGGCTCGCGCAAGGCGCAGGCGCTGGGCGAGGCCGAATATCGCGCGGTCGAGGAAAAAGAGACGCTGTAGTTTTTCCGTGAGCGACCAGCCCTCACCGCCATCGATCGACGATGCGATCGCGGCATTCAATCGCGGCGAATATTTCGAGGCGGCCGAGATGTTCGAGGCGGCGGCGCGCGCGGCCGGCAACGACGAAAACAACGAAAATGATTTGAAGGGGCTGCTCATCGCGTTCAATCAGATCGCGGCGGCGTTCCATCTGCGGTTCGAGCGCGGCGGACGGCAGGCGTCGATCAACCTGATGTCGCAGGCGATGATCGTGCTCGACGACATGAAGCCTGCGCGCGGCGGCGTCGACGTCGAGCGGCTGTGCGTCGAGCTGGCGGCTTACACGGAGGAGGTGCGTGCGACGCCGCGGGATGAGCGGGATGGATTGAAGCATCGCGCGCGGATTTTTCTGGAGCGGCGGCGGGCGCCAAAGATCAACCGCGTTTGAACGATGGAGATTACGCACGAGCAGATTTCTGACGGGCTCAGGCGGGCCAAATACGTCACCAACGAGCGGGTTGAGACGGCGATTTTTCTGGCGCTCGCGCTCGAGAAGCCGCTGTTGATTGAAGGCCCGGCCGGCGCGGGCAAGACCGAGGTCGCCAAAGTCGTCGCCGAAATTCTACACACCGAGCTTATCCGGCTGCAGTGTTACGAGGGACTCGACGAGGCGCGCGCGCTGTACGAATGGAATTATCAGAAGCAGCTTTTGCGCATGCAGGCCGGCGAGAATCAGGGGCTGCGCTGGGAAGAGTTGAGCGAGCATATTTTCTCGCGCGCTTTTTTGCTGGAACGCCCGCTGCTCAGGGCGATCACATCAGCGAGTCGAGTCGTGCTCCTGATCGACGAGATCGACAAAGCTGACGAGGAGTTCGAGGCCTTTCTGCTCGAACTGCTGTCCGATTTCCAGATTAGCGTTCCCGAGCTGGGAACTTTGAGGGCGCATGAGCGGCCCGCCGTGATTCTGACGTCGAATCGCGCGCGCGAACTGTCGGAGGCGCTGCGGCGTCGCTGTCTCCACCTGTTTATCGACTTTCCCGGGACCGAGCAGGAGCGAAAAATTATCGAGCTCAAGGTGCCGGAACTCGACGCGAAACTGGCGGCCGAGGCGGCGCGATTTGTCGGCGCGATTCGCAAGCTCGGACTGCGCAAGCCGCCGTCGATCGCCGAGACTCTGGACTGGGCGCGCGCGCTGGTGCGCCTGGGCGTGCGCGAACTGGATACCGATGCGGTGCGCACGGCGCTGGGCGTGCTGCTCAAACATGAAGACGATCGCGCGAAGGTGGAAGCAAAGGCGTCATCGCTCGCGCCGCGCAGAAGATAATGGCTGGGCTTCGCGATCAGATTGTTACTTTTATTGCGGCGCTGCGCGATGGCGGCGTTAGGATCTCGGTTGCGGAATCGATTGATGCAGTGAATGCGGTTGCGGTTGTCGGGCTCGAGCGCGAGCGGATGCGGGAAGGACTGGCGGCGGCATTGATCAAGGACGAGGCGGATCGCACCGTTTTCGACGAATCGTTCGAGCGCTTTTTCGCGATGCCTCGGGCTGTGCGCGGAACGCATCCGGATCAATGGGGAGAGCAGGTTTCTGCCGGTGCGGGGCGCGGCAAGCCGGGCGAGGATCCGTCGGCGCAGGACGATGCGCCTGTGCGCCAGCCAGATGAGCCGCGCGAAGGAGCGGGCGCGAGTCGTCGCGATGAGAAATCGCAGGCGCCGGACGCGAAGCATGCGAAGAAAGAATCGGCGCCGCGGCGTGACGGCGCGGAACCTGGAAACGACGCGCGTGATTCAGACAAGGAGCACGGGCGCGAGCGGGGCGAGGCGGATGCGCGCGACGAATCGCAGGCGCCAGAGATCGACGCTGCGCGCGTCGCGCGACTTCGCGCGATCGAGCGGAGGCCGTTCGACCAGTATTCCATTTTGGACTACGACGAGGCGCGCGAGGCGCTCGCGCCACTGATTCGCCGTTTTCGGATTCGGCTCGGACGGCGGCTGCGTCTGGCGAAGAAAGGCAAAATCGATTTCCGGCGCACGATTCGCGCGGCGATGCAGCACGGCGGCGCGCTGATCGATCTAAATTTCCGCGCGCGGCGGCCCCGTCATGTCGACCTGGTGATCCTCGCCGACATTTCGGGATCGGTCCGCTACGCGGCGCAGCTGATGCTCGAATTGATGGCTGGCGCGCGCGAGTGCTTTCGCCGCGTAAGCAGTTTCGTGTACGTGGACCATCTGGCGGAGGCGGATTTCGAGCAGGGCCATCTGGTGATGACGCCGGCGCTGGACCTTTACGCGCGATCGGATTTCGGCCGCGTGCTCGGCGAGTTGTGGGAGCGTCGGACCGGCTTGCTGACGCGCGCCACATTGGTCGTGATAATGGGCGACGCGCGCAACAACCGGCTGCCCGCGCGCGCTGACGTGATTCGCGAGATCGCGCGCGTTTGCCGCGGCGTGCTGTGGCTGAATCCGGAGGATCCCGCGCGCTGGGGCACGGGCGACAGTGCGATCAAGCAATACGCCCGCGAGGTGAAGGCGGTCGCGCCGTCGCGAAATCTGCGCGAGCTGCAGGCGGCGCTCGCGGCGATTCGCTAGAGCACTGACGCGACTGCTTTAGAAGTCGAACAGTTCGCGCATCTTGTTGAGCAGCCATCGATGCGGCCCGCCTCGGCCGTCGAGAGTGTCGCCCGATGCGAGCTTTTCGAGGCGGTCGCGGTTGCGCGCGGTGATGATATCGCCGATGCCGGCGGCAGCGTCGGGATGCTCCTTGAACAGACGCGCGAAACCCTCGCGGTCCATCTCGATCACTTCCAGGTCGGTGAGCGCGCGCACGCTGGCGGTGCGCGGTTCTCCTGTCATCAGCGCCATCTCGCCGGTGACGTCGCCGCGCGCGTAATTTGCGATGTGGCGAATCTGGCCGTCGGCGGTATGACCGAAGACTTCGGCCTTGCCGCTGCGCACGATGAACATCGACTCGCCCTGCTCGCCGGCGCGCACCAGCATCTCGCCCGCGCCGAACTGGCGCACGGCGACGGTCGGTACCAGCAATTTGAGCTCGTCGTCGCTGAGGCCGCGCAGCCAATCGACCTGGCGCAGATCGGCCATCAGCTCGCGCTCGAATGCCGCATCAGCCCGTTCGTCTTCGTCGCGGCCCGCGTCGCGCACATGGACGGTGCGGGTCGGGAATGGAATCTCAATCGAATGGCGGCGCAGCGCGTACCAGAGGCTGGACGCGACGCGATCGCGCACGTGTTCCTGTGCGCCGTAGTCGGCGATCGAGTACTTTATCTGGTACTGGATCGCGAAATCGGAATAGCTGAAGGCCAGCACTTCGGGCGCCGGCTCGCGCAACACCATCGGCACGTCGCGCAGCAGCGTAAGCACGACTTCGCGCACGTGATTGGGTGGCACGCCGTAGCTGATGCCGACGACGATCTGATCGCGCACGTGCCCGGTCGCGTAGTTGAACAGCACGTCCTTGGCGATCACGGAGTTGGGTATTTCGAGGCGCTCGTTGTCACGCGTTACGATCGTCGTCGCGCGCCATGAGATTCCCTTGACGCGTCCGACGTGCGTGCCGCTGCGAATCCAATCGCCGGGCTCGAACGGGCGGCCCATCGAGAGCGACAGGCCGCTGAAGACGTTGCCGAGCGTCTCCTGCAGCGCGAAGCCGAGCACGGCGGCGAAGACCGTGGTGGTAGTGAGGATCGAAAGCGGCTGCACGCCGAAGTCGGTGTAGAGCACCGTCATCAGCACCGCGAACCACAACGTGAGCATCAGCAGGTCCTTGCTGATGCTCGAGAAGTGGACCTTGCCGCGGCGGGTCAACGCGTCGCCGACCTCGATCACCAGCCGGATAGCGCCGAACAGGAAAAGCACGAACGCCGCGACGGCAACCTTCTCGCGCACCATCGGGTTGGGCAGGAAGCGCGAGCCGGCGTCGATGAGCGCGCTGCCCGAGAGCAGGAGGAAGGTCGTCGCGGTGACGGCGCGCTTACGCCGGCGAACGGCGAAGGCGCCCAGCAGCCCGCCCAGCACCAGGAAGCTTTCGACGATTGTGCGCAGATCGCCGTGGAGCGCGTCCAATCCCAGCAACGACTGCAGCGGCGTCGGTACCATCGTTCAGATCCCCGCGGCGATGGCGACTTCGTCGAGCAGTTTGACCGCGTCGAAATACTCGACCGCTATATCACGCGCCGTTTGCGCATGGCGCGGATAGTCCGCGTTGATTTCACGAATCGCGTCGACGGCCTCGTCCGGCGTGTCGAATCCGAGCAGGCCGGCGCCGGTGGGAATGAACTTTTCGAATCCCGTGCGCTGCGTCACCACCGGACGACCCGCCGCCAGGTAGCACACCGTGCGATCGCTGAACCATCCTGTGCGCGGCCTCACGTAGATGTCCTTGGTGGCGGTGAACTCGCCGCGCGAGCGGCTGATGTAGTCGCGATAGGTATCGATGTCGAGCGACATCGGCACCGCGGGCGTGATGCTGAAGCCGCCGGCGAGAGCGAGATCGTAGTCGGGGCCGGCGCTGATGTTGGTCGCAATCTCGATCGGCTGATTCGCGCGCGCTGCGACGTCGAGCACCTTGCGGAAATTGAGATGCTTCGACCAGTAGTAAGTCTCGCCCTTGATCACCATGTCGCTGCCGTTGTTCTGCCACGTGCCGACGGTCGTGAAGGATCGCGGCTCCGCGGGGCCAACGCCCGGATGCCATTCGTTGAGATTCACCGGCGGACGCGTCGGATGCCACGTGAGGCCGGCGGTGGGCAGCAGGCAGTCAGGCGCGCCGATGTTGTAGCAATAGGTGAAGAACAGTTTGTGCGATTTGGCAAACGCCACGGTGGTGGGAATTTTGCGCGCGAGCTCGAGTTGCATCACGCCGGGATCCGTCTCGAGGTAGACTAGGCAGCGGGTGCGCTCGTGCTCCTCACGCGGCTCGGTGGCGCCGCACAGATTGATGACGGCGTCGGCATCGCGAAACAGATCCATGCATCGCCCGCGCGACATGCCGACGTATTGCTCTTTCGCCGAATCGAGGAAGGCCCAGCGATCGCCGAAGCCGTAGCGCTCAAGAATCCCGCCGAGAACTTTGAGATTGCGCGACGGGTCCGGGGTTCCGCTCTCGACCGTCGGATCGTAGACGTGGGCGCGGTGATCCTCGATGTAGTAGACGTCGAGGCCGAGCTCCCGGAATCCGAGCAGGTGATGAAGCAACTGCCAGATGACCCCCGCGAACGGGTATCGCGCCGCCAGATGCAGCACGACGACTTTGCCCTTGCGCTTGCCGTTCACGTTTTGCGTGCCGATCTTATCCCGCGACGCGGCCTGCGGCTATCCGCTCCAGCTCGTCGCGCAGCTTGAGTAGCGCTATGCGCCGCTGGCTGATTTGGGCCTCTTCCTCGTCGCCGAGCTCGCCCAGGTAGCAATTGCGCCCGGGGATGACGAGCACGGCGCGATATGGAAATCCGGCGCGAATTTCGGGGTAGGCGCGCTCGGCGATCACGCCTTCGATTGCGGCCTCTGCCGTCTGCTCGCGGATCGCGGCGCCGTCCCGGTGTATCACGGCGATTGTCGCGCGGAGGCGTGCCGTGCGGCGCGCGGCCTCGACGCCTTTCATGCGCCGGATAACTTCGGCGACGAGCGCTTCGTCAGAATCGTCGTGGCCAGAACCGAGCCATCGATGCGACCGTACGCCAGGCTCTCCGCCGAGCGCGTCAATCTCGAGGCCGCCGTCGTCGGCCAGCGTCGGAATCACGGCGCGATTGAAATAGAAGCGCGCCTTAATCAACGCGTTCTCGGTGAAGGTCGCTCCAGTCTCTTCCGGAGCTTCAGAAATTCGAAGATCGGCGAGCGAGACCAGTTCAAGCTCGAGGCCGATGTCACGCAGGATCAATCGATACTCGGCCAGCTTCGCCCGGTTGGTAGTCGCAATCAGTAGCCGGCGCATTGGCTCAGTCGCGCGGCTTAGGCAGAGACTTAGGCTGATATGTGATCTTCAACGAGGCGCGCTCGCGATGCTCCTCCAGCGCCAGCTCGATCAAACGCTCGATAAGCTTGGGCAGCGGGACGCCCGACGCCTCCCACAGCTTCGGATACATGCTGATCGCGGTGAAGCCGGGAATGGTGTTCACCTCATTGATGTAGATCTCGCGCAAGTCGCGGCTAGCGAGGAAATCGACGCGAGCCATGCCGCGCAGCGACAACGCCTTGAACGCCGCCACCGCCATCGCGCGCAACTTCTTCGCCTTGGCGGGCGGCATGTCGGCGGGAATTTTAGTCGCCGACCCTTCCGGATCGACGTACTTCGACTCGTAGTCGTAGAATTCGTGCGCGCCCTTCACCAGCACTTCGCCGGGAATCGACGCCTCGGGACGATCGTTGCCGAGCACCGCGCACTCGAACTCGCGCCCTTCGCACGACGCCTCGATCAGAGCCTTGCGATCGTACTGAAAAGCGTCGTCGAGCGCGGCCTTGAGATCGGCGGCGTGCTTGACTCTGCTGATTCCGATCGACGAGCCGAGCGCGTTGGGCTTGACGAACACGGGATAGCCGAGTTTGCGTGCGAGACGCGCGCCAAGCTCCGGTGTCTCCATACAGTCGGCGCGATCGATCGCGAAATACTTGACGACCGCGACGCCCGCATCGCGCAGCAGCCGCTTCTGCGCATCCTTGTCCATCCCGAGCGCCGAGCCGAGCACGCCCGCGCCGACGTACGCGACTCCCGCCAGCTCGAACAGGCCTTGCACGGTGCCGTCCTCGCCGTAGGTGCCGTGCAACACCGGGAAAACCACGTCGACGCCGGGAATCGAATCCTGCGCGCCAGCGCTCGCTCCGTCTGCCGGCGTCGCGACCAGCGCTTGTCCCTCCGGATGCGGCAGCAGCGTCACCTGCGTGCCGCCCGCGCTGAGCGCCGCAAGATGGGGCGTCTTCTCGGCGAGCATCTTCAGCGCGTTGCGCTCGAGATACCATCGCCCATCGCGGCCAATGCCAATCGGCACAATCTCGTATCGCGCGGGATCCATCGCCGACATGACGGTCAGCGCGGACCGCAGCGAGATCTCATGCTCGCTCGATCGCCCTCCAAACAAAACGCCAACTCTTAATTTCTTTTTCTCCGCCATCACCCGCCACCGCACGATCTCTTAATACTGGGTGCAGGGGTCACCCCTGCCGAGGGCGCGGGGCGAGGAGCCCCGCATCTGACCGCCGCTTACTGCCGGTAATTCGGCGCTTCCTTTGTGATGAACACATCGTGGACGTGGCTCTCGCGCATCCCAGCGTCGCTGACCTTGACGAACTTCGCGCGCTTGCGCAGTTCCGCCAGATTCGCCGCGCCGAGGTAGCCCATCCCGGATTGCAACCCGCCGACGAGTTGCTCGATATTCGACGCGAGCGACCCGCGATGCGGCACGCGGCCCTCGATTCCCTCTGGCACGTGCTTGCCGTCGGTCACGCCCAGCTGTCCGTAACGATCTCCCGTGCGCTCGTTCATCGCGCCGAGCGATCCCATCCCGCGGTAAAGCTTGTAGGTGCGGCCCTGGTAGAGAATCGTCTCGCCGGGGCTTTCCTCGGTGCCCGCGAACAGCGATCCGATCATTATGCTGTTGGCGCCGGCCGCGATCGCCTTGGTGATATCGCCCGAGAACCGGATTCCGCCGTCCGCGATCACGGGGATATTGCGCGGCTCGGCTATCGCGACGGTATCCATAATCGCCGTAATTTGCGGCACGCCGACGCCCGAGATCACGCGCGTCGTGCAAATCGACCCCGGCCCCATCCCGACCCGCAACGCGTCCGCACCGGCATCGCACAGCGCCTTCGCGCCTTCGCTGGTCGCGACGTTGCCCGCCACCACTTCCACGCCCGGCCATTCGCTCTTGGTCGCTTTGATCGCGTCGATCACGTTGCGTGTATGCCCATGCGCGGTGTCGATGCAAATCACGTCGACGCCCGCCCGCCGCAGCGCCGCGACGCGCGCCTCGCGCTCAGGACCGACGCCGACTGCAGCGCCGACGCGCAGGCGTCCCAGCTGATCCTTGCTCGCATGCGGATGGCGAATCGCCTTGTCCATGTCCTTGACGGTGATAAGGCCGCGCAGCCGATTCTGATCGTCGACCAGCGGCAGCTTCTCAATACGATGCGCCTGCAGGAGCTCCTTGGCGTGTTCGAGGTCGATGCCGGGACGGGCAGTTATCACCTTGCTGGTCATCACGTCGCGCACCTGCTTGTCGAGGCGCCGCTCGAAGCGCAGATCGCGATTGGTCAGAATTCCAACTAGGCGGCCGTCCGACACGACCGGCAGCCCGGAGATTCGGAACCGTTCCATCACGGCTAGCGCCTCGCCGATTTTCTGCTCAGGACTGACGGTGATCGGATCGACGATCATCCCGGTTTCATATTTCTTGACGGTCTCGACTTCGGCCGCCTGCTCCTCGATCGAAAGATTGCGATGCACAAAGCCAATGCCGCCCATTTGCGCGATTGCGATCGCAGTGCGCGATTCGGTGACGGTGTCCATCGGGCTCGAGACCAGTGGGATACGCAGGCGGATTTTGGGCGTGAGCGCGGTCGAGACGTCGCAATTCGCCGGCAGCAAGTCGGACGATTGAGGCAGCAGAAGAACGTCGTCGAAGGTAAGTGCTTCGCGGAGCTCCTGATGCGCCATGATTTGAACCTCCTTGGGTAAAAAAAGAGCCCGCAGTTTCCCGCGGGCTCAAGTCGGCCTTCAGTTTTTGTACGCAGTCCGTTTAGTCAGATGCGCCATGTCCGAAATTAACAAACCCCGAGAGCCCGATCAATACGGGTACTCATCCCGTCATTCGGAGCCGCGGGAGCAACCAAAATGCCGATGCGCCCGCCGCACTTCTAATTCTCACGCATCCAGGCCAGGTTTGAGACTCGCGCAATCTGACAATTTGAAGCAGAGGAAAGTTAGTGAGTCCATCAGATAAGGCTCCAAGAAAATTCAGAATCGAAGGTTCCGGCCGAATGCTTGCGGCTCTCGCCCAAGCAATCGAGCTCGCGCTCCGAGCGGCACGCGCGACGCCTTCCAGAAGAGGCGCAGGAACCGCCACTCACGCCTCCATTGCTATCGAAGTGGACGCGATGAACTACGACCACGACGATCTTAGATACGTCATCACCAGTCTCGACGATGCCGCCAGTACCATCGCCGGATGGGCCGAGGCAAAACGATGCGACGAATGCGAAGAGCTGGTGGCCTTGCTTTTCGACGATGCATATCTGGAAACTCGGAACGGCGAGGGCGTCATCTGCTGCGAGTGCTACCGCCGAATCGAAGACGATGAAGAGCAAACCTAGGTTTACGCGTTGACTCGCGAGAACTCGCGCGCCATCAACTCGACAGCTTCGCCAAGTATTTTGGCCGAAATTGGAAGCGCAGTGAGAACAAGGTCGATGCGACGCGGGCCGGCCGCCATCGAGGCACGATTGAATATTAGATTTCGTGTCCGCAGCGATTCCCATGTCTCTTCACGACACGGATAGACCAAGCAGACGACCGTCCGCGCCTTAGTCGAGAGATTTGCGTACGCCAGCACTTGTAAAAGATCTTCGCGATGTCGCTGACGAATGTCCTCGTCCAAATTCGTCCATCGGCTACGCTGCATCTCCTCCCAATGCTCTTTGTACTTGGCGTCGACGATAATGGTCTGGCCTTCGCGTTTCAGAACCAAGTCCGGCACCAAAGACTTTTGCGATCCGAGGTAGGGAGGATCCCAATTGAGTGGCGTCACCGTTTGACGTTGCCGACCAGTTCTCAGTACTCCCCCGATTTTTCGCGCGACTCCGGCCAAGACAGTTTCCGCCCACCCCTCAAAAAACTCGTCCATCGACATCGACCACGGAAGACCTTCGAGATCGCTGAGCCCTGCCAAACCGCGATCTTGTGCTGTCCATTCGATTGCTTGGATTCCCTCGCGGAAAGAATCGGAGGTCAACCGGCTCCGGAGCCAGGCATATTCCGTTGCGGGCGCCGGTTCCTGGGGTGCCACGTCCCTCACCGACTGGAGCAAGACCTGACAAAGCTCTATTAGCTTGAAGATAAACAGACCGGCCGTTCGTTGAGTCAGCAAACTTCCAAGTTGTTTCTCCAATGTGAATCGAATCGCTGCTTTCAGTTCTCGATCGTCCTGCAGATTCGGAAAACGACACGGCACATTCAGAAACCGTGATCGCGACATCTCGCGACGCGCATAGGTCGGCCAATCGATCCTACCGCGGGGTGCTGCGCGTATTTCATCTTTCATTTCGAATCGCCGCTCCAGCACTCTCAAGAGCACTTGGATTCGAGCAATGATCATAGACGAAAGGACCCAGGGTGGGATTTTTCTTTCTGAACGCGGAAGAAGCGGAAGTGGCAATGGAACGGGTACAGTACGCCAGCCGGTCGCACCGAGAATCTCCCCCACGCCCGTCCACTCAAATCTCGGCCGCACAACGAATCCATAATCCGAGCGCCCTGTTGTAGGAGAAATCAGCGGAACTGCACCAACCTTGATTCCGGTCTGAACGACCAGTTCGACGGACGCACCGTCGTAGTGAACTCCGACACCTAGATCGAGTTGACCAAACCGGGCCCGATTCTGAGCGATGAATTGATCTGCGAGTCTCGCGATCTGAGTGCTAGGGTCACGCGAGGAATGTCCCCGCAACAGGAAGTTTGCGGGTAGACGAGCGGTCGAACAGTCTTTCGCAGTAAACGCTACGGTGTCGAGAACCGTTGCGGGGTTCAGCAGGCGGGAGTCTCCCCGCCGAGCTCGGACACTTCGAGAGGGCATGGGTTCTACAGACTATCAATCCACTGCAGGTAAGAACGCAGCGGCTCGGCAAATGAGGCCACGTAACCTTGCGCCAAATACTCTTCGAGAAGAGGTTTGAGCGTTACCTTTAGTCGTTGGCGAGCCGCAGTATCATCGGTCTCGAGAAAGTACGAATGCCCCGGCATCAGATCAAATGAATCGTCGTTGGCGTGCTCAACAAAGATGCTCACAAGATCTCGAAAGGCCCTCTGCATAGTGTCGCAGCCTGCGTCGGTCACGACCGTCATTTGGGGCCACATCTTTTTAAAGGCAAATCTGCGACGAACCGCTACGTCAACTACTGCGAGACTTCTGTCTGCCGAATTCATAGTGCCAATGATATGGAGGTTCTCAGGCAGACGGAGCTTATTCCTAAACGGCTCGCCAAAGTCATATGAAAGAGTGAGCTCGCGCGGCGTTTTATCGTCCGCCTCCAATAAGAAGATCGCCTCGCCGAGCACTTTGGACATATCCGCGCGATTGATCTCATCGATATGCAGCAAGTACGGGTTCGATTCCTTCTTTGCCTCTCCGGCGGCTACCATCAAATGTCCCTTCTTGGGCGCAAATCGGAACCCTAGATCTCCCTTTCCTTCGACGGGAGCGAGACCCCCGACGAAATCCTCGTAAGTCGTGTTGGCGTGAAATTGAATCGTTCTGCCTCGATCCGCGTAGTGGTTCTTCATCAGTTCCTGCGCCATCCGCGTTTTCCCCGTCCCGGCGGACCTTGCAGAATCACGTAGCGCCGTGACCGCATCAGCTCAACAACATCTTTTTCCTGAACCTCCGGCAACAGACATTCGAACCACTTCTGTCTGATTTGCTCGGCTTCCTTGTGGAATGCGGTGAGCGGAAGTACCCCACGTTCCTCGAACATTAGATCGAGAAAAGCGGTGAGTGCCTCGCGCACTGAATCGAGTGCTTCGTTAGCCGCAAAGATCCCGTACACCACATTGCCGTATCGCTTAAAAACACGAGAGTAGTTCGCGAACTGATTGACGATGTTGGATGGTAGAGACTGATCGATTCTCGAAGGCTCCTGCTTTGCCCAGGCGACAAGGTTCCCTCCACCACGAGTCCGATTCAGCCACTCGCAGACCGCCTTAATTTTCCGCGCATGGCCCGGCCGGCCCAGAATATACTCGTCGGGCGCGAGTCCATTCGTACCGATTACGAAAGAAATTAGGCAAGGTGAATTGTCGGCAGGAAAGATAGCTATCGACATTCCGCCATAGGGGCCAGAGTTTGGATTGCTCGGATGTATCAATGCGGCGAACGGAACAAATGCGTCTTCGTTGGACGTCGGCACCTCAGGCGCGCGAAGTGAAACGGCCTCCTTGGCACTAGCAGGATAACGACCACCGTCTGAACCGAAGAGATCGTCAAACGCCTCCCGCATTTTCTTAGGCCAGTCAGCTGAGTACCCCTTCTGCATCACCGCAGAAATCAATTTGTCAGACCACAAGCTCCAGTCCTCCCTTCAATGAAGAGATCGGTCAGATGTCGCCCGTTTTACTTGCCGCACCAGACGGGTTTGCGTTTTTCCAGGAAAGCGCCGATTCCTTCCTGCGCGTCTAGTGCTATTGCGTTCTGGCTCATTACTTCTTTCGTGTAGGCGTAGGCTTTTTCGGTGTCCAGATCGATCTGTTCGTAAAAGGCGCGCTTGCCGATTCCTATGATTAGCGGGCTGGCTTCGACGATTTGCGCTGCGAGCTTGCGCGTTTCTGCGACGAGGTCCGCGTCGGCCACTACTCTGTTCGCGAGGCCCCATTCGGCTGCCGTGCGGGCTTTGACCGGCTGTCCTGTCAGCAGCATTTCCATCGCATGCTTTCTTCCGACGGCGCGCGTCAGCGCGACCATCGGCGTTGAGCAGAACAGTCCGATTCTCACGCCCGGCGTGGCGAAGCTCGCGCTCTCGCCCGCGACGACGAGATCGCACGTCGCCGCCAGCTGGCATCCGGCCGCCGTCGCGATCGCATGCACGCGCGCGATCACCGGCTGCGGAATCCTTTGAATCGTCAGCATCAGTTGCGCGCACAGGTCAAATTCATAGCGGTAGAAGGCCAGGTCGCGCCCTTTCAGTTCGCTCAGGTCGTGACCGGCCGAGAACGCCGGGCCGTTCCCCGCGATTATCACGGCGCGCGCATCGCTGCGCTTGCCGATCGCACGAAGCTCATCGTTCAGCTCCGTCATCATCGCGGTCGAGAGTGCGTTGCGCTTCTCGGGACGGTTCATCGTTAGCGTAACGAGCCCGGCTTCTTCCTCGACGATCAGATTTTTCTCCTCAGTGTTGTCTGCCATCGTTTTTTAACCTGCCTTCGATTTTTACTTTTCGTTTTTCCATTCTTCGGGATAGAGCAGCAGCAAATCCTGGCCGAGCGCGCGCACGAGGAATCGCTGCGTCTCATTGATCGCACGTTCGAGCGCGCGACCGCCAATCAGCCAATGCCCGCGGCCTGCGATCGTGGCCAGCTTCGCGCCGACCGACTCGGCGAACGCCGTCGTGTTCGGGATCGGCGCGAAGATGTCCGAGTCGCCCGCCACGACCAGCCGGGGCGCCGATTTGTCCGCGGCGGCAAACTCGATCGCACCGCTGATCACGTCAGCCGCCAGCACGCTCGAGTCGGGCACCATCGCTTTTATCAAACCGTCGCGCGTGAACGGATCGGAATCGGCAATCAACTCGAACAGGATTCTGCCGGTCGGCGGCTTGATCGGCCTGCCCAGCATCGTCGCGAAACGATTCGCGAGGCCTCCAACCAGTGGCGTGCGGAAGCCCGGCACCAGTGGCGCGTATGCGACGGCGGCCTTCGCCCGGCGATGTCCGCTGAGTTTGAGCGCGACCAATCCGCCAACGCCGTGACCGAGCACGACGGCGTCGCGCCCGATCGCGTCGAACGCTTCGCCGGCGATCGCCGCCAAATCGTTGAAGCGAAGTTTTTCCAGCGGCGGCGTCGAGCCCTGGCCGAATGCGGCGCGCAGATTCGGCACGAATGTTTCCCATCCGATCGACGCGAGGTAGCCGAGCACGAGCGCGAGATGGCGTGGCGTGGCGAAGAGGTCGGGCAGAATCATTATCGGCCATGCGAACTTGACCGGCTCGGGCAACTCGCGTTGCGCGGGGATGCGGCCGAGTTGGACGTCGTCCACTGGTCTGCCGAATCAGGCGGCGCGCGACGCGGTCGCCATTAGGCGCGCGAAGCGGAACGACGGAAACGCGGCGCGCGGCGTCAGCATCTGCGCAAATCTGATCATTTCGTCGGCCGCCCACTGCTCGCGGCTGGCCGCGCGATGCGCCAGGTGGCTGCCCTGGTCGAGGCCGAGCTCCTGCGACGCGCGAACGCTCGCCTTGTAGTACGGCATCAGCTCCGCGTCGCGCCGCTCCGTGAACGCGGCCATCGGCACCGCCCAAATCGAATTGCCGCGCGCGGTCGAAAACCATTCGGGCGCAAGCTCGCCGACGATCCATGCGCTCATCAATGCCATCGAATGGCCCTGGCCGAACAGCGGATCGACGTGCAGGCCCGCATCGCCGAGCAGCAGTGCGCCGTCGGTAACCGGATCGCGATAGGTGTTGTTGAGCAGGCCGGAAGAAAAAACTTTGCCGGCAATCGTCGCGCCCTCGAGCATCTTGCCGACCTCGTACGAGCGGTTCAGGTAGCGGCGCAGGTTGGATGCGAGGTCGGTGCGAAAGGTTTGCATCTCGGCAGCGTCGAACGCGGTCGCCGCGACTGTCAGTCCGTTCTCGCATCGACAGACCAGGTTGCCGGCGCCGGGTGCCGATTCGAATTCCGTGACTACTTCGTCGCCGAGATGTTTGCGCGCAACTCCTTCGAAGTAGGCGTAGTAATAGGCGCGCGCACACGGCACGTCGACGCGCCAGAACGCGTCGATACGATCCGACGCGATCTGCGCGACAGAGCTGCGCATGCCGTCGGCGCCAATCGTCAGCGGCGCGCGAAATTCGTGGACCCCGGAAGCGTCCTCGCCGCGAATTCCCACCACGGCGCCGTCTTCGATGATCAGATCGGTAAGCCGCAAGCGTTCGCGAAACTCAACGCTCTCGAAACTGCGGGCGGCGTCGATCATCGCGGCATCCATCAAGGTGCGGCCGAGGCACAGTCCGCGGTCGTCGGCACCATCGCGCGCGAGTTCGCCGCCGTATTTGAAGTCGGGACCAAAAGTGCGCATCCGCTCGAAGCGGACGCCGCCCGCGCGCTCGAGCATTTCGAGCATGCCCATTCGCCCGAGCACCTTGGCGCCGCCGCCGAGCACGATATGTGTCGAGAGACGGTCGGACGGGAAGGCGTCCTTGTCGATCAACAAAACGCGGCGCTTGTCGCGCGCGAGTAAAATAGCTGCAGCACTGCCGGCGACGCGTGCGCCGACAATTATCGCGTCAAAAGTTTTCGGCTGCCCGGACATGAGCGGTGCCCGACTTCTATCACGTTGCCAGGAAAGGAAAGAGCCCCCTCTTTCGAGGGGGCTCTCCCGTGTTGCGAGGCCTTTCAGCCTCGGCTTATTCCAGCAGCAATCCTGGCAGCCTTAGCCAGCCCTCGGGGTATTAGCCCGAAGGTAAACTCGTTAAGTGGTTACTTCTTTTTGGTCTTTTTGGCAGGCTTCTTTTTTGCCATTTTGCTCTTCCGCATCGGTTTGGACTTGGTGGCCTTTTTGGCCCGTTTCTTCATTCCTGGCATAGGTACCTCCTCTTCCTAGGCTGCTGCTGGAGAAGCGCCCTTTTCTTATAGATGAGGGGTCATCCCTCATCGAGTCGAGGCGATTATAGAAACATGTTATTCTCAAATCAAGGGCCACGACGGGATTTATAAACAAATTTTAAAGTCAGAAGACTGCAACCGATCCGGTCTCTTTCGAACCTTTAGAATGTCGTTCAAAATTAGATCCCTTGAACTCAGCCCCACGCTTGAATTACGATTGCGCGGATGACCCGGTTAAGCTTTCTACTTCGCCGCGAGTGGCTCAGCCTAATCTTCGGCGGGGTGCTGGTGATGCTGGTATTAAGCGGCCTGCTGGGCAAACTGGGGGCGCGCGACCTGCTGGCGCTGCGGCACGATCGCGCCGCCCTGGAGGCTCATCGCGATCAACTCGCTGCGGACAACGCGGAGTTCAGAACGCGCGTTCAGAAACTCCGTTCAGACGACCGCTATATCGAAAGCCTCATTCGCCGCGAGCTTGGTTACGCGCGTCCCGACGAGCTGGTGTACAAGTTCGCCGATGACAATCAGCACGGCGAAGACAACCCGCCGTCGCACTGAGCTGTTACACAAAGTTTAGAAGATCGCACGCGAGATCAACCGATACTCGCGCGCCTGGCGTTCGAGCTCTTCGCGAAAATCAGGATGCGCGATTGAGATCAGCGCGCGCGCCCGTTCGGGCACCGACTTGCCTTTGAGATTGACAATGCCGTACTCGGTCACGACGTACATCACGTCGGTGCGCGGCGTCGTGACGATATTGCATTCGTCGATTCGCGCGACGATTCGGCTGGCGCGATGCGCGTCGCGCTCGTACGTCGAGGCGAGGCATATAAACGACTTGCCCTCGCGTGACGCGTATGCGCCGCGCACGAATTGCAGTTGCCCGCCGGTACCGCTGATCTGACGCACGCCGGCCGACTCGGAGCACGCCT
>Ga0210391_10000711_pt1 | contig 32808 bp, 35 predicted proteins | sample IncBWC12OmetaG_FD_160573 | JGI IMG/M metagenome (GOLD analysis project Ga0210391, IMG submission 160573) | Forest soil microbial communities from Barre Woods Harvard Forest LTER site, Petersham, Massachusetts, United States - Inc-BW-C-12-O ... | reverse complement strand
TCCGAAGATGCTCGTTTTCCTGATTTGGGCTCACAGATCGAGGCGCTTAACAATAGACCTGGAGACTCGGACATCCACGGAACTACACACTTTATCCGGATTCCAGAAACACGTCAATACTTTTCTGGACACTAATATTCATGACCCACTAAAAAGTGCTGAATTGGTAACGTCGTGACAAGGCGAAACTAATCGTACTGTCTAGGGTTTGCTAAGCTTAGCAAAATAGGGAGTCTCCGCCCCGCCACTTATGACCCCTGACGAACGCGAACAAATGGCGATCCTATGCCAGCGAATTGCAGTTGAGAAAGACCACGACACGTTCACGAAGCTTGTTGAGGAACTGAACGAGCTGCTGGCGCGCAAAGAGCAGCGTTTTAACGCCGCTGAACGTAAGGGTTAAGCCGCAAATCATTTCACCGTGATGGTGACATAGCTCGTGTGGATCGGCTTGTAGCCATTGTTCGGATTAACATCCAAAATCGCCAGCTGGTAGGTTCCGGGACCGGGCAGCGTCACATTTTGATTGATGAACGCGCTATTCACGCCCACCCCAGTAGCCGATTCGCCCAGTTTCGTGCCATGTGTGTTGTCCCAGACTTCAATATGATCGACGAGCGGTGTGTTCGATCCCGCCTGTTCATACGCATAGGCGCTGATCGGCACGCTCGTAGTTGACCACGTAGAATTATTTTGCGGCGAGTTCACGTAGACCCCTGTCGCCGCGGCGACCGTAAAATTGACGTTACTCCGGTGAATGGGCTGGCTTGTGCCGCTTACGTCCTCTACCGTCAAAGTATATTTTCCCGGCGCCAGCGAGTACCATTGATTGATCGTGGTTCCCGTCGGCGAATCCCCAAGCTTCGTGTTGCCGTTCCAAACTTCGATGTGGTCGATGCCGGAACTCGACTCCTCCGCTCCCACCTCTACCGCAAATGCGCTCAGCGGAAACAGCGGCCCCTGCGTCGAACCGCTCGCTGGCGTACTTACGAACACCCCATAGTCTGAAGACACCGTATAATTCGTGACTTCCTTATGCAGGATTGAATAATTCGGCGCGCCGCCAATATCCTGGATCGTCATTTGATGCGGCCCGTTCCCACTCACCGGAAAAGTCTGATCGATCGTCTTGCTGAAAATGTTTCCCAACTTTGCTCCTTTTCCACCGAACGTGTCCCATACCTCCATGTGATCCACCTGCACGCCAAGTTCGGAGGCAGCCGCCCGCACCCGCACTGACGGCCCCTGAATCGACTCATTTGCAGGTGAATCAATCACTACGCTTCCCGCCGTCGAAACAAAAAAGTCCGACATGTCCGTCACGCTCGCCGACCATCCCGGATAACTTTCAATCCCCAGCGCGTCCAACATGGTCCTCAAACCGTTTTCATGCTTATAGGCCACGTTCGAAACATACCCTCGCTTTACGTTCGGGCCGATAACCGCCGTCAGTATCTGGCCAGGGTCGTCGTCTGCGCCGTTATCGAAAGTTACGATCAGCAGGCCGCTTCCGCCACGCTGGAAATCAGAAAGAGCCAGCAGGGGAGTCAAATTGCTGTTCAGGAAGTCGTCAGCCTCCGCCAACGAGTTGCTGAAGCAGTCATCGTGATTATCCCAGCATCCATCCGGAACGATGATCGAGTACCGAGGCAGCGTGCCATTGGCTACGTCGATTCCGAACTGCTGAAAGTCCACAATGTTCCCCTGCGAGCCGTGCATATTGCCCAGCACCTCGTTGTACCAGACGGCCGCATTGTGGCGTGCATAATAATGGGTATAGGGCGGCTGGTTTGCCGAAGTGAAATCTGGCACCTTCACCGTGCCTCCCGCGTTGAGATAGTTCTGCACATAAACTTTCCACGACAGCGGTTGGCTATCCATTAACGAAAAAATATTATTATCTGTGATCGCATCCTTGGTCACCGTGGGTTCGCAGCTGTTCTGCGTGAAGCAATCATTGCCGTTGCAATAAAAGTTATGAGATCCCGATGGTAGGCTGCACGACGGCGCCCCGCCGCATTGATAAGCAGATTCGCAACTTCCCGAAGCCAGATATAAATAGTCCAGGAGAGACCCGCCCACGTCGGACGAGTAGTTTTTCGCATAGCCGTACTTCTGCGCCTGACTCGAGAGCCAGGACATTCCGCTGGGAAACGCAGTGCTGAAAGAAGTGTTTTCATCGATGACCAGGACTACGTGCTGCGCCAATGGCACCACCTGCGCAGATAACGTTGAGAATGCGCCAAGCATCAGCGCGCAACCGATAAGAAAGAAAAGTGAAAGGGGTCTAGCGACGACGTGGCTCTTGCGCATGGGGATTTCCTCTCGAATTCGAATGTAGATATTTTTCGTGAACGTGAAGCAGCGGTTCGTAAATACACCGCCGCCTAGCCGGGCACCCGGGGCTCCGGGGTCTAGGAAGCCCAGCTATCGAGACAGCCGCCAAAATTGTTGCCGAAAGACTTAGTAATATCGCGGTTTCGATTTCAAAACAAGATTCCGGCGGTTTTAATTCCTACCAGAGAATCAAAATGGGCAGGGAACCTAAAACCGAACTACTGTGACGCGGGCATTCCTGTTTCCGTTCAGTTGCTGCACTAGGGAGACTTGCATAAAATACCCGGTTTGTCATCCTGTCTCTAACACGACGGTGTGCACGCCTCCGAGGAGAAAATCAAGACTAGGAAAACCAAAGCCACTGCTGCTAGCACTAGGGGATCTGCCAAAAGGCCCCAAGTTTGTCATCCTGAGCGAAGTGGGTGCTGCGCGAAGCGAAGCACTCACGCAGTCGAAGGATCCCTATTGCGCCTCGTTGCAGGTGCAACCTGTGGGAGTTCTCGTCTGATTAACGCCGATCTCGGCTCGATTTCAGGCAACAGCAGCCTCCTCCGCCGAATCGAATATCAGCCGTTCCTGAGAAGGGAATTCCAATGGACGAAGCCCAGATTCAACAGATCGTCGACGAGATACTCTCCTCACTCGAGCCCCTGGAAACCCAAAGCTCAGCTCTTCTGCAATTCCTGAAAGCCAAAGGCCTCGCCACCGACGAAGATATCGCTCCTTTTCTCGATCAAGCCGCAAATACTGCCAGCGTCCGCTGGCGCGCCGTCAAGGTAAGAACCGCTGCCCTGATCTCGAATGCTATGAAGTCGGCTGGACAGCCCACCGAACCTATCGCGACGAACAACCCTCTGATCGCCGCAAAGCCAGTTGCGGAAATGAAACCGCGAAAAGAAAAGGGAAAAGAACAGGAAAACGCCGAACAGGGCCGAGAACAAAGAACGGAAGAGCAAAGCAGGAAGGACGCAAATCAACCACAAGAAGGTAAGAAAGAAACTATGGCCCAGAAGCAGAAAACGGAGACCGCCTCAACACCCGAGCAAAGAACCCAGGAGCAAAGGCTCGAAGAGACCCCCAAGTCCTATCAATCGATTCCGGAGAGCGACGAAGCCCCAAACGAAAACCGCCCCACTAACTCAGACGCCCCCGAAGCTCCCAGCAAAAACGACACGCGCGAAGCCGCCTGACCCACGGGGATACGTGCTATCCCAACGTTGGTCTTGCGCCCTCACTTCGGGGCCGACACAAAGTCCATATCGAAATCGACGTTCGTCGCATGACGATTTGTAGTCGTGAGGCTGATCGGGTTGGGTCCGCTGATCTGACTCGTAAGCAACGACCCAAATGTAGGCACGCCGCTAAAGCTGGCAGCAATCGGCGCGACGTTTACCGTCACGGTCTTCCCCAGCAACGCCCCAGTGATGGTGTAGGGCACATAATAGTAAGTGTTGTCGGAAGAATCGACAGCGCCCTCCACACCGGTCGCTTCAACTTGGGTGGTCCCGAACAACGAGCCAGGAGGGCCAGGGATTTGCGTGTTCGCGGTGATCACGAAGTGCAGCGAATCCAGCGGTGAGGCCAACGTCTTCTTCCACCGAATCGTACCGCTGATGCTGGCCGCGTCGAGCAGGATCTTCGCGCTTACGTAATAGGAAACGCCGGAAAAGCCAGCTCCTCCTCCACCGCCCCCAACGACGTATGTGCTGGCCGTCAAAACCAGATCGCCATTGTCCTTTAGAGATAGCGAACTCGACCAGATGCCCCAATCGGCCCAGGTATTCTCTTCATAAATCAGATTGATCCCTGCGGTGGTGGCGGAGCCCATCAGCACTCCCGAGAGGTTGTCGAGCTTCACGTTCACGGTCGCGTCGGTTTCCGCTGTGCTGTCGCCGAAAATCCAATAGCTGGTCCCATCTGCGTATTGGTTCTGCTGCGCGATTCCCGCGTAAGTGAACAACCATGTATTTGGTTCACCGGTAAGAATCGAAAATTTCTGCGCGGACCCGACTTGACTGCTGTTGCTGGCGTCCAAATTCACGGTGGGCATGGCTCTTCCTCTCTTTTTATCGAGTCGAGCGCCAGACCTCATTTCCGTGGTGCTCTAGCCGATAGTGAGCCAAGAAGAAGGATCGTTTCAGGGCATGGGAATCGACGACAATTTGTTCTATGATGCGATACTGCGCAGCCCGGTGGTCGCATTATGATGCGTCTGATAGCTCTCGCCGTAACCCTTACTGCCCTGGCGGTCGCGCAGCCCGCTCCTTCTCCAGTTTCCGCTGTGGGCAAAGTATCTTCTCACTTCACCGCTGAGGATGGCTTGGTGCCATTTGCGTTTACGATCCGCAACGACAGCGCCGCTGAACTTAGAGATTTACGGATCGTCAATCTGCCCGACGGCTACTGTCTGGAACACATTTCCACCGACCCCACTCCAGCATGCGATAAAACCAATTCCCAGATTGCGTATCAGAATTTAATCTCCAAATGTCTGCCTGCTGGACAAAGCTTGGTCGCGTGGGGCAATTTTCGGGCTCAATCCACGCACAAGGCCCAAACTCTGCTCATTGTTTTGCACTGGAAAGCGATAACCCACACCGCAGTACCGGCCGGCAAGAATAATACGCAGACTAGAACCGAGGAAACCGAGTCTTCTCTGGCCGTCGATCTAGGTGAAAACGAAGTCCAAAGCAAGCTGTGGGTATTTTTCTCTGACTATCGTCCCTTCGTGATCGTGGTTGTGGGGGCGCTTCTGACTTTTATTTTCAATGGGATTCTCGCCAAAAATAGCCGCCGTACCGAGATCTGGAAGGAAATGCTGACCGTGATGCAGGATTACGGCACAAAATTCTATTTCCCCATGCAATCCGCCACTGACGGACTCGTAGAAGAATTGAGTAATAAAAAACCTGACGAAGAATCCGAAAGAGTAGCCTTCTTCTTTTTTCTGCTCCTGCAAAGGACGATGCTGGATACAATCAGCGAAATCGGCGGGCTTTTTTTCATCGACCGTCGCGGCGAAGACCTGATGACTGCCTGTTGGTACCAAATTTTTGACTTGTTCTATCCGGAAGGCCGGGCCAGCGCCTTCTATTTGTCCGCCTATGCTGCGGCCGGCGTAGTGACTCCGCGATCCAATCATCAGGCGTTCTCTAGCCGTTTCGTGGTGAAATCCCGCAATCAATACGACTTCGCTGACGCTCGGCTCCGGAACTGTTGGGAACTGTTTAACAACTCAGTCCTGCCCGATACGCAAAAAGTTACGAAAATCGTTCTCCTCCTGCGCGCCTTCTCCACTGTCTTAGATTGTGAGATCAACCGTCCGCACAAATACTGGTATCCGCAGTGGTTTGCTAGGATAAGGACGGAGCGGGAAGTCCTGGAAGAGCTAAAACGAGTAGCGAAAGAGAACGCAGGAATTGGCGCGTGGGACAGGATTCGTTATTTCTGGCGGTGGAAAGGTGAATAGACGGTTGTAGCTTCCCTCAAGTTTGTCATTCCGAACATGCCTGAATGGGCGGGTGAGAGCCTGCCCTGAGCCTGCCGAAGGGAACCTGTTATTGCCGCCGATAATCGCCATCCACAAACCGGCAATCGCGGCCGACAAAGCACAGCCTCTTAACTAATTTAAGTACGGTGGACGGAACTTGGATGCCATATTCTTCCCCTTCAAGGTCTCTCTAGTATCGAGCATTTCCAGCTCAATTGCAAGCCGCCCGTTACTCGCCTGACAGTCGTTAGATGCTCGCTCCAACTCATTCGCTCCAGCTAAATCGCTGCTTGTTTTCAATGACTTGCGCCCGGCATTTATACCTGTTTTCTGCCGCCTGAACCTTTGATGCTAGAGCAAATCAGCTCGGACCGCCATCTCCCTGATCTTGACTGCGAACCATCGCTGTAACGCTCTCTCCCCCTCGCGCACTATCTACGTGTAGCTAACGGAAAGTCCGGTCAGATCGATGGAGCCACAAACTTAAAAGGAGGGTTTATGCCCGAAAAAACCGAAAGCAAAGCGCCCAATAGCCGCCGCGACACTTTCCTGCAACTTCTCACTTCGCTCGACGCAGTACCGAAGCAAATCACCGATGCGATGCTTCGCCAGACCACCGATGAGGATCACAAAAGCGTCATCACCGCCTGCGGCGACGCCATGCGCGACCAGGTCCAGGGACTCACCTCGCATATGCGCGAAGGCTGGTCGCGTCTCAGTCCGCAAGGCCAGGCAGAAGTCTCCCGTGTCATCGCCATGAGCGGCAGCACCGCTATATTTGCCGGCATCGACGCGCTTGCGAAAAACATAAACTCCACGACCGCGCGCATCGCCATTTCCGGCTTCGTCCAGGAGTTGAAGAAACTCATCATTCTCCTGTTCTGGCTCATTTTCCACACAATTCCAAAATGGCTGATCATCCTGCTCGTTCTGATCGACGAGATTCTCAACCGGAAGCTCTCGGTAGGAAATCCTGCGCTCGGCTCCACGCTCTCCCGTCAGCACCAGGATTACTTGCAGGAGCAGATCCTGATGGCACGACTCAACCGCGAGTACGCCGCCCCCGATCAACCAGGAAACAACGAGCCCAACCCCGAGACCGCCTGAAAGAGGTGATGCTTTGTGTGGAGCGGGCGCCCTCGCCCGCTCCACAACCTTGATAGGATGCCCCACTTCTCCCGTTTCGTGAGAAAGCCTGCCCTGAGCGGAGTCGAAAGGTGGGGATTTCCAGCTCGCGCTTTAGCTGAAGACAGACCTGGGATCACCTCTTCCCCCGCATCCACTCCCACGCCTCCCGATACCGCTCCCACCTCGGACGCTTGCTCTTCAAATCCGGAAACAACCTCAAGCTCTTCACTCCCGCAATCGCCCTCACCGGCAGCAAATACCAAACGTCATTCTGCGAAAACTCCCTTGCGTCAGGACCGCCCTTGCCCAGACCCTCCCTGCCGGCATCACACTCGCAAGACCCGCCCTCGCCAAGCCCGCCGCGCCCTTCCCGCGCCACATGCGCCGCCAGCACATCGATCTGCGCCGCCGTATAAGTCTTCTTTCCCTCGTCCCGCGTCGCATACACCGGCTGCACGTCATATCCCCCGCGGTGCAGTCGCCCCGTTGCCTTCACCTGCACCCGCAACAGCCGCCCACACTCCCGCTCCCACACAATAAAGTCGCACTTCTCGCTATCTCCCCACGGAACCGCCAGCGCAAATCCCAACCTCTGCGCCTTCACCAAAAACGCCGCCTGCGACATCTCCCCCATCCGCTTCGGATTCCTCTTCCCCCTCTCCACCCCCGACTCATCCCCATCCTCCGCCACCGCCCTAATCCAAGGAACAAACCCAATGTGTGGAACGGACACTCCTGTCCGTTGCCTTTGATCTTGATTTTGGTTTTGATCTAGCTTTTGATCTTGATCCCCGCCCCCGCCCATACAAATCCCCCTCCACGCTGTCACCCACAGCGCAGCAAATCATCTTGCAAAATATTTTCCCGATAGCTATAGCCTAAATCGCACCCCCATCGAACGCAACACAATAAACCCCACATTTACACAGGCAAAAGATGTTCACATGTCACATGAAGGTGATTTGGCTCTGCCGATACCCTCACTAGAAGGGGTGCCCCATCTTTCGCGTCTGTTGCGAAAGGTGGGAACCACGGACGCCCGAAGCGCCGCGCCTGGATGTTGAGGTTGCCTTTGCCCGTGTGGAACGGACACTCCTGTCCGTTGCCTTTGACCTTGATTTTGGTTTTGATTCTGATTTTGGCTTGATTCTCAATCGCGTCCCCAGTTACAGACGCCGCGTACACCGTGGAAGAGCGGCGCTTCAGCGCCGCGTCGGACTCACAATTCGATGTAGGCTTCAGCCCCCGAGCGAATCCGTAACGAAAGGGTGCCCCATCCTTCTCGCGTTTTTTGCGAAAGGGTGGGGCCTTTGACCTTCCTCATCACCGCGATCCCTCATGGCCGAAGCGCGCAAAACGAACCACCGTACCTCAGCCCCAGAATCAACGCCATTCTGCGCGCCTACATGCAGGGCGCAGGAAGTTATGAGATCTCCCTAACGGTACGATCAAAGAGCTCTTGTAGGTGAGGTTGTATGCTCTTACCGTTCATGGTGCGCCGGACAATAATGTCGAGATCCCTTCCATCCACGAGCAGAATGAAACCGCCGTGTTCGGTCGCAATTCTCTTAACGTGTTCATAGTAGCTCTTCTTTTTTTCCTGTCCCCGGTAAGCAACCACCACAAACTTACCCCCAGCGCTAGTCATGTAATACATCGCTTGGTGAAAATCGTCCGCTGCTAGGTCCGCATAATTCTTGCACTCCCAGACAATCTGCACGGCGCCGTACTTGTGGCGCACCAACTCCCAAAATCCTTCGCCTGCGTGATTTGCTGCCACCCAGTCGCGGACGACGCGATTGTCGACTGACCGGACCTTGGGTTCTACATTGGTCAGGGCGCGGAAGAAGCAAAGACGCAAAACTTCGCCGATGAGATCCTCGAATTCGCCTGAGTGTTGCTGGCCCATCGGAAGCGAGGCCAATGCCTCGCGAAGCGTCGCGAGCGTGTTCTGGTAGTCGTCGAGGCTGGACCCCGGGAGGTCGCCTATGAGCCCCGCCTGCTTCAAGTCGATATTCTCACTGAGGCTGTTCACGGTGATGTTCTGCAGGTTGAGCGAATCGGCGTAAGTAGGGTGCACCATGACGACGGTCTTGGCCGTAATCGGAGGTAAGATCGCGGACTGCGGCCCCACAGTGCGGAACACCAAGTGTTCATCGTCCTTTATGCCAAAAAAGCCAATGTCGTACATCAGCTTCACGAAAAGATCGGGCTGGACGAAATTGTAAATCCACGTTTTACAATAGCGCTTCACCTCCTCGTCCACGAGCAGCTTTTTTATGAAGTCCTCGAGCCCATTGATCGTAAATTCCCTGCCCAGCCCATAGAATCGGCTGATCACCAACTGCAACTGGGGGTAGTTGTCGGCGTATTCATCCCCAAGATCCTTTAGGCGATTATCGGAAAACACCCGTCGCGCCGCGAGCAGATCCTCGATAAGTATGCGTTCGTGCAGCTTCGACTGCGCGGCCTGAATCGCATACGAGCAATAAGTCAGGACATCGCGGGGACGATATTGACAGAATGAAAAGACCATCTCCTGAGAGGAGCCGGATGCGGGCGGCTCGAAATATGCGTCCCAAGTAGGTCCGTGAAGTGGAAACTTGGAAATGAGGGGCGCATTGAGACGCCTCTCGATCAGTTCCAGCAGCAGGTCTTGCGTCCACTCGAGAGAGGACACGAAGGGTCTCCAGGCGCGAAAATTCTTTATCTAGAACCCGGACCTTCTCAAACACATTCTCACGTAGGAACACGAGGGGGCGAACAAATTGGACGCCTACCATTTCGATGCACGCGTGCATTAGGGCCATGACTAGGATCACTGCTTTGTCCGAACCGTCCCACGCTTCGTCGATGCGATCGAAGAGCAAGGTGAAGTCGCAGCGGCCATCAATGCGAAAAGCCGCCATCTCGTCCGAGATTTCCTTCCATCGATTGATTTCTTTGAGCCAATCCCGATCCTGCCGCTTATTGAGTGAGTCAAATGTTTGCCCAGTAAAAGAGAGCAGGCGCGTGTCGAAGTCGTAATCGTCGATGTAGTTCCTTTCGCGAGTCAGAACCCCGCTTTGCCCGCGATTGAACGAGAACAAACCGCGCTTTATCCATCCTGAAATCACCTCGTCGAGCATTGCGCGCTTGAAACCCGCAACAAGCGATTTGAACGGCCTCTGGTGCGTGTCCGACATCAGTTCGGCTGTGAAGTAGTCTTGGATTGGCGTGAGCAATTCCGGGAGCACTAGGACCGTGCTGTTGGGCTGCTTGTTCTGCAGGTAAAACGTGATCGCCGTCTTCCCTGTGCCGCGTCGGCCCACGAAGAAGCACTTTGATCTCTCCAAATCGAGCGCGGCACGAATGGCGGGTGTTTCGACAAATACGTTGCTCTTCTCGAGCACCTTGTCGTATTCCGCGAACGACTGGCCAAGCGTTAGTTTCTTTAGAGACCCTTTGGGCAACTTAGCGGTATTTGCGACTTTCGCCAAAATCGTCTTACGCTCCAATGGGGCAAAGGTTACCGGGGATGCATAACCGGAGATCAGCAGATAAGCCGACTCAGCCTAGGCGAGTAAAGTATAAACGCAAACCTCCCTCTACTCCCTCACTCCCAACTGCCAAAACAAAAACTCATACATATCCGTGAACTCCTCAATCTGCTTGGTCACCGGTTTCCCCGCGCCATGCCCCGCCTTGAATTCAATCCGCAACAAAATCGGCCGGCTGCGGCTGCCCCCATTCTTCGCCTCCGCCTGCATCAAAGCCGCCATCTTCTTCGCATGCATCGGATCAACCCGCGTATCCGTATCGGCAGTCATAAATAAAACCGCTGGATATTCCGTTCCCGCCTTCACGTGATGATATGGCGAATACGCATAGAGCCACTTGAACTGCTCGGGATTCTCCGCCGTCCCATACTCCGGAATCCACAGCTTCGCAATCTGAAAGTCCTGATAGTGCAGCATGTCGAGCAGCGGCACCTGGCACACCACCGCGCGAAACAAATCCGGACGCTGCGTCATCATCGCCCCCATCAACAGCCCGCCATTCGACCCTCCGCGAATCGCCAGATGATCTTTGTCCGTATATTTCTCCGCGATCAGATACTCCGCCGCCGCAATCATGTCGTCGAAAACATTCTGTTTTTTCTCGAGCATTCCCGCCCGGTGCCAGTCTTCTCCAAACTCCGCGCCCCCACGCAAATTCGCTACGGCATAAACTCCCCCGTGCTCCAGCCACAAATACGTTGACGGCGTAAACGTTGGAGTCAGGCTCACGTTGAACCCGCCATAAGCCGTGAGCAGCGTGGGATTGTGCCCATCTTTCTTGAATTCTCCCGGCTTCCCGCCTTTCTTGTGCACCAGAAACATCGGTACCCGCGTGCCATCTTTGGAGTGGTACCACTCCTGCGCAACTTCGTAGGCCGTGGGATCGATCGCAGGAGCGTCCACCTTCGCCCACAGCGAAGTCGTTCCACTCTCCAGGTCGTAACGGTAAATCGATGGAGGCACGGTGAACGACTGGAAGCCGTAAAATATTTCGTCATGATTCCATTTGCCGGATGAACCAAACACCGAGCCAATCGCCGGCAGCGCGAGATCTTTGAGCTTGGTTCCGTTGATATCGAAAATCGTCAGTTGCGAAGTGGCGTTCTGTTCATACTGCGCAAAAATCTTTCCGCCCCATTCCGCCGCTCCCTGCAAAACCGAGCCGGTCTGCGGAATGAGTTCTTTCCAATTCTCGCGCTCGTAGTCTCCCGCTTCCGTGACAAACATGCGGTAGCGCGGCGCGTCTTCATTGGTAACAATGTAGAGCCTACCGTTGTACACCGACCCGTGATAAACAAAATTCTTGCCGGTCGTGATGCGCGTCGGCGGCGTGCCTTTCTTCAGGTCCATCAGGAACAGCTCGGTCTTTGTCCAGCCTTGCTCCACCGTGATCAGTAGCAGACGGCCATCGTTGTCGAGATTCACGTTCGGCCAGTCTTCCGGGTCGCGCCCCTCACCAAAAATCTTCGGATCGGTCGCGGGATCCGTTCCTAGCTCGTGATAAAACACGTGCCGGTTGTACATCTCGTGCCCTTCAGCGACGTCACCTTTCTTCGGATAACGTGTGTAGTAGAAGCCGCCATTGTCCAGCTCCCACGCGATGCTGGCAGCGCGAGTGCGCTCAATCGTGTCAGGCAGCAAGGTGCCGGTTTTTGTTTCGATAATGTGCAGCGTGCTCATCTCCGAGCCGCTCGGCGACGTTCCGTACGCCAGATATTTTCCGTTCTCAGAAGGCTCGAACCAGTCGAGCGCGACCGTCCCATCCGCTGCCATCTGGTTCGCGTCAACAAGCACGCGATCTTGGCTCGAATTAGTCTCCTTATTGTCTGTCATCCTGAGCGAAGCGGATCGGAGAGCAGCGCGATCCGATCCGTGCAGTCGAAGGACCTCGTGTTCCCCGCCGCCGTCACCAGCCTCAATGGGAGTTCTCTCCGCGCTCGTAGAAGCGCCAGCAGGATTGCTTGCCCGTTCGCGCACGTAAAGTACCGGCTGGTTTTGCATTCCCTCGCGCCGCGTATAGAAGTAATATTTTCCAGCAATCTGCGGGACGCCAATGCTGCCTGTGCTCAACAGTTCGGTCAGCCGCTTGTTGATCGCATCCCGCCCCGGCAGCGGATCGAGCAAGCCGCGCGTGTATGCCATCTCCTCCGCGACCCACTTCTGCGTCTCCGGACTATTCCCATCCTCAAGCCACCGGTAATTGTCGACAACCTTAGTTCCATGAAACATCTCTTCGCTCGGCCGCACCTCAGCCTTAGGAGGATGTTGTTGCGCCGCCGTCGACGAATCCTTATCGTCCCCCGCCGCGAATACCACCGCTCCCAGCAGCAAACAGAAAAATGGCAAACAGGAAAATGTCGAAATAGAAATACAAAGCAAACCCGAGATCAAGCGCACACCTCCACCCATAAGAACCTCGCGGGAGACAAACCTAGCGTACCAAAAACGCATCCCCTGCCGTTCCCGATCGCGTGTCTCGATGTCTTCCCCATTGCAGCGAACGCATTTCATCGTCGCGTCGATACGAACGGAGACTCGGAGACTCAACGTTGTGCCGCAAATGATCTGGCGAACCGAGCGACCCATACCTGGCTGGCGTTATCGGAGCGGCAGGCGCTATGACCATTGCCGCGTCATCCATCGACAGTGTCTTCGCGCAAGCCGCGCCGGTAGTGTCCTGATAAGCGCTGCTGACTTGGTGGCGGCCTCGGAAGGAAAGGCCGCAACGCAGTGTTGGGACACTACCTGTGCACAAGAGCTATGACAGAGTGTGCTGCACGATGCTATGATAAATGCGCAGGCTCGCCCTTCGGGCGAGCCTGCGCGACGCGCCCCTAAGCGCGCCTTACAACACTCCTCAGTAGCTCAATGGCAGAGCATTCGGCTGTTAACCGAAGGGTTGTAGGTTCGAATCCTACCTGAGGAGCCATTTCTTTCAATGGCTTACAACCACTGAAATCACTCCGAAATCAGTTCTCAAGCGCAAGACGTGCCACTTTTGAACCGGCTTCCTGCATCTCCGTTGTAACAACGTCCCCGTAGATGTTGAGCGTCGTCTGAATGTCGCTATGTCGCATGAGCTTCTGCTGGACCGTGATAGCCGTCCCCACGGCATCGAGCCACGAACGATAAGTGTGCCGGAAACTGTGTGTTCCCAGACCACCAATCCCCGCGGCTTGTGCCGCGTCCTGCAAAACCCTCCAGTAGCCCGTGTAGGAATACGGGAGGCGGCCGAGCTTCACTGGTGATGGGAATGTCCAATCATCCGCACTGCGAAACTCGGACCGCTGTCTCCATGCGGACAGGACAGACAGCAGCCGGGAATCAAGGACCATGCTCTTACGAGAGCCCTCCGTCTTCACGCAATCGAGGTGTTGATTCACGATCCCGTGTTCGACGTTGAGCGTCGATCGCATCCAATCGACATCCTTCCAGCGCAGCGCTAGCAATTCCGACACCCGCAACCCGAGACACACCTGCACGAGAGCCATGGTCTTAAACGGCTCGTGCAGATGACTCGATAGACATTGGAACTCCTCCACTGTCAGACTGCGCGGTTGCTTCCTCCGCTTTGAGGATCCCCGCACAGTGACCAGTGACACCGGGTTAGTTCCCACCGGTATAGCTCCCGACCACATCGCGTAGTCAACCAGGCGATGCAGGAGTTCCCGCAGGTGGCCGCGCGTCTTTGGGGCGAGCGGCAGGGAATCAAGCCACAGCTCCACGTCACGCGGCTGCAAGTCTGTGATGAGATGTTCGCCCCATCGACCCAGAGCGTACTTGTTGAGCCACAATCCGGCGATACGCTGCGTGCTGTGGCGGAGTTTTGGCAACTTCTCCGCTCGATACCGTTCGACAATCGAGCGCACCGTAGGTACTTTCCGTTCAGCAACCAGCCTTACCTCGCGGCGCACCTCGTCTGCTTTTCTCAGCGCTTCGGAGTACGTCGGTAGTTCTGACAATGTTCCCAACATCCTCGACCTTCGCTTGTGAGCTTCGCACCAGAGGAAATTCCACGTTCCCCGCGCGCGATTGAATACAACCGATCCTTTCGGTTTCCGTGCTCGCATATTTCATAGCCTCCCTTCGTTTGCGAGCACAGTTGGCGAGGTTGATGGTAGCACTGAATGAGCGAGTAACGCTGAATCCAAATCCTCGCAGCGGAACCGCCACACACGCCGCTTAGTGCCACTCAGCGCATACGCCGGGACTCGACCTTGCCGCACCCAGAGGAGAAGAGAACGAGGTTTCACCTTGAGGTAGCTCGCGGCTTCATCGACCGTCAACCAACTGCTGGGCATGGGCATGGTTAGTTCCATAACTACCTGGGTGTTTTTTGATAGAACTTCTCAGAGTGAGCGAGTCGCCCTCGCGATTGGAAAGCAGGTGGATTTTTTGGTTAAGTGCTCCAAATTGACCTCACGGGCTAGGCCACGCTCCAACCCAGCAGACAGCGGAGAAGATCGTCCACTGGAACGGACCAGAGATGGTACGCGTTGGCATCGTCAACGAGGCGAGACTTTGCAGGGTACATCTCAAACGCCTCAACTTCCTCTCCTAGGACTTCGTCCTTGATCCGTTGGAGATCCCGCCAGTTGTGTATTGGACGTCCATCGTTTGACCTGATGTGCAGGTGGATCGCGGGTTCGCTGGACGTTTCAACTGGAAGCCGAGTCACTTCCACAAAATAGCGGGAGTTCCGCCACACTTCACCGCCGCTTGATCCGTAACGGAAGTACAACTCCTCATCTAGTACAAAGTGTGTCCATGGGGGCCGCCCGTCGTTCCCTTCGTTATGACCACACTCGCGCATCTCTGCTCTCCTTCCGCCTGAATTGTTGGTTTTCTGCAGGCCACCTAAACTCGCCGGCTCAGCCAGTTGAAAACCACGATCTTGCCGCCATTCTCCATCAGTCGATCAACAATCCGGTCGCCAAGGTACCGCTTGAGGTCTTCTATCGGGCAGTTCGAGATCACCAGTGTGGGTTTGGTGTCGCGATAACGCAAATCCATCACCTCGGTGAGTTGCGTGAGCTCTGCCTCTGTTCCGAATTGCACGCCTACCTCGTCTAGGACAAGTAAATCCAGCCCACGTAGCCGCCGCAGTACCTCAGCCGTCGTACTGAGATAATTCCGCTGCCAGGTGTCACGAATCAACCGAATCAACTCCGCCACAGTCAGATAGCGCGTACTCCGACCGCGCTGGGCAAGGCCATGGGCGATCGCACATGCAAGGTGAGTCTTCCCTGTGCCAGGCAGGCCGCAGAAAACGAGGCAGCGGCCCACCCCGAGATGAGCCGCAAACTCTTCAACGTAGTCATTCGCTACAAATAGGGCACGTCGCTCCCCTTCGACGGTTGTTTTGTAGTCAGACAGGGTTTTGGGATAAAAACGAACGGGGATTCCTGCTGCCTGGACCAGCCCGTCAATGAATTCCTCCCGCCTCCTTCGCTTGTCACATTCCTCATCCTCGCGCTTTCTGTCTGCCTCGCACATCGGGCATTTAGTCCAGCGCTCCCAGAACTCACCCATTCCCACGTGCTTGGCAATAAATTCGCCGTGCTTATCGCAAGCATCGATCCTCTCTAAGCAACTGGGGCATGCAGTCCAAATTTCAAACCCCGTAAACAGCAGATGCTTCGAAATGAACATTCCGTGTTTTTCGCACGTCGCGTCCCGCTGCTCTACTGGGTTTCTGTCCACTCGGCTCACTGCCTTCTCCTTCACAGTCGGTAGGTGCCATCCTCGTTCGTCTTGAGTCCGGCTGTGTAATCCCGCTGCTCAAAGCCCACGTGTTGCGATTTCCCCGCGTGGCGCCCACTCTTCAGTTGCAACTGATCGAACTGCTTTCGCACCCTGTCCATGCTGAGAATGTTTGCCATCCAGAAATCGTCCCGCTGCGCCCACCGGATCACCTTCTCAATCTCGGACGGGTCACGTTTGTCGAGGTCTATCATCCGCTGCGCCCCGGCCGACCAGTTTCGCTCCTGTGCCGGCGTAACTCGAAAATCAGGCTTGTTGCGCTGAATCTCCGACTTCAGCAGTGCGGCCAGCTGGCAGGCTTCTCTTGATGGTTCCTTGCTTAATCTCCTCGGCGAAGGAGAAGATGATCCGTCCTTGTCTGAACGCTCCTGTTCAGACAAAGAGTTTTGAATCGGTGAATCAGAGAATCAGGGGGATTTTTACCGTTCGACAACCCGAGGCTCACGGTTAATTCACCGTGACCTTCCGGTGATCTCACGGTGGCCTCACCGTGAACCATTACGGGGAAAGTGCTTCCTTTCTCGGTATGGTGTGGCGACTGATGCTTCTTGAAATTTAAGACCTTGATCAGTCTTAACTCGCCAACCTGGTAGCGGACGATGAAGCCAGTTCTCTGCAGGTCACCCAAACCGGTTTCCACATCAACGTCACGGTCAAACGCGAAAAGTTCAGCGGCAATGCGCTTTGGCCGATCTTCGGCTAGCCCTTCTCGATCTGCGAGTAGCCACAACCCAATAAACAGCAGGCGCGTGGCAAAGGGCAACTCCGCGAGGATTTCGTTCTTAAAGAACGCAGGTTTTATGTTTCGAGCTCTCACGATTTTTCCCCTACGTGCTCTGCGGACTCGCGTTTTGCGATGTCGCAGCTGCTTCATCGGTTCGGTCGTCTCCCACTCTAATCTGCCACCGGCCGTAGATCTTCACTCCCTTCAGTTGGCCTGCCCAGAGCTTCATGTAAACCGTGTGCAGCGTCACTCCCATCTGACGCGCGTAGTCCCTGACGGAAATCGTCTCTTCCATGCATCCCTCCAAAATGAGAATGACCCGCGCACCTGTGCGCGGGCCTCGCCGCCATCATGGCTAGCGGTTGTTCAAATGACTTGTTAGACGGAGATGTTGCGCTGACTCCGATTTACGCCGCGTCGCGGAAGAAAGGTGAATCAGCCAGAGGAATCGGGGCAATCTGGCCTGCATTCAGTATAACTACAATTGTTGTTGTTGCAACGAACGAAAGGTCAGAGCTTAAGCCGCTGCGGGTTGGGGAGAAAAGGAAGGGAAAGGTTGACTCCTTAAAACTCTGCTATCGGCAGCAGCAGCTCACGAGGGCGCATCGTATTGCACGTCACGCGCCAGCAAACCACGCTGGCACGTGGCGTGCAGGTCCGGCTTCTAAAGTCCCATGAGGGCAAGTTATCAGGCCGTCGCGCCCACGCTGCGGAGTCGGCAGGGCCGCATCGCGGGCGCTCCGGGTCCGCACGGCCGGTCAAACACACGGAAGGACAAATCGGGACCGCTGCGACTCTGCCAACCACTTCAGTTCTCCGTGGTGGGTTACGAGGGCGAGCTTGGCGGCGCGGTAGAGTATATCCCCGGCGAGCGTAATGGTGTGGCAGTGGACCCCATGGATGGCGAACCAGCAATTCTGGTGGCTCAACAGACTGCGGCGGGTCAGGCGCTGACAGAACGGGTTCGCGATGATCGTGTTCTGGTGCGCGGGATTCGCCAGGTAGTGAAGGGTCCAGTACTCCTGTTCCGTCAAATCAAAAATGGATGCCAGTAAGGTTGCCTGGGTGACGGTGTATTCGGGTTGTTTGCCCGGAAGAGGTTGTCTTGCTGGTAGTCGTGACGTAGAGATACCCCCTTTGGGTGATGGTTAAGGTTGAGTCGATCATGGGTGTGGGGGAGGGGCGTGTTGGACATTGCGATCCTGTGCAACGCTACTGAGCGTGCAACGTGATCGATTTGTGAGGCAAGGGTAAGCGTCACTCCAAAAGAAATTTTCTCGCTAGCCCATTCCCTTTTCAAGAATCGCACGGGCGCTCCGGGTCCGCTGAGGGGGCTGTCACCGCAGACAACATCTCTATTACAGACTAGGAAACAAATCCTTTACATCACTGCGAATCGCGGATCATTGTGCTTGACAATAACCCAACACATGTTAGGTTATTGACATGAAGCGATGTCCAAAACATAAGATTCCACTGCTTACGGTGAAGATGGTCATTTGCCCAGCCTGCAGGGGTTCAGCTACCAGCAAACGCAAGAGCCAGGCTTCGAGGGAGAACGGAAAGCTCGGCGGGCGGCCGGTTGGGAGTACAGATAGCAGGCCACGCAAGCATTGAAGACAAAAACCGCGCCGCGCGGTGTTGGAAGCATCGTCACGGCGCTAACCAACGGTTCACCTTCATAGGAGGCGTACTATGGCTGAGGAACAGAATACCACCCCCGAACAAGAACCAACCAACCTAATATCAATCGACTCAAGCTGGGGATTCGGCGACACAGGCTGCCAATACTGCGACTCCTTCGCTAAGCCCGTCCAATGCTCGGTCTGCAAAATCGAAGGATGTGAAGATTGTGCCTACACCGTCACCGGCAGGCGGGTTTGTGCTCTCTGCAAAGATGAACTGGAACAATCCGAGACGAGGAAGCAGCTTACGACTCTTGCGGGCGATACCCAGAGAGGGCTGGCAAGACTTCTACTGTTCCCCGTCGCAACAACTCAGCGCCATGCGTGGCGTCCCGTGCGAGCGGCAGGAGGTGTGGCATGAACACCCAAACGGAGTACCGTGTTGCTCTCTACGCTAGGGTCAGCACCAATAACGGGGCGCAAGATCCGGAAATGCAGCTCCGGGAACTGCGTGAATACTGTTCCCGCCGCGGCTGGCAGGTTGCTCACGAATACGTGGATCACCTGTCCGGTTCAAAGGACTCCCGACCGGTTCTCAATCAGTTAATGACGCTTGCCGGCGGTACTTCTCGGCTGTCCCGCGCGTGATTGGCCAGCTAAACGGCCTGGGCCTTCCGCCAGGATCAGGTTTGCCAAGCCAGCAGATGCGATGACGACGCCGAGGACACTGACCAGCGGCAAGGACCAAAGTGCAGGGAGGACTCGAAACGGCGGGGGCACGGTTTCCGGTTTTTCGTTGACTGGAACCGAGCTCACGTTGACGCCATTCAACACAGCATCCATGAACCAAGGTGGGAGAGGACTGAGGAACTTACTTTCACCGGCGGAGGAAATCTGGAAATCCACATGGGACTTCGGATTTGACAAGCAGGGGAATACAAAGTCTGCGCGATCAATCTTCGTTGAATCGAGCCTCTTTGCGATCCGTGCCTCTATGCTCTCTTTCTCACCTTCTGGGTAGCCCATCTGCGTCAGTACGGCATGCAGTTCAGTGCTGTTGTTTATCGAGATCACCTGCTCTTCCCCAACAACCTCGTACCGCGCCCAGTCAACCGAGCGCTCAACTTGGTGATCCGCGGGGATGCCACCCTCCGCAATCGGGTTAAACTCGACGCGGTGAGAGGCTTTACCTGAAGCGGTCCGCGGAGAGTCCGCGGCAACATCGATCTGCTCGGCTGATCCCTGTTGGGAACCAACTGGGCATCCTGCATTCAGCGGGTATCTCTGAGCAAGCTGTGGGATAGCTGCTTCGAATCGCTGCACGCTTCTGTTGAACTCCAGCGCCGCACCTCGATGCTGTCGCCAACTGAGATAAGCCGGAGTTGCAACAGTCGCAAGACCAACTGTGAGGCAGACGTAGTGCAGCAGCTTATTGTCTGAACCGATGATCAGCGCCAGGGTCAGGCCGAGCAACAGAATGCCGAATGAGAGTTGCCAGTTTGCCCCAGATACCAACAAAAGTCCGACACCGAGAAGAGTCAGCGCGAATACGGCTTGTTGGTATCGACTGAAGCTGGCCACCGCGGCATGCCTCGCGATGGGCCATATCCGCCACTCGGCCTGACCCTTCATGGTCAGGACCGCGACGAGGGTGACGGCAACAATCACGGCATCTTCCAGGATCATACGGGAGAAGTCCGGCACGATATGAGCAGGGGTCCATCCGAAGTCATGCGAGATAAAGAAAAATCCACGAAACGATTCTCGTCCACTTAGAACCCTTGAAGTAGACGACCATGGCGGCCAGAGGTTTGAAACGGAGAAGAGAACGCCGCCAAGCCAGAGGGAAGTCTTCTGCCGGATATTCATGGCGCACCGCTACGCGAAACTGCGATCTTATCAAACGTCTCGTATGGTTACAGTGACAAGCGACCGTACGGCTGTGCTGAGCCAGCCTGCCAGTTCTGATTTCGGAAATCAGTTTGTTGCCCACCACAGACTTACAAGGACCTGAATTGCCAACCGTGCTCGGCTAAGTACTTTATTTGAGGTTTCCAGATAGGTTCGAATCCTACCTGAGGAGCCATTCTTCCCGCTTGGGAGCCATTTTTCCCCGCCTATTTTTTCCCGCCTGAGGAGCGATTCTTTCTATCTGCCCTTCATTGGTTTACGCGGCCTACTGAATTTCAATCGAAACAACGTTTGTGGCCCAACTGCGAAGCCAAGCCCCAAGCCAATTTTCCATCGCTTAGGGAGGCGAAATCACAGGCAAATAGTCAGTAGCCTCAGCGCTAGGCCAGCTGAGCTGAAGCTGGCTTGCTCCATCCATTTTTTGCGACTACTGAACCGTGGATGTTCAGCGGGGTTCTACGAGTGCGAGGGCAGACCATTTTTTAAGGGTTTTGTGCGGGCTTGGCGGCGGTACACTCTTGGGTTGAAGGATTGGAACTGATGTCTAACATTACTAGACGGTCTTTTCTGGGGATGGCGGCTGCGATAGGAGCTACGGCAGCGTGGGGGGATCCGTTGGGGACGAAGTCCCGGCTTGCGTGGCATGAGCGCCGTGAACTTTTCCCGGAGGGAGTTGCGTCGGGAGACCCCGACAGCACCAGCATTCTGTTGTGGACGCGACGACCGCCAAGTGGTGGAAAGGCAGTGTCGAAATTGAACGTCGAGGTCGCGGAAGATGAGAGGTTCGCCCGTGTTGTGGCGACAGCTGTGGCTCCAGTTTCCGAAGCATCCGACTGGACTTGCCGCGTGCTGGTTGGAGGGCTGAAGGCAAGTCGCGTGTATTGGTACCGCTTCAGCGATTCCGAAGGTTACGGCAGCCGAGTGGGTAGAACGATTACCGCGCCGGACGCTAACGACGACAGACCGCTTCGTTTCGTTTTTGTGAGTTGCCAGAATGTGAACGACGGAGCGCAGAATGCCTACCGGAGAATGATCTTCGAAGATGAACAAGCCTCGGAAGCGGAACGGATCGGCTTCGTGTTACACCTCGGCGACTTTATTTACGAAATTGTTTGGTATCCGGAAGACCGACCTCAGGGTATGTACGATCGTCGCGTGCGCGGCATCGTGCGCTATCCCCATGGCGAAAAGATCCGCGACTTTCATATTCCCACGACCGTGGAAGATTATCGCGCCGTTTATCGGGCATACCTGAGCGATCCGGATCTTCAAGATGCGCGCGCGAGGTGGCCTTTCGTCAACATGTGGGACAACCACGAGTTCAGCTGGCTGGGCTGGCAATCCATGCAAAGATTCGAAGGGAAGAATTTGCCGGCGCAAACTCGCAAAGTGGCAGCCAACCAGGCATTTTTCGAATATCAGCCGGCGCGGATCACGAAACCCAGCGGGCCCTCCCTTGAGCGCTTCAATCCTCCGCTGGTGGTCGATACACCGGTTACCCGTTTTGACGAACACGGCCTGGGTCAAGAGCCGAACAATCTTGCCGCCATCGGCAGCCTCAAGGGCTACCGCACGTTGCGCTGGGGCCGGAACGTGGAGCTGATCGTGACCGACCAGCGCACGTATCGCTCGGAGGAACCTACCGATCAGCCTGAAGCGAAGCCTCTCTCGAGCGATGACTTCCCCGAATTCATTTCGGAGGATGCCATGGAAATCATGGATGCCGGTAAAACCTATAATGGCGGTCGCCCCCCGGCGTCCATTCGTTTCGGTGGTGTCGAGATCGATAATTCTTGGAAAGACCGGCCCGCGCAAACAATTCTTGGCGCCGAGCAGAAGGCCTGGTTCCTCGATCGCCTGCGCAACTCGAAAGCTACCTGGAAAATTTGGGGCAACACCACCGCCACGCTCGACATGCGTGCCGATCTGCAGAATCTGCCGCCGGGAGCAGCCAAGCCGTGGCCGGAGAGCGGTTACGGAACTTCTCCGCTGGGAGATCACGGCACCGCTTATGTAGAGCGCGGAGAAATCTACGATTTCGTCCTAGCCAACCGAATTACTGGTTTTGTCACGGTAGCGGGAGATCGCCATAGTTTTTGGGCGGGGTTAGCTGCGAAGTCCCTACCGCCAAAACCTTTCGTGCCGGCCGGCATTGCTTTTGTGACGGGGTCGATTTCTGCGCCGGGAATAGTTGAAGCACTGGAACATTCTCTGCCCAAAGAGCATCCCTTGCGATTGCTCTATGTTGGACAAGGGCCGGGCGATCACGCGATGCAGCCAACCATCAACCTGCTCATTCGCCACGGTGTGCGCTCCTGTTTCGAATACGCGCGCAGCGGCGACATTGGGAAAGCGCGAGCCCTGTCCAATCCCGACCTGTCGCCCCATCTTTCATTTGTCGATATGGGAGGGCACGGTTACTCGGTGGTTCACGCGACCAGCGGTTTTATCGAAACGGAGTTTGTTTGCATTCCTCGTCCCGTCGAACGCAGTGACCGACCGGACGGGGGTTCTCTCAGCTATCGCGTCAAATTTCGAACCGACCTTTGGAAAAACGGCGAAGCTCCAAAACTCCAGATGCAGATTCTGGAAGGCGATCCGAGATTTTCCGTGTGAGGCGATCACGTGGAGAATAATGACATCGATTTTGCTTTCAGTCTTAGTTTCCCTAGTTTTTTCTGGTCGATTTCTCCTTGGGGCTGAAGCCCAACGGATATAGAACTACCTACGCGGCCCTTTCGGCAAACGCAGTGCAGGCTTTGAAGGCCGCTCTTTCACTGAGCATTGTCATCCTGAGCGGAATTTGTCTCGCGCGAAGCGCGAGACAAACGGAGTCAAAGGATCCCTGCACCCTTTGCGATGGTAGGGGCCCCCGGAAAGGCATTCGCACGATATTGAGAACACTTAGAGAGATTTCCTGAGGCGGATCGGCAGTCGAGGAGCAATAGGGGCCCTTCGACTGCGTAAGTGCTTCGCTTCGCGAAGCATTTACTTCGCTCAGGGTGACAAATCTATGAGGTTTTTTTAGCAGATCCCCTTAGGGCGAGCAGCCAGCGCCTTGTTTTCCTAGTTTTTTGTTTCCCTAGTCTTGATTTCTTTCTTCCTCGGAGGAAGCAGCTGTGACAGGTGATACGAAAAGCAGGAATGACATCGATTTTTGGTTTCAGCCATTTTTCCATGTTTTTTAGGTTTGTTTTTTCCTAGTCTTGGTCTTCTCTTCAACGACTGAAGCCCACATCTTGCCCGTGTCTGAACGGCAAACTTATTTCATGATCCATCACGCTTCCTGCTGCACTACTAAAGCCTCTCAGCACGTTCCGACATACGCAAAAGATATGGACGCTCGGTTCATCCTCGCCGACATGCTATGCTTTTCGACGTGTCTGACGCCGCCGAGCTCGAGAAGTCGGAATCTCCCCGGCATGCTGTGTTTGTTCGCGTGACGCACTGGATTACAACAGTCTGCTTTTTCGCTTTGCTGGTTAGCGGAGGTGAGATCGTGATCTCGCACCCGCGTTTTTATTGGGGCGAAACCGGCAACGATCTGACTCCAACGCTGTTCAAAATACCGATTCCTGCTTCAAGAAACCTGGTTCCTACTGGCTATGGATATGTGTTGCCCGATCAGAATGGCTGGAGCCGGTACCTCCATTTTCAGGCTGCTTGGGCCGTGGTGCTGACCGGCATTCTCTATGTCGTATGGGGTTTGTGGGCCGGCCACTTCCGGAGCAACCTGTTTCCTGCTCCGGCGGACAGAACCTGGCGAGCATTTCTGGGAGTGATCGGGAAGCATCTTCGCCTGAAGCGGCCAGATGAGGGCGAGGCGCTTTCCTACAACGTGGTGCAGCGTGCCGCATACCTGATCGTGATCTTCGTACTGTTTCCTCTGGTCATCTGGACCGGCCTCGCACTGTCACCCGCCTTCAATTCTGCGTTCCCTATAGCCGTCAACGTGTTGGGAGGGCGGCAATCCGCGCGCACCCTTCATTTCCTTGTTTCGGTGGCTTTACTTCTGTTCCTCATCATTCACGTCGCCATGGTTGTTCTCGCCGGATTCATGAATCGCATGCGGGCCATGATTACCGGGACAACGATTACCGGGAGAATGATCACCGGCGCAACGATTACCGGCATCGCCGTCGCTACCCCGGCAGGGCAAACAGAGGAGCGCACATGAGCAAAATCTCACGCCGCAAGTTTGTCACCGCGGGTCTCGCCGCTACTGCGGGCGTGTCAGGCGTCGTGGCGGCTGCAAGCCTGGCGCGGCGCTATGGGCTGGTCCCGCCCGATAGCAGTGGAATTTACGGACCCGGCGAAACGCTGACCTATGCTGCACAGCGCCTTCTGACTAGACACTCACTGGCCCGCGAATTTGATCGCAGCATGATTTCGAAGACTCCCTTCGCCAACGAAATCGCGCCTTTTAACGACGCTTTCAAACGACATCAGGCTAACCAGTTCGCAGACTGGCGACTGGCGGTCGATGGAATGGTGGCCCGGCCCGGATCGTTTTCTATGTCCGACCTCCGGAGTCTTCCCTTCAGCAGGCAGGTCACCGAGGTTGTGTGCGAGGAAGGCTGGTCTTATATCGCCGAGTGGATCGGCACGCCGCTGCATGAATTCCTCAAGGCCATCGGGGTATTGCCGCAGGCGCGATATGTCGTTTACTTTTCTATCGAGCCCGACTGGTGGGAGAGTATCGACATGGCCGATGCTTTGCATCCCCAGACTCTGCTGACCTATGCGATGAACGACGGAGATCTTCCGGTGGGCTTCGGCGGGCCGTTGCGGCTGCGCGTGCCCCGGCAACTCGGTTACAAGAGCGTGAAATTCATAACCCGCCTGACCGTCACCGATTCGCTCAAGAGTTTCGGGAAAGGCCTAGGGTCTGCGTCGCCGGAAGGTGGTTATGCCTGGTATGCGGGCATCTGAGTAGCTATCTTGTCATTGCGGTTCCTGGATGAACTCGATTTCCACATGTTGGCTGGTTCAGCCGTCACAGACTGGACGCTGCGATTGATGAGACAAGAATAGTCATGTGGAAAAATGTGAACAACGGAGTGGCGACGCAGCCTGAGTCCGCTGGCCAGCAGGCGCCAAAGCCCATGGCGGCGCCTGGAAAATCGCTGAATGAAAGCCTGGTTGGTCTGCAGGAGCCTGTTGGCGAAAACGGAGACCGGCCACCGACGACGGCAACGACGACCACCATGGAGACGTACGCCGAAGCGGTAAACGAGTTCACGAAGAATGCTACGTCGTGTATTGGATTTCTTCCCCTCATCTCCAAGGCGCGGGATGGGTACGAGCAAGCCACCAAGGCGAGCGCGGAACTTCGCAAAGTGCTGGATTCGGGCGAAGAAAATCTTCGAATTGTGATGACGCAATTGGAGCAGGCGATCAGCGTACACGTGCTCAAGTCCGCCGCCGAGAGTAAGAAGCCGGAAGCCGCGAAAATCGAATCGATCCGAGGGACCAACAAAGCGTCCTGATAGGGCAACCTATGGCCTCATCGGTTACTCTTTCTTCGATCTAATTTCCCCTTTAGCACTTCAATCCCCCAACGTGCTTGGAGGTTTCCAAGAAGATGTTTAAACTGTCGCGGGGGAGATTGTGTTGGAAACTCTGCTCGCGAAAATCCAGAGGCTTCTAGTGTGGGTGCTCGCCGGAATGCTTCTCATCATCGTGCTACTCTCGACGGCACATTTGGGCGTCCTGGTCGTTGAAGAAATCCTGAAGCCGCCCCGGTTTCTTATTTCGGTCGAAAGCCTGCTCGATGTTTTTGGTTATTTTCTGCTTGTGCTGATCGGAGTAGAACTCCTAGAGACGCTTAGATCGTACATGAAGAAGGACGTGATTCATGTACGTGTCGTGCTCGAAGTAGCCCTCATCGCCATGGCGCGCAAGGCGATTATTGCGGAACCCGGTAACGCGCCTGTATTGACGTCAGTTGGTTTAGCGGCGCTGATTCTGGCCTTGGGGGTCGCCTTTTACTTTGAGCGGCGGACGGAAGATAGAGAGTAAGATCTAGCTGCAAACCGGCAATCGTCAGCCGTGTCTGCCTCCGCAGTGTACTGCTGAAAATCCCGCCTTCATTAATCCATCTCGAAAAACTGGGAACAAAAACTGGCGGGACGTTTTCAGTTTTTCCTGACGGGAAAATTGGGAAACGTTCCGTCTGTCCCCAGTTTTGTCGAAGGGGTGGGCGGCGACGCTGCGTGTGCTATTTGATTTTGTTGGGGACACGTGATCAAACCCACCGTGAAACTGCCACGGGTGGTGCATCCCGTGTCGTGTTAGAGTACGGCTGGGCCAGCCCCCGGCGCCAGCGAATGCTCGATTATCTGTGTCCGCCGCAGGCCTGTATTCGATTCGATCCTGATTCTAATCTCAGCGACCCGCCGTTCAGCATTTGAGCGCACTGAAATATTCGAGGTCGATACAAAACCGTAGAGGTCCGGGTTTTATTTGATCCCCCAAAATGGCGGGTGGAACGGGGTTCACCTGAAAGGGTAATTCCAGGCGTTCTCATTTTCCGTACCAGATCAATTCGGGATGTTTCTTTGGAAATTCAATCACTTCCGGCGCGCATCAAGACTCCACGGCCCTGCTCCGAACTGCGAGATGAGCAGCGCACCGCCCAGCATCGATACGTTTCTCATAAAAGTGGCTAACTGTAACTGGTACCTCATGGGATCGCTAATGACCCAGAACTTGTGCATCATGGGAGTGACGCCGATCAGAAACAGAGCGATTAGCCAGGCGCCGATTTTGGCGCGGTAGCCGAGCAGAATGGAAAGCCCTCCGGCAAGCGCGAGCAAGCCCGCGATGGGCACGGCGATCGACGCCATGGGTACGCCTTGCGACACCGCGAAGGCGACGGCTTGGCCCCATAAGAGTCGCGGTCCAGCATTCACAAAGATCAGCACGAACAGGATGCGGCCCAAAAGAACGATAGGCCCCGACGCGGCTGGAAACGTTGCTTGCGACCGGGCGGAAGTTGTAGAGGAAAGAGTTGAGCTGCTGACGAACATTTTTAGTTCTCCTTAAGGGCTTAAAAGTAACCTAGCTGTAATATGACACGCAAGACAATCCTCGGCGAACGCTTTCCCCTTATGCCATCGGGGGATGAACATGCCAGGGAGAGTTCGTAGCAGCCCACCCTTCAGCTCCACGCAGGGCAGGCTCCGTGAAACGGCCACGGGTGGGGCATCCCGTGCCGTGTTAGAGTGCTGGGCAGGCTGACTGGAGTTAAACGAAGGCAGCACCTTGGTGCCAAGCAGTAGCACGCAAGAGCCATTTACCCTCTTCGTGAACGGGTTTAGTCTCGTTTTTGAGCAGCACTTGGGGGAGGGCTGATCAACATACGTCCCACGACTCAAACCGAGTCTGGGGCGTTTTGTTTTGCGCGAAAGCAGCCGATTTTACCTCGTTGCGCCAGCAAGCGAGGGGTTGAGAAGTTCCATGTTCTTCGAGGATTGCGCCAATGGCTTGATTTGGCTTTGTTCCGTAGATACTTTCCTAGCTCGGGGCTGGCGGGATCGCCCGGCTAAAGTCCTCTGAGCCCGTGCCGATATACGCAAAAGACGACATGGAGGGCGAAATCATCAGGCCTTCCTGTCACGTGGAGAATAAGTAGAGCCTTATGCCCATATGTGCGCTTATCGTCGACGACTCCTCGGTCATGAGAAAGATTGTAGAGCGCTCATTGCGCCAGGCCGGGCTCGATTTGAGCAAGGTATTCGAAGCAGGGAACGGGGCCGAAGCGCTCACCGTGCTGCAGGGGGATAAGGTGGATATCATCCTTTGTGACATCAACATGCCGGTCATGGACGGCTTAGAGTTTGTGAAGCAACTTTCCGGAGTGGAGAACGCAAAGGGGACGCCGGTCGTGATGATCACGACCGAAGGCAGCGAGGCACATGTGGTGCAGGCGCTGTCGGCGGGAGCGCGCGGCTATATCCGCAAACCGTTCACGCCGGAGCAGGTGAAGGAGCAGGTGATTCCAGTTCTGGGAGGGAAGGCATGAGCTCCACGAAGGAATTACTGGCGGCAGGCGGTACCCAAGAGAGTTGGGAGCCATTGTTGGAGCTTGCGTTGCGCGAAGTTTTCGAACTGATGCTCGGAAGCCAACTGACTTTGCCGGCAAATAACGAAGGGCAAATCCCACGGGAAGTCACCGCCATGGTGGGGCTGGCCGGAAAGCTGTGCGGGTTAGTGGGCGTGCATTGCAGCGGGAAGTGCGCCGCTCTGATGACTTCCAAGATGCTGGGCGTTCCACTGGATAAAGTGGGCGCGGACATGTCGGATGCGATGGGTGAAATCAGCAATATGGTCGCGGGCAATTTCAAGAACAAGATTTCCGGCCTGGGCGACGGTTGCATGCTATCTCCGCCCACTGTAATCACAGGGACCGACTACAGTATGTATTCGCTGGCAGACTCGCCGGCGCTTGAAGTCAGGATGATGTTTGAAGACATGCTGATTGTAATTTCCCTTCAGATACATTCTTAACTCCAAACATGTTGTGAAGGTATGCCGGCTCTTTACTCAGGGCAGACAGCCGCCTTTCCAAAAGAGCGATTTTCTAGAGAGATGCTTCTTCCTGGAGCAATGCCTTCCTAAAACTAGTGATTTTCTATAGAGATGCTTTCTCCCTGAGGCCGCGCCTTTCTAGAGCTAGTGATTTTCTAGGTCTAGAGCTGAAAATATATAAAGGCCGTAATCCACATTCGGAACCAGATCTCGCGAGACAGTGTCAGACCTCAGGGGCTTAAAGCCTCACTCGTTTTGCAAAGCCTTACGGCACGAGTGGAACTTGTGCCCTTCCCGATTTCTGACCAGAGCCAAGCCGGTTTAACTTTTTCCTGCGGCCGCACCGGCTCCGAAGATGGTTGAGACGAGATTGAAGACTTCTCCCGCGGCTTCGTCGAGCTCGAAGGTGAAGCGCACTAGGTCGATGCCCTCGAGAGCACGATATTCCTGCAAAAGAATGGCCCAGGCGGGATTGTTGGCCAGATCTACTTTTCGGCTCTCGTAGTAGCCATATCCCATGTTGCGCATGCGGCAGAGAAGGTCGCTGAGGTGAACCATGGCGACCAGAGGTTTGGCGGACTCGCTTAGTTCAGGCGTGTGGTGGAATGCGATGACCTGAACCAAATCGTCGGCCAAGTGCCATTTTTCAGCTAGTGCGCGCCCTGTCTCGCAGTGGGAAAATCCCATGCTGGCGCGTTCGGCTTCCTCGAGAGGAAGCTGGGCTTGGGCAGCGTTCGCCGCCGCCACGGCAAATTCCTTGGGAAAAACCATGCAGTTCACTGGAAAGCCGATATCGTGAAGCAACCCTGCCATGTAAGCCTTGTCGCCGTCGGGAGCGGCTAACTTTTCGCTGAACTTCCGGCAAACCATGGCACAGCCGAGCGAATGCCGCCAGAACGTCGTAGGATCGAGCGCCCAGTTTTTAGCAGGAAAAGCGCTACCCAGGCAACACGTGAGAAGAATCGTTTCGACCCGGCGCAAGCCGAGGCTGATCACCGCACCTTTGATGGAGTCAGGCGTCTTTGCCAGCCCGAACAGCGGGGAACTGGCAACGCGCAGGCATTGCGCGGCGATGGTGTTGTCGTAAGAGACTAACTTCACGACGTCATCCAACTTGACCTTTTCCGGCGGCAAGTTCAGAAGTTCGAGCAAAGGCAAGAAAACCGCGGGGATGGAAGGCATAGTGTCGATGCGCGACACGCGATCCTGGATGGTAGCTGAATAAGAAGTTGTGGTCATAGCTTGCCACTCGAAAGGGATGGTTTCCAATAGGCGATGCTGCCGGGAAAATGGACAAGGTGAAACTTGTCATTCAAGTTCAACAACGACTCCGAGGTTCCAAGAAAGAAATAACCACCGAAGTTGAGGTTGGTGTAGTAGTGGTTGACTACCTTGGCCTTTGAGGCGCCGTCAAAATAAATCAGCACGTTGCAGCAGAAGATCAAGTCCATGCCTTTCATGAAAAGCATCCTGGAATCGTCCTGCAGATTCAGGCGGCTAAAGGTGATCAATTTTTTGACTTCGGGGCGTACCTGCAGTTTCTTCTCGTCGAGCACAGTGAAATATTTGCGCTTGTAGTAATCGGTGGTGTTGCGCAGCGCATAGTCGCCGTAAATGCCGGTTTTAGCGGTTTCGACGGAGCGATCATTCAGATCGGTGGCGAGGATTTCGACGGTCCAGCCTTTGAGCAGTTGTTCACTTTCTTCCATCATGGTCATGGCGAGAGTGTAGGATTCCTCGCCGGTGGAGCAGCCGGCGCTCCAAATGCGTAGCCGCTTGGTGATCTGCTTGGTTCTCTCCACCACAATTTCCGGGAGAATTACCTTGCGCACTGCGTCGAGCTGAGGCTGGCTGCGGAACAGGCAAGTTTCTCCAATGGTGATCTCGTTCAGAAGTTGCCGAAGTTCACCATCGCGGCTGGGGTTGGCGGTAAGCTGGTCCCAATAATCGCGCGGGGACTTTGCCCCCATCAGTTTCATACGGCGGATGCAGCCGTCGGCAAGAAGATAAAGTTTTTCATCGGCCTTATAGATTCCGGAGACTTTGTACACGAGGTCGCGAATTTGCCGGTATACAGGGTCGACGGATTCGGCCTTTGCTGGTACCGGGGCGGTTTGGGGGGCAGTCGTCATTTTGCGGGATGCTCCAAAGTGGCAAAACTGTTTAGGTCAACATGAGGATGAGAGCTGCGACTCTGCACGACACGGCGGGTGATTTCCGCCGCGAGGTGATCGAGAGGATAAGCGGCATCTGCAAGGCCGGAAGTGTGCACCAATCCGGGCATTCCCCAAACTACGGAGGAGGCTTCGTCCTGGATGATGACCCTGCCTCCGGCGTCGCAAATCTCTTGCGCGCCGAGCACGCCGTCCGCACCCATGCCGGTCATCACCACCGCGAGGACGTTTGCTCCGTAGGCGGCCGCCACGGAGCGAAAAAGCACATCGACCGCCGGCCGGCAGGAGTTCTCAGGGGGGGATTGATTGAGATACAAACGACAGGAAAGACCTGCGCGCGCTACCTTCATGTGAAAATTTCCTGGAGCGATCCAGGCGTGGCCGGGAGAGAGAACTGTGTCCGCGCTGCCTTCTTCGACAGGAATTGCGGAGCGGCCGGCGAGACGCTCAGCAAGCAGGCGAGTGAAAATCGGCGGCATGTGCTGGACTACGACGATCGGGACGGGAAAATCGCCCGGGATCCGAGGGAGAACTTCGGCCAATGCATTCGGGCCTCCGGTGGAAGTGCCGATCGCAACTACTTCGATCGGCGAGTTCGAGTTCGACCGCACTCGAACTTTCGCTGGGGGACGGGTTCGAGGCAGGGGTTGAAGTTTCAAAGGACCCACCCCACACAGTGCCTTGATCTTGGGAATAAGTTCGGCACGGACGCGTGCGATGGCAACCTCCGGGTTGCCAGTGTTGCTGGGCTTGGTGGCGTAATCGGAAGCTCCAAGTGCAAGGGCATCGAGAGTTGCGGATGCGCCCCGCTCGGTCAGCGTGCTGAACATTATGACGGGCAGCTTGAGATACAGTTTGCGGATTGCGGCCAAAGTTTCGAGGCCGTTCATCACAGGCATTTCGACGTCAAGAGTGATAAGGTCCGGCTTGAGCAGGGGAATCTTAGCGAGGGCGATGCGCCCGTCGCTGGCTACGCCAACCACTTCGAGAGTGCGGTCTTCCGACAAGGTGTCAGACAGCACCTTGCGAATCACCACCGAATCATCGACTACGAGGATGCGAATGCGGCTCATAACAAATCTTGTTGGTCCTTTTCACAATGTGGGGCGGCGGAGATTCGCATTCGTCCCTTTAAGAAAGCTTTAATAAGAAAGCTTTAATTGCCATCCCCGGTCGAATCCGTCCAGTCTGCATGCAGTTCTGCAACGTGCTTTCTCTCATAAGCGGATAATCGGCGGTGTTGCGGAAAAGCTTTAAGGGGCTATGGAGCTTCGCAGATTGGACCGAACGCACGAGTCCCTGCTGTCTTCAATGATGGCTGTCTTTCCGGCAGCTTAAGAGCCGGCACGGGCGGCTCTGCTCTGTGGATGAGCCGGAGCGTGGCTATTGCCGTAACTCTGATTGCCGGCACTAATCTTGAATTGCTCGACCAGTCGCCGCAGTTCGGCGGAGGTCTCCACCAACTGCTGCGATGCTTTCTGGGTGTCGGCAGCTCCGCGTGACGTGCTTTCGGCGGCCTGGGACACGCCGGTAATGTTGCTGGTGATCTCGCCACTGCTTTGGGCGGCTTCGCTGACGTTGCGCG
>Ga0210391_10000710_pt1 | contig 32834 bp, 25 predicted proteins | sample IncBWC12OmetaG_FD_160573 | JGI IMG/M metagenome (GOLD analysis project Ga0210391, IMG submission 160573) | Forest soil microbial communities from Barre Woods Harvard Forest LTER site, Petersham, Massachusetts, United States - Inc-BW-C-12-O ... | reverse complement strand
GCAATCGTGATGCGCGTGATTCCCAGCAACGTGCCGGATTTCAAGACATTGCATCTGCCCGAACAATTGAGCGACGCGGCGCAAGTACGTCCGGGAATCGTACTGGTGACGGGTCCGACGGGGAGCGGAAAATCCTCGACGCTGGCGGCGTTCGTCAACAAGATCAACGAGGAAAAAGCTTGCCACGTGATCACCATCGAAGACCCGATCGAATTTCTGCACGCGCACAAGCGCGCTACGATTCATCAGCGCGAGCTGTATAGCGACACGCCGAGTTTCGCACTGGCATTGCGCGCCGCGTTGCGGCAGGCGCCGAAATTGATCCTGGTGGGCGAAATGCGCGACAAGGAAACCATCGAAGTGGCGCTGGAAGCGGCGGAAACCGGGCATATGGTCTATTCCACGCTGCACACCATTGACGCATCGAAAACCATCGAGCGCATCGTGGGCGTATTTCCTTCGTCCGACCAGCCGGCGATTCGCGGGCGCCTGGCGAAATCGTTCCGCTACATTATTTCGCAACGTTTAATTCCGAAACCGGATGGCACCGGGCGCGTCGCAGTATTCGAGATTTTGAAATCCACGTTGCGCACGCGCGAATACGTGCAAAAGGGCGAGACGGAAGGGAAGTCGCTGCTCGATGCCATGCGCGACGGTTCTGGCGACGGCATGCAGTGCTTTGACATCGAGATCGAGAAACTGATTCGCTCGAAAGTGCTGGATATGGATACGGGCATGGCCTACGCCACCAACGAAGGCAATTTGCGGCTGCTGCTGGCGGATTTGTCCGAGGATCAGCGGGACAATATTCCTTCCGGCTCCTCTACCTCGGCACAGAAAACCGCGGCGAGCGTGATGGAAGAAATGATCGAACGTTAAGAGCAGCAAGCCCGCGAGCTTAGACTTGTTCGGATTGCGCGAAGCGCGACCCCCGACGTTGCGTATCGTCTCTCGTTGCCTTTGCCACAGGCAATTTAACCCGCTACTAATCACTCCCGCCGTCTCGTATAATTCTCGTCTCGAAGCTGCTTTGCGCTCCGAAATTTTCCAGTTTAGGCTTCGCTGTGAAGCGTTGGACAAAAATTCTGCTGGCAATCACCGTGCTCGTCCTCGCAGTTGCCGCGGCGATTCCTCTTTTCGTGCATGCCAAAACCTTCCGCCCCGTCATCGAACGGCAATTCACCAGGGCGCTTGGCCGCAACGTGAAGCTTGGGGACTTGCACCTGTCGGTATTTTCTCGCAGGCTGATCGCCACAGACCTGAGCGTAGCCGATGACCCCAACTTCAGCGCCGCACCGTTCTTGACGGCGAAGGAACTGCGCATCGGTGTGTCGCTGCGCCGGCTGATTTTTTCGCACGAGGTGCTGTTGCGCGATTTTGAGATTGAGTCGCCGCAAATCAACGTGATTCGCGATGCGAGCGGGGCATGGAATTTTTCCAGCGTCGGGCATCGCACGGCTGTGGGCGCACCCGCCAGTGGAGTAGTCGCAGAAAGTGCCACTCCCGAAACCTCCAAAGGTTCCGCAGCGCCGTTCTCCGACCTCTTCGTTGACCGCATCGCCGTCGCCGACGGTCGCGTGGTGTTCTCGACCGTACCTGGGCAGGGCCAAGCCACCGTGTACGACCACGTGAATATTGCGGCGCACGATTTCGCATTCGCTTTGCAGTTCCCGTTCGACTTCAGCGCAGACTTGCCTGCCGGCGGCACCGTCAATGCCAGCGGTCGCCTTGGGCCGATCAACGGAGCCGATGCCGCTGCCACGCCGGTTGAGGCGCAAATCACGGTGAAGGGCTTCGAACCTGTACGCGCAGGGTTTCTCGATCCGGAAGACGGCGTGTCGTTCCTCGCGGACCTGAACGTGCACAGCGCGTTCGACGGCCAAACTTTTACGACCAACGGCACCGTTCACATCGAGAACCTGAAGCTTCGCAAGGACGCCGCTGCCGCGCCGACGCCGCTGGACCTGACCTATAGCGGCACGCACCGCGTGAGGGAGAACAACGGCCAGATAGACGACGCGATGTTAAAAGTCGGCGACGCCGAGATTCACGCGAGCGGGACATACCGAGCTGTGGCAGCGAGCGCGACCGGCGCGCTCAGTACAAAGAGCGCGTCCAGTGGGGTCAGCTTAGCGGTACCGCAGCTAAACCTGAAACTCTCTGGGCAGAATTTGCCGATTGATGAGTTGCAGTCACTGATGACCGCGGCTGCCGTTCGTTTGCCCGACGGTTCAAAACTCAAAGGCGGCCGGCTCTCGGTGAACTTGGCCGTCACCGGCCCCGCAAAATCGCTGACAATCGCCGGGCCAATTGCGATCGAGAACACGCGCCTGGTGGGCTTCGATGTCAGCTCAAAGATTCACGGCATTGCGACGCTGAGCGGCGTGAAAACAGGAGATACAACGGAGATTGAGAAGCTGCGCGCCGACGTTCGCGTCACGAATGGCGGCGTCGTGGCGAACGGAATTTACGCCGTAATCCCCGCGATGGGCGAACTCAGCGGCAGCGGGACGATTTCGGCCGCGAATCAGTTGGACTTCAACCTGGTTGCGAAAGTCTCCTCCGCGTCCGGATTCGGCAAAGTCGGGGTGAGCCTGTTTTCCGCGCTGAACGGCGGTTCGGGAAAGAAATCGGGAGTGCCCCTGCGCATCACCGGCACGCCTGACGACCCAAACATTACCGCGGACATCGGCGGAGTATTTGAGAAGTCCACACGACCGATCACGTCGATCTTCGGCAAAAAGAAGAACTAACTGACGGTCTGCTTTCACGGATGCTGTAGCGAGCGCGAAGCACTTAGGGTAGCGGAAAGATGCCGCGCATGACCTGGTGGCCTAACCCAGGAATTCAAGCTAGTATTTCTGCCTATGGCCACCGCAAATCCAGACACCGCCGAACTTATCAGTCAGCTCAACGTCCTCGCCGCGGGCGCGACTTCCGCCCAGCAATTGATGGAGGGCATCACCAAACTTTTGCACCAGAAAATGCTGCGTTACAACTGGGTGGGATTTTACATGCTAGAAAAAGGCGGCCCACAGGACGTTCTGGTGCTCGGCCCGTTTCGCGGCACCATGACCCCGCATACGCGCATTCCGCTGAATCAGGGCATTTGCGGCGCCGCGGCCTCCACTGGCAAAACGATTATTGTGGACGATGTCAGCGCCGATTCGCGTTACCTGGCCTGTTCGCTGGAAACCAAATCCGAAATCGTGGTGCCTGTGTTTGTCGACAAGAAAGTTGTCGGCGAGCTGGATATTGACAGCCACTTCCTCGCTGCGTTTAGCCCAGAAGATCGCGCGCTGTGCGAACACGCCGCAGCGGTGCTGGGCCGCTGGCTCGAAAAACATCCCTGAGGAACGCACTGTGTTAGCGGTGCGGGCGCCCACCGCCGCCGGAACCCCTGGCGGAACCGCCTCTGGCGCCGCCGCGCGATTGTTGCTCGAGTTGATTGCCGCGGGCCCGGGAGCTGGCGTCGTTTTGCAGTTGACCCATGGTGCCGGAAGCGGGGGCGGACTTCGAGGGAGTCTGAGTGGGCTGCGCCGGGCGTGTTTGCGTCGCAGGGGTCGTCTGGTTGGGATCGCGGGAACCGCGCTGAGCGGTCTGGCCGTTGGGAGTTGTGCCGTTTGTTGCCGCGGCGCTCGCAGCGGTGCCATTTCGCTGTTGCGCGCCGTTCGCGGTGGCGCCGGAAAGATTTTGCGATTGCGAGTTCGCTCCCTGACGCGAGCCCGTTGGATTCTGCTGCTGGTGGTCCTGCTTCTTAGTTTGGGCGGCGCCGGTAGACGGGTCCACCGGAGTCCAACTGCCGTTGTCCCATTTGCTCCAATCGCCGCTCGAGTCTTTCTTGTAAACGTTGCCGTCGGCGCCTGCATACACGTTGTTGTTATTCGCATCCTTCCCGACGAAGCCGCTGTTGCCATTCGCTCCGGAAAATCCAGCTCCTGCGCTGCCCTTGGAAGTCTGAAAAGAGGCGGCGGTACCGTTCGCGTTGGTCACATGCTGCGCTTGCGCCCAATTATCGCCATTGGTGACGACCGAACTGCCCCACTGGCTGTACTGATTGTGGCCTTGCGACGTCGCTGCATAGGTGCCCGTCCAGGGATTGTACGCGGAAGCATACGTGTGCCCACCATAGGCATTTTGGGTGGTGACCGCGTGACCATACATTCCTGTGTTGGGGTTGTACCAGGCCGCCGAACCGGCCGAGCCATAGGGGCCGTAGACGACGCGGCCCACTCCGTAAGCGCCGGTGTACGGATTGTAAACCGCCGCGACTCCATACGTGTACGGGTACGGATAATAGATGGGATAACGCGGACCCCAGTACACGTACGGAGGATAGTAATACCCGGTGCCATACACGACTGCAGCTCCGACGGCCATCCCGACGACAAACATGCCGAGGTAGCCGCTGGAATAACTCGTCTCGACGGTAGTGGGCGTGGGATTTGAGACCGTCACGTACGTGACGTTGTACACCGGCGAGCTGGGTGGGATGGTGTAGATCACTTGCGGCACGGAGTCCGCAGTTTTCCATGGACCGTTGGGAGTCGTGGAACGAAACCAAACGCCCTGGAAGCAGAGATAGTAGAGATCACCGACGCGAATCACCTTATCGGGGCTGTTCGACGCGTACGAAAGCGTGGTGCTCTCAATGGGGACGAAATTAGGATCGCCGGCGTAGGACACTTTCACCTGAGCCTCGGCGGCAGCGCGGTTCACCAGCGCGGTGGTGGGAATCTGCGCGAGCAGCACGGCGTCACTGGCTTCTTGAGTGCCGGGCACAGAGACGAGCACGGCGGAATAGGAATGGCCTCTGGGGATTTTCACGAAGTCGGCGGGCAGGTCGTTGCCGGCGTAAACCCAGGGCGCATCAAGGTTGGCCGCGCGGAACCAGCGGCCGGAAATGAGCGCATAAACCTGGTCATCCGGATGATGAATGAAGACGCTGCTCTCCGCATTCGAAGCATACGCGAGCTGCGTGCCGGGTATCGCAAGATATGCAGGTTTGCCTTCGAACGCTAGCAACTCGGCGGGCTTCTCCGTGAAGTAAACTTTGGGCGCGGGCTGAGCCGGAGTCGCTGGCGGGATGGCTTTCAGCACATCGTCCCAATTTTGACCAACCGGAAGCTTGGCGAATACCGCCGGCAGCTTCGTCGCGACGCTCCATGGCCCACGGAGTTCTGTCGCTTTCAGCCAGGTCTTGCCGCTCAATAGGTAGTAGTTCGAGTTGTCGTAGAACAAATCCCAGTTGGTGTTAACGATGTACTGCAGCGTACTGCCCTGAATGGGAGCGAGCACCGGCTTGCCGTCCACAAGCAGCACAATCGCCGGCACGGTGCTGACGAAAATCGGTGGCGGCTGCGTGTTTACTGCCACGGCGGAGGCTGCCGAATTGACGCGCTCCAGGCTCGCAATCATGCGGTCCAGACCGATGGTGAGCGTGAACGTTGGGTAGATCTGCTGCACGCGTAGCTGCATCTGCGCTTCCTGGCCCGGGTCGAGCGAAGGAAAGCGCGAACTGAGGACGTGAACGTTGTGGATGTAAACAGTTCGCGCGTTCACATCTGTGACGGTCTCTGCGTTCCAGGAGATCACACCGAGAATTTGTTTCCCGCCTGTGGGAGTGATAGAGATGGCGGTGTCAGCGACCAGTTCGCGGTATCTCTGCCAAGACTTGAGTTGCGGCTGATAAACGACGACGTGCGCGCCGTCGCGGTCGAAAGTCCTGGGCCAGCCAGGGGCCGGAGTCTTGGTTGCAGCGGTGCGAGGCGCGGCGGCAGCGGGCGATTGCGCCAGGGAGAGAACTCCGCCGGAAAGCAGGGTCACGGTGACCACCGCGACCAACAGCGCTTGCAATTTCCTCATGATGCCTTCCCCTACTGGATTTTAGGCGGGCCCGTTTCGCGGATATGTTCTAGATCAGCGGATAGAAAACGTGTGGGTCTCGCGAACGGCGGCCATTGTACATCCATTTCGCAGGGTGGCTAGTTCTTTCGCGATATAAGACGGGACGCTGTGGGCGCGCAGGAATTACTTCGCGGCGGCTGTCTCTTCCGTCTGTGGCTGTGGTTTTGCCTGCAGCTCGCGCGCTTGCGCCAGCAGCTTTTTCAGTTTGCCTTCGATGGAAGCGTCGCCGATGTGCTCGTCTTGCAGCACGCCTTCGGCGTCAATCGTGAATGTATGCGGAATAGCCTCGACGCCGAACAGCGTTGAAATGGGACCGGTAAATCCTCCGTCTCGATATTGCGCCCAGGTCATGCCATTCTCGGCGATGAATTGTTTCCATTTCCCCTCGCTCGAATCCAGGCTCACGCTCAACACCACCAGCGGCTGGCCTTGAAATTTCTTGGCGACGTCGCGCAGATGCGGCAACGCTTCGCGGCAGGGGCCGCACCAGGTAGCCCAAAAATCCAGCAGGACAACTTTGCCCTGGAGAGCGTCCATGGAAATGTGCTGGCCGTCGAGCGTGTCCACAGCAAAGGCCGGCGCCATGCGGGCTCGCGCGAGGTTGAGATCACTAATGTAGCGCAGCGCGCGCTGATGATTGGGATCGTCCGGCTTCTGCATCTTTGCATACTGCTCGAAGCGGGCTTTGGCTGCATCGTCCTGGTGCAGCTGCGCGAGCGCTTTGCCGTCCTGAAACAGCGCGTCGGGAAATTGCGGAACAGCGGCGAGCGCTTTGCCGAATTCGTCGTGGGCGCGATTGTAGAGTTCCTCTTTATGCTTCATCGCCGCCTCGCGGGCGAGGATCACGCCATATTCATAGTGCGCCAGGGCCGTGGCGCGGGCGCCTTGCGCATCGGCCGCCATTTCTTGCGCGGCAAGCTCGACGGCTTTCCAGTCGTCGAACTCGCTGCCGAGCCGGATCATCTGTTTCTGGCAGGCGTAGCAGTGCCCGCCGTCCTGCTTGTCCGCTTTCTTGAATTCGCCCAGCGCGGCGGCCTGCATGTGCTGGCTCATTAGTTGCACGGCGGAGTTGTACGTCTTCAGGGCTTTTTCATCGGTGGGCTTGACGTCGGTCAGCTTCGCGTCAGTGGTTTGCGCGCCAGCGGGCGAAAAGAGGCAAGCGAGAGCCAGAGTGATGAGCGCAATGCGCATCAAGAGCCTCCCAAGGGTGTGGCCACGAAGCGCAACAAGCCGCGACGCCACAAGAATCACTTCCAAGTGTCTACGAATCGGTAATGCGGCGATGTACTGCCAGTCAACTGCCGTAGTGGTATCACCGGTTGCGGCGACACGTCAAGCGGAACGGTTTGCTGCGTTGCGGAAGGCGAGCTCGCGGCGGGACATTCAAAAATGGAACTGTTTCCTTCCCGAATTGAAATCGCGCCAAGTATTCCAATGAAACTCATTGCTGCGGCGAGCGACGGCGCGTGGCGTTGTCGTTTGAAGTGAATGATTTAGCCGGATGCTGCTAGTGGCACCTGAACATTAGAAACGCTCAATTTCCTTTGGCACGGATTGTGCACAGATTCCGTTCCGTGAGAGTCACCACAACGTACCGAATTCGAGATTCGGTTTGCAGATAAACGCAAGCATGAGGCAGCGCTCGACCGTGCCGCGCAGGTGGATTGCGAAATCGTCGAGCGTTTTGAGCCCGCACGCCAGCAAAAGCGTCCGACGTTATCAAGTTTTGGTCGTCTAGAGCACGGGGACGCGCGGTAGCGCCTCCTCCGGGCGGCGGCCGAGCCGCGAAGTGCACAACTCCGTGGCAATGAAAATGAGAATGACGACGAAAACGGAATTGAAGATAAAGAGGAGAAATCGATGAGTAAGCAAATGCTTCGCACGTTCTGGATTCTGGCGCTATTCGCTGGTGGCGTGATCGCCGGATGCTCGGGACAGACATCGCTCCCGCCGAATCCCGTCGTCGTTGCCATCACGCCTGCGAACCATGTCGGTAACGTCTTGCTCGCACAAGTTGTCAGTGTGACGTTCAACAAAGCAATGAATCGCGCGACGATCACCTCCACCACCTTTACGCTAACGTCTCCGGGCGGAATCGGCGTCCCCGGCACAGTCGCGAGCGCCGGAACCACGTCAAGCTTCACGCCCACGCTGCCACTGGCGCTCGGCACGGTCTACACCGTGACAGTCACGACCGGAGTGCAGGACACCCTTGGCAACGCCTTGCTCGCGAACTTTGTTTCGACGTTCACCACCGGAACCGTACCGACAGTCGCATCCACCAATCCTGCGAGCGGCGCCGGCGTCGTACCGTTAAACCAAAAGATCGCGGTGACCTTTAATCAACCGATGAATCCGACGACCATGACCTCTGCAGGCGCATTCACTCTTCAGATTACGGCCGGGTCAGTTCCGGTTGCGGGAACCGCGACCTTCGTGGCTGCCGCCAATACTGCATTATTCACGCCCACCGTCAACCTCGCGGCAAGTACGCAATTCACCGCGGCGATTGCTCCCACGGTGCAGAGCGCCAGCGGCAATTTGATCGCAGGCAGTTACCTCTGGAATTTCACCACTGGAATCAATGCGAACACCACGCCGCCGATGGTCGTTTCCACGGTTCCAATCTCGACCGCCACGTCGGTCCCGACGAACACGATCCTCACCGCCACATTCAGCAAGGCCATGGACCCAACGGCGCTCAGCGCCACTGGCACGTTCACTCTCGCTATCGCAGGAGTGGGCGGTGCTGCTGTCCCGGCTACGGTCAGTTACGCCGGTAACACTGTCACACTTTCGCCCAGTAGCGCACTTGCTGCCACTAAGCAATACACCGCGACGATCACCACTGCGGCGGAGGACCTCACCGGAAACGCGCTGGCCGGAAACTATGTCTGGAGCTTCACCACCGGTGCCGGACCCAACACCACCCCGCCAACCATCACAGTTACGAATCCGGCCTCCGCAAACATCACCGCTCCTTTGAACGGTGCCGTCAACGCCACGTTCAGCGGAGCGATGGATCCCACGACGGTGATCGCCCCGGGAACTTTCACGCTCGCTGTCGCTGGAGTTGGCGGCGCGTCCGTCCCGGGAAATGTAACGTACGACGTGAACAGCGACATCGCCACGTTCACGCCGAACGCAAACTTAACCGCAACCACCAGCTACACCGCGACGATCTCCAGCGCTGCGACGGACGTATCCGGCAATCCGCTTGCCTCCGGAACGATTCCGAATCCCTGGACTTTCATGACCGGCTCGACTACCGAACAGCTGCCGCCCAATCTGGGCGTGGCCGCGACCTTTGGCGCCTTCGGCGGCGGCGCAGGCCTCACCAACCAGGGAATCGACACTGTAATTAACGGAGACATCGGCACCACCGGCGCATCTACACTCGTCACGGGATTCCACGATGCCGGTGTGGGCTGCACCTACACGGAAACGGGCAGCGATGTCGGCCTAGTGAACGGAAGTATTGACACAGCCCCGCCACCGCCGAATGGAACGTGCCTGGAGGAGGGAACCAGCACCACTTTTGACATCGCCACGCAGGCCGCGTCTGATGCCAACATCGCATTCCTGGACCTTAACCCCGCATCACGCCCCGGCGGCACCGACCCGGGCGCGGGACAACTCGCGAATTCCACTCTGCCTCCGGGCGTTTACAAAGCCGCGGGCGGCACGTTCCTCATAACGGGCGGCGATTTGACGCTCGACGCGCAGGGCGACACCAACGCCGTCTGGGTATTTCAGACCGCCAGCTCGCTCACCGTGGGCGACGCAGGGATTCCTCGCAATGTCCGGCTGATCAATGGCGCGCAGGCCAAGAACGTATTCTGGCAGGTCGGCAGTGCCGCAACGATCAATCCCGCGGGCGGCGGCACCATGGTCGGCACCATCATTGCGTCCATGGGCATCACGTTCTCCACTCCAGGCAACGCAGCTGTCTGCACACTGAACGGCCGAGCGCTCGCGCTCAACGCATCGGTGACTATGGTGAACACTGTGATCAACGTGCCAGCGCCGTAATGCGCAAGTGTCGCGATGCGCGTGAGCCGGCGAAGCCGCCGGCGCGAAAGAGGCCCACACAACCGTAAACGATCTCTCCAAGGGGCAGCGTGCTGAGCGTCCTGCCGGGCGCCCGCCCGCATCGCTGCCTCCGACCATCCAAATCGCGCAGCATACTCATTGCGACCTTAACTGGATTGCGACGTAGTGGCCAGCGGAGCGTCGGATAGATAGTTGTTGAGCGCGGTGACTGGAAACTCCACGACGAATGTGGCGCCGCCTTCCGGGCGATTAAAGCACTCGATGCGGCCACCATGCTCCTGCACGATTCCGTAGCAGATGCTCAGGCCCAATCCAGTGCCTTTGCCGACAGGCTTGGTGGTGAAGAACGGATCGAACACTTGCTGCGGCGATTTGATGCCCGGGCCAGTGTCCGAGAATTCGATGAACAGCTTGCCGTCGGCGTGCGAAGTGCGAATTACCAGATTGCCGCCGCCGACTTCTTCCAGCGCGTCAACCGCATTACTGATCAAATTGAAAAAAACCTGCAGCACCTGATTCGCGTCACCCAAAATGTGCGGTAGCTCGGGATCGGCGTCGGTTTGCACCTGGATGTGTTTGCCGCGCAGGTCGAGGTTGCTCAGGTGCAGCGCGGAAGCAATCACCTGGTTCAAATCGAGCGCCAATTTTTCGGTGGGCACGCGGCGCGCGAAACTGAGCAGACTCGTGACCAGCGTCTTGATGCGGCGCGAAAGCGTGCGGATTTTTTCCGCGACCACACGCTGGCGGTCGCCGAGCGAGGGATCGTCCACCAGCAGGTCCGAATAGCCTAGAATTCCGGTGAGCGGATTATTGATTTCGTGCGCGGCGCCCGCCGCCAGTTGTCCCAGCGAGACAAGCTTCTCAGTCTGGACCATCTGCGCTTGAAAATGCTTCAGGTTCTCGAACGATTGGTGCGACTCCTCGAGCAAACGGATGCGGTCGTGGTCCACCAGGCGCTGGCGCATGGCGATCAGCAGCGCCGCCAGCATCAGCGTTACTTGCGTGACGGCGATGCGGAACATGCGCACGTCGGGCGAGTAGTGCGTGCTCCACAGGCTCCAGAGTGCCATCAGCGGAATCGAAAACACGGCAGTCATGGCGAGGCGCGCAGCCCATATTTTTGAGCCGCCGCCGCGCGAAGCGGAGACCTCGCGCGGCGGCTTCAGGCGATAGGCCATGATTCCGGCCGTGCCGAACCACACGAAAGAAGCCACCAGCGGCAAATCGAAAGGGCTGCCGGTGTAATAGTCCATGCGGTCAATGGCGCGGTTGGTGATGTAGGATCCGGCGGCGTAGAGCAGGGAAGCGCTGAACAGGTGCGCGTACACTTCCTTCCAGGCGCCGCGGGCCCGAGTGATCAGCACCGCAAACCCAATGGCGAGCGAGAGATTTTCAATCGCGGCGAGATGGTCGTAGCTCCAGCCGTACGCCAGCACATTCGGGGCGATGTATTGCCAGGGAATTACCACAAAGAGATACAGGTAAACCCACCAGACCAGCAACAGCGAAAAATCCAGATAGCCGATGTGGACGTTCAGATCATCGCGTTTGTCGTGCGGTTTCAGCGCGAGCGCGCCGATCATTGGGACCGGATGCAGGAACAGGATCACGTCTCCGATGAAGGGATTGGGTACGCTTTGGCGCAGGTCCACTTCGAAGTACGTCCAGATGGTCTGGCCGACGAGCCATGCGAAGCAGCCGAGGGTAAGGAGCACCCAGAAAACGCGCGTGCGTTTTTCGGAGGTGTGCCAGTTGAGGACCAGTCCGCCGCAGGCGAACATGGCGGCCAGGCATTGCACGATATCGCCAAAGGCCGTCAAGCCGCGGCCGTTGTGCACCGTAAGGGCGGCGATGGTGTAGCTACCGACCAGCAGCACCCAGCCCACGGTCAGCGCCCAGCCGGTAGGCGACATTTGCCGCAAACTTCTCTCCACCGTTTTGTGCAGCGGTATCGTGGCGCTCATGAGCTCTGGCGAACTGGTAAAGCCTGGATAAAGGATACGGTCTAGCGAGGGTCCGGTCGAAACGGTTTTGGCGCGGCGTGCCGTTGCGGGCAATAGTTACTAATTGCGAGCGGGGCGGTTTGGCGGGAAGGGGCCGGGCGGGCCTGGGTGCGGATCGCTCCGGAACTGCAAGGCAGGGTCAAACACAACGACGCCCGCCTGAAAAGCAGGCGGGCGCTGCGAAGGCAATCCAAACTCTACAGCTGACGAGGCAAGCCTCGCCAGAGGTCGTTTACTGCGGTTGGCTAGTTTGGCCAGCCTCGCGCTCGGCCAGGATTTTGCGCGCGTTCTGGTAGAGCGCCTTGGCCTGGGGAATCAGGTCGATGGCCTTTTCCAACTGCACGTCGTCCTGCAATTCCACTTTGTAGCCGTCGTTCAGTCCGAAGTAGGAAGTGAAAACTTCGCGCTTGATCTGCCACTTCAGCCAGTTGATGTTGGCCTGAATGTCGGCATCAGTGTATTTGATTTTCTGCTTGTCCAGGTATTTGCGGAAATCGGTCACCACGGCGTCGTTCACCGCGAAATCTTTGGTGATCTCCGGTTTCTCGCCGAGGTAGTAACGCGTGAAATCGCCCACGCCCTGCTGCTGCGAATAAAATACGCCGCGGCGGTAGAGCATCTGCTGGAAATCGTCCGGCTTGGGAGCGGCCACGATGTCGTCCGGGGTAATGCCGCCGCCGCCGAAAACCTGCCGGCCGCTGTCGGTCAGCTTCACTTCGGGCTTGGTAGGCGGCTGCGGATTGTAGTGATAATCGTAAAGCGAGACGTTCTTGTAATCGCGCTGAATCAGGCGCCCGCTGGGCGTGTAGTAGCGCGCGGTGGTGAGCAGCAGCGCGGTATCTTCGCTCAGCGGAAATTGCGTCTGCACCAGGCCCTTACCGAAGCTGGTCTCTCCAACGATCAGGCCGCGGTCGTGGTCCTGAATCGCTCCCGAAACAATTTCCGATGCGGAAGCGCTCTGGCCGTTGATCAGCACGATCACCGGAACTTCGATGCCCTGATTTCCGCGGATTGCATAGTAGGGGCGATTCTGCGAAGCCCGGCCACGATGCGACACGACGATTTCGTTTTTGTCCAAGAACATATCCGCCATGCCCACGGCTTGATTCAGCAAGCCGCCGCCATTGTTGCGCAGATCGATGATCAGGCCATCTAGCTTCGAAACATCGAGCTGGCGCAAGGCGTCGGCCAGATCGCTATCGGTAGTCTCGTTAAATGTGGAAACGCGCACGTAGCCGATTCCCGGCTTCGCCATCGTAAAATATTCCACGCCGGGACGGGGAATTTCGTCGCGCGTCACGGTTACTTCGATCGGCTTTTCCCAGCCCTCGCGGCCCAGGGAAATATGCACCACGGTGCCCTTCGCGCCCTTCAGCATATCCGCCACTTCAGTGGTAGTTAGGCCGTCGCAGGATTTTCCGTCCACTTTCTGAATGATGTCGCCGGGACGTATCCCAGCCTTGTATGCCGGTGAGCCGACGAACGGCGCCAAAACCACGGTCTGATTCTCTCGCTGCTGCACGGTCATGCCCACGCCGTAATATTTGCCTTGCTGTTCTTCCTTGAAGAGGGCGTATTGCTTGGGGTCGAAGAAATTCGAATGGGGATCCAGCACGCGCAGCATGCCGGGGATCGCGCCGTCGTAGATCACCTTGTCCGTGTCCACCGGTTCGGCGTAATTGTGCTCCACCACGGACAGTACGTGCGTGAAGCTCTTCACCGAGTCCTGCATGTCGTTCTGTCCAGCGGCTGTGGCGCGCACCGAGGGCCCATATAAGCCGCCCAGCACCGCGGAAACAGCCAGTACGACTATAAGGACAACGATACCGCGCCTTGATGACCCCGTCGATTCCATGCGTCCTCGCTTAAGCCCCAGCAACCAAGTATAGCACAACACTTTTCCGCAGTTTGACAGGCCTATGGCCCTCTTCTATGATTCAAAAACGGCGCGGGAGATGCAGGCGAAATGCGCATCCCTGCCGTTTGGCGCGCCAAGGAACCACATGTTCAGCGTCCCACACCTGATCATCATTTTCGCCGTCGCCCTGATGGTATTCGGACCGGAGAAATTGCCCGAGCTTGCGCGCACGCTGGGCAAGGTGATGGGCGAATTCCGCCGCGCAACCGGCGATCTGCGCTCCACCTTCGAAGGGCACATGCGCGAATTGGAGCGCGACGCGGAATTGCGCCGCGTGCGCGAGGCGCAGGTGCCCACACAGAGTCTTGGAGGCGCTTCACCCGCTCCTGCGTTGCCTGTCTCTACGCCTGCTGCATTGTCGTCGGAGGGGGCGTCGTCGACGGGGGCGTTGTCGGAAGACCCGCCGCCGCCCGCGCCCGGTACTGTGGCGACGGAACCTCCGAACGCGTTTGCGGCGCGCGATTTGCTGGAACCGAAACAAGTGCAATTCGAAACTCGCGAGTTACCCCTGGGTGCGCAGGCGGATCAGGCTCCTTTTACTGCCGTTGAGAATCCCACAGCAGCCGAGCCGGATCCCGATCCCGAGAAAGTGAGCGATGGCCGCATCCGCCCAGCCTGATCCCGCCGTTGCACCGCCCGCCGAAGAAGATGCCGGCGGGCGCATGTCGTTTTTCGAGCACCTGCTGGATCTGCGCAAACGCCTGATTTATTCCGCCGCGGCAATAGCGGTGGGCGCGGGAATCGGCCTGCTGGTCTCGAAACATTTCATCGTGATTCTGGTGCAGCCGATGCAGCAGGCGCTGCGCTCGGCGCATTTTGACGACAAACTCTATTTCACGTCGCCGGCCGGATATTTGACACTCGTCATCAACATCGGCTTGTATCTGGGCGTGGTGCTGGCGATGCCGTTTGTGCTGTACCAGGTGTGGCTGTTCGTCGCGCCAGGATTATACAAACACGAGCGGCGCGCGGTTTCCGGATTCATCGTGTCGTCCATGATTCTGTTTCTCTGCGGCATCGCGTTCGGATATTTCATCATGCTGCCGCGCACTTTGGGATTTCTGATGGGCTTTGCCACGGACTCGCCGGTGAAGCCGCTGATCAATTACAACGAATATTTCGAACTGATCCTGATTATTCTGGTGGGCCTGGGAGTGATTTTTGAGTTGCCGGTGCTGATTTTTATTTTGTCGCTGTTCGGGATCGTGACACCGAAATTTCTGCTGAAGAATTTTCGCTATGCGATGCTGATCATCACCATCGTGGCCGCGATCGTGACGCCCACGCCGGATGCGACCACGATGCTGGTGTTCATGGCGCCGATGATCGTGTTGTATTTTGTGGGCGTGCTGGTTTCTTACGTTGTGCTGCGGAAAAAAGAGTCGCAGACTGTCGCAGGAGGGGAGGCGCAATAGCGTGGGCAAATTGGCAAGCATCATGCGCAGCAAATTCTGGTTAGCGTCGGCCGTTGTGGTATTGTCCGGCGTGGCGGCTTGCGGCGCGTCCAATGCGCCTTCGTCCGCGTCTTCCGGCTCGTCGAGTGCTGCTGCGCCAAATGCCGGCGCGGCCACGCCTGCGCAATCCGCCGCTCCGCGATTGGCGGAAGTCGCGCCGCCTGCCGACCAAACCGGCGGGTTCGATGGTGCGAAAGCGTATGACCACGTCTCGAAACTTGTCAGCTTCGGTCCGCGCCCACCCGCTTCCGACGGGCTGCATCGCTCGCAGGACTACATCATCGCGCAGCTGAAAGCCGCCGGCTGCGAAGTGGATCAGGACGATTTTCATGCGTCCACGCCGAAGGGTGACATCGCGATGAAGAACATCATCGCGAAAGCTCCGGGTACCGGTCAGGGAATCATCCTGCTGTTGACGCACTACGATACGCTGAGCAGCGTGGAGAATTTTGTGGGCGCGGAAGACAGCGCGTCTTCCACCGGCATGATGATCGAAATGGCGCGCCAGCTGTGCGCCAAGAAAGGCCCGAACTCCGTGTGGATGGCATTTCTAGACGGCGAGGAAGCGTTCGTGAACTGGGATCAGGATGACGATCACACCTACGGCAGCCGCGAGCTCGCCGCGCGCATGGCCGTCTCCGGCGATCTGAAGCGCGTGAAGGTCGTGCTGCTGGCGGACATGATCGGGCAGTACAACCTGAAGTTTTTGCGCCAATCGGACGCGCCAAAGTGGCTGAACGACCTGGTGTGGAAGAAAGCAGCGCAACTGGGATACAAGGATATTTTCGTCGCGGACGAGACCACCACGCAAGACGACCACGACCCGTTTATCGCGCGCGGCGTTCCAGCGCTGGATATCATTGACCTGAACGATTACATCACCGCCGGATACTGGCACACGCCGCAGGATACGCTCGATAAAGTCAGCCCGCGCAGCGTTGCGATCGTGGGCTACGTGATTCTGGAATCCGTGGACGAACTGCAGAAGAAATTCCACTGAGATTGAGTTTTGAGCCGAGTTGGCAGCGGACACTGAATGCCGTGGCCGTACGCCGCGTGCCCGCCGAGCGCCAATCTCCTAAGTGGCGGGTTTCGCCGGCTACCTGTGCTACATTTCTTTGACTCAGTCATGCCGACGGTTCGCATCGTTTCTTCTAGTGGCGCGTATCAGGTGCAATGTGCGCCGCGAATTTTCGCCCGTGCCGGCGCACTCGTGTCGCACCTGGGCGAAACTACCGGCATCTATGTGCTCTCCTCGCCGCGGGTGTGGGAACACTGGGGCCGCCCGCTAATCCGCGCCCTTGGCAAGCGGAAACGTGTGCCGGTGCGCGTAATGCTGTTCGACGACAGCGAATCAGCGAAAGACCTCGCGACGATCGAGCAGATCGCGCGCCAATTGGTGCTGGCCAGCGCCGATCGTCACGCCACGATTGTCGCGATGGGGGGCGGAGTGGTGGGCGACGTCGCCGGTTTCGCCGCGGCCAGCTATCTGCGTGGTGTGCGCCTGGTGCACATTCCGACGACGCTGGTGGCGCAAGTGGACAGCTCCATCGGTGGCAAGACCGGCGTAAACCTCCCCGAAGGAAAAAATCTGGTCGGCGCGTTCTATCCGCCGAAGCTGGTCATTGCAGATCCGAAAGTTCTGCTCACGCTGCCGCATCGCGAATATCGTTCCGGCCTCTACGAAGTAGTGAAGTACGGCATCATCGCCGATCCGGACCTGTTCGCGTACCTGGAGCGCCACATGCTCGCGCTGTTGCGCCGCGATGCCAAAGCCCTGGCGTGGGTGATCACACGCTGCATTCGCATCAAAGCGCACGTAGTGGCGCGCGACGAACGCGAAGGCGGCCTCCGCCACATTCTGAATTTCGGACACACGCTGGGCCACGCGCTGGAAGCCGCCACACGCTATCGCCGCTTCCTGCACGGGGAAGCGATCGCCTGGGGCATGCTGGCGGCTACCTTGTTTGGCCTCGCCACCGACCGCCTGCGCGAATCCGAAGCGACCCGCATGCTGCGGCTGATCGCCAGCGTGGGTCCGGTGCCGTCGCTGGCGGGAGTTCGCGCCGCGCAATTGCGCCCCATCCTTGCAGGTGATAAGAAAGCACGTGGCGGACGCGTGCTTTGGGTGCTGCCGCGCCGCCTCGGCAAAGTGGAATGGGGTGTTGAACTTCCCTGGACTCTGGTGTCCCGCACCTTCGCGGAATTGCCCGCCCTCTCGGCGACGGCCAAAACCTGATGCAAGCGCAGGTGGAATGACGGTTCAAACTGGAAATGCGGCGAAATTGCCGGGTTCGCGGCCTGTCGGCACGCGCAGCGAACGCGAAGCGTCCGCGCGCGTGCGCGAAATGTTCAGCCGCATCGCGCCGCGCTACGATTTTTTGAATCATGCGCTTTCCTTCTCGCTGGATAAGGTGTGGCGGCGCCGCACGGCGCGAAAATTCCGACGCATCCTGCGCCGCACCGATGCGCGTGTGCTGGATCTTTGTTGCGGCACCGGCGACCTGACCTTCGCGCTGGAGCGAGTGCGTGTGCACGAGATTCGCGACCGTGGCGCGTACCGCTTTCCGCTGATCGGAAGCGATTTCGCGCAGCCTATGCTCGATCGTGCGCGCCGGAAAAGTGCGGCGCATGCGCGTTCGACGGTGTTCGCCACGGCGGATGCTTTGCACTTGCCTTTCGCCGACGACTCCTTCGATCTGATTACCAGCGCCTTCGGGTTTCGCAATCTGGTGAATTACGAAGGCGGACTGCGCGAAATCGTGCGCGTGCTGAAACCCGGCGGGGAAGTGGGCATCCTGGAATTTTCGGAGCCGGGCGCCGGGGCCATGGCCGGATTGTTCCGTTTTTATTTTCGCAGAGTTCTACCGCACGTCGGCAAGGCGATTTCCGGGAACAAGGAAGCTTATGAGTACCTTCCCGGCTCCGTGGCGAAATTTCCCGGGCCGACGGAAATCACTTCGTTGATGCGTAAAGTGGGATTCACCTCCGTGCATACGACTTCCTGGAATTTTCGCAGCGTGGTGCTGCATACCGCGAAGTTGCCGCAAGACTGACGCGCGGCGCCCTCGGTGCTGAAAAACTCCACCCCGCCGACAAGGGCATGATTCAGGAAACCAATGAATGCCGCGCGCCATCAGATAGGATGAAGCGAGTTGGACCCTTTGTGCGTCAAAATTAGCGATGCGACTGTGTTATCCGAGCTTTGGTATTTGCCGCGCCGCAGCGCTGGGCGCCGCGGTGTTGTTGTCGTGCGCGGCCAGCTTGCGGGCCGCAGGAACTCCGATCCCCCACGGCACGCTCGAGCTCGTCAGCGAAAATCAGTGGATCGCGCCGGGGCATACGATTCATCTCGGTTTGCATTTCCAGCTTGAGAATGGCTGGCACATTTATTGGGTGAACCCCGGCGATTCGGGGGAGCCGCCGCTCGTGAAGTGGCAATTGCCTGCGGGCGTGAAGGCCGATGAAATCGAGTGGCCCACGCCGCGGCGGTTGGGCACCTCCAGCATCGTTGATTTCGGCTACGAAGACGATGTGATGCTGCTGGTGCCACTGCGTGCCGGGGCGGCCGCGGCTGCGCCAAGGTCAGGTGACGGTTCGGCGCAACTCAGGGGGGAAGTGAAGGTGCTGGTCTGCCGTGAAATGTGCATTCCTGGCAAAACGCAGATTTCGCTGACGCTGCCGGTGAAATCGCAGCCGCCTGCGCCCGATGCGCAGACCGTTGAATTATTCGCCGTAGCGCGCAAAGCTTTGCCGCAAGTCGCGCCAGCAAACTGGCGAATCAGCGTCGCCGCCGCGCGCGACTCATTCACGCTGACCGCGAAAGTCGGGCAGCCGGTCGCGCAGGCAAGTTTCTTTCCGCTGGAGGAGTCGCAAGTCAAAAATGCAGCTCCGCAGCAATTCGCAGCGGTGCCCGGCGGCTTCCGCCTGACGCTGCAGAAATCCGATCAACTTCTGAAATCGATCGCGCGGTTGAAAGGCGTGCTGGTGCTCGCAGGCGATCGGGGCTACATAATTGATGTGCCCGTACGGTAGCGACGACCGAAGCTGTCGCCGCGCGGCATCACAACGGCGGGGTTTTGATTTTGTAGCGGCCATCTCGCCTATGCGGGATGGCCGGCATTGCAGTAGCTCTCGGAGGAGGTAACACCGAAATGAATCGCTCGACTCTTTATCGCCCGCTCGTCGTTGTACTGCTGTGCGCCGTACCTCTGCTAGTTGCCGCCGCGAAAATTGGGGACGCAGCACCGGAGTTCACCGCAACAGCCAGCAACGGCAAGACCGTTCGCCTCGCCGACTATCGCGGAAAGTACGTGGTCCTCGAGTGGCACAACAACGGCTGCCCCTACGTCGGCAAGCATTACAACAGCGGCAACATGCAGCGCCTGCAGAAGCAGTGGACCAGCCAGGGCGTGGTCTGGCTCACGATACTTTCTTCCGCGCCAGGCAAGCAAGGCTACGTCACCGCAAGCGAAGAGAACGACTACCTGACGAAGGAACACGCCGCGCCCACCGCCGCGCTGCTTGATGCCGCCGGCGAAATCGGCCACCTCTACGACGCGAAAACCTCGCCGCAAATGGTGGTAATCAATCCGCAGGGCGTAGTGATCTACAGCGGTGCAATTGACGACAAGCCAACGACCGACTTGCAAGACGTGCAAGGCGCAACAAATTACGTAAGCCTCGCGCTAGAGCAAGCCATGGCTGGAAAACCGGTGCAGACTGCAGCGACGCGCCCGTACGGCTGTTCGGTCAAGTACAGAGACTAGGCGCAAATGCTTGTGCGGGATCGTGCGTCCTTCTGACCCGCCTTGCAAATTGGGAGGTAAGGGCGAAGCCGTCTAGTTTTCCAGGCCGAGGACGCGGATTTTATTGAGCAGGGTTTTGTAGCTGACGCCGAGTTTTTCGGCGGCGCGGGTTTTGTTCCATTTGGCGTCACGCAGGGCGTCTTGAATCTTGAAGCGTTCCACGTGCTGCACGGCGCGTTGCGATACTTCTTCGAGCGGGCCTTCCCACAAAAATTGTTCGGCTAACATTCCGCCGGGGAGTTCCTCGACGGTCGGCTTGGACTCCGGCAATTGCAGCGCGCTCTCGTTAATTTCGGGGCCGTTCGCCAGAATCGCGGCGCGCTCGATGGCATTCTGCAATTCGCGCACGTTGCCGGGCCAGGAATACGTTAACAGGCGCGCGCGGGTCTGTTTGCCCAGTTGCAAATCGGGCTTACGGAACTCGCGACGGAACTTCTCTAGGAAATATTCGGCGAGTAGCAGGACGTCGTCGCCGCGATCACGCAACGGCGGAATGGTGATGGGCACCGCGGAAATGCGGAAGAAAAGGTCTTCACGAAACGTTTTGTCCGCCACGGCCGCGCGCAAATCCTTGTTCGTCGCGGTCAAGATGCGCACGTTCACTTCGATTTCCTGTGTGCCGCCGACGCGCTCGAAACGCTTTTCCTCCAGCACGCGCAGCAGCTTGCTCTGAATGGCCATGGGTAGCTCGCCAATTTCATCCAGGAACAATGTCCCGCGATGCGCCAGCTCCAGCTTGCCGATTTTACGCGCACCCGCCCCGGTATAGGCGCCGCGCTCGTGGCCGAACAGCTCGTTCTCGACCAATCCCTCCGGAATCGCCGCGCAATTGAGCGCCACAAAGGGATGATCCGCCCGCGGGCTCAAATGATGAATTGCACGCGCAAATACTTCCTTGCCCGTGCCGCTCTCACCCAGCAGCAGGACCGTGGAATCCGTCGCTGCGACGCGCTGGGTCATCGAGCTGGCGTCCTTCATAGCCGGATGTTCGCCCACGATGCGCGGAAATCCGTAGCGCACCGCGTATTCCTCGCGCAGCAATAAATTCTCGCGCAGCAATTCCTGCTGTTGCGCCGCTCGCTGCAAAAGCAATTTCAAATGGTCCAGGTCCACCGGTTTCTGAATGAAATCGAACGCGCCTTCCTTCATGGCGGTCACAGCTTCTTCCACCGAGCCGTACGCCGTCATCAAAATCACCGGCAAAGTAGCTTCCACTTTCCGCGATTCGCGCAGCACGTCCAGACCGGAACTGCCAGGGAGTTTTAAATCGGAGAGAACCAGCAGGTAGCGCCGCCCGCGCACTTTCTCGATGGCCGAATTTCCGTCGGGAGCTTCTTCGACGCTGTAGCCCGCGCGTTCCAGTGCCTTGCGGAGCATCGCCCGCAATTCGGCTTTATCTTCGACAAGGAGGATCGGTTCCATGAAGCGAAATTTCTAACGCGCCCAGCCGGGATCGCCACCGGCCTTCTGCAACTCATCTTCGGCGTCGGCGATGGCCTGCTGGTCCGCCGCGATGGCTTGTTTCTTGGATTCGATTTTGTCGGTTTTCTCATTGATATCGCTGCGCGAATAGCCCTGCTGCATGCCTTTCACCGGATCGTTGTAATACTGCACGTCCAGTACGCCCAGTTCGCGCTGCATCACGTCCAGTTCGGTCTGATCCTGCTCTAATTTTTTGCGGAGATCTGCGAAGCGTTTCCGCCAGGTTTTCTCGTCCGCGCCGGCGGAAGCTCCTGTTGCAGCAGCCGGCGCGCCCGCGGCGCCTGCCGCCGCGTCAGTGCCGTCAGCCGCTGGCGAAGTCTGCCCAACCGCGGAGACCCCGCCAGCGGTGGGAATATTGTCATTGTTGAAAACTCGCGGCGGCTTCGCGCCGGCCTGATCTTTTTTCTGCTCGCGCGCCTTGCGTGCAGCCGCAACCAGCGCGTCTTCCTTCGGCGGCGGGCTCACCACAGTGGATTGCGAAGAAGGTGCCTGAGCCGCCGCAGCTGGTGCTGATTCCGGCGCGGCAGATGATGGCGCAGAAGCGGGTGCTGCCTGTTGAGATTGTTGCGATTGCTGCGCCTGATTCTGGCTGGGCTGCCCCTGGGCGTTCTGGCGCGCAAACGCGTCCCCCGATAACAACAGAAATGCCGCTACTGCGGCGGACAACAAGTCTTTACGCATGGGTTAACGCCTCCTCGGAGGTCGGTGGAACGCCTGCTCTGAGTTTAGATGCGGGCAGCGCGGGTGGCAACCGTGGATGGTGTAGGGTCCTGCCGCAAAGGTAACCACAGCAGGAACTCAGCTCCGCCGCCCTGGCGGTTGCGTCCCTCGATGCTGCCGCCGTGCTGCAAGGCCACTTTTTGGACCACAGCGAGGCCCAGACCGGTACCTTCGGATTTGGTGGTGTAGAAGGGCAGGAAGATTTTCGGAAGGTCCGTCTCCGGAATTCCCGGGCCGTCGTCCGCCACGCAGATGCGCTGCCACTTGCGGCCGCCCAATTCCTCGATGGTTCCGGAAATGGTCACGCGCGGAGCCGTGCTAGCGGTCAGCGCCGATTCCGCGCCGTTGCGCGCCAGGTTCAACAGCGCTTGCCGCAGCAGTGCTTCGTCCCCGGGCAAATCCTGGAACGTGCCTTCGAACTCGACGGCGCATTGCGGAATGGTTTCGTGCAGCTCTTCTGCCACTTTTTCGACGACCGTCTGCATCGGCACCGTCTCGTAGCAAATTTCCAAGGGTTTCGCGAAGCGCAAAAATTCGGTGACCACGTGAGTGAGCGCGCGCGTCTGTTCCAGAATGCGCTCGGAGGATTCGCGCACGTCGCCCGGAGCCGTTTCGCTGCGAATCATCTGCGCGTAACCGGAAATCGTGGCCAGGGAATTCTTGAATTCATGCGCGATGCCCGCGGACATTTCGCCCAGCGCCGCGAGGTTTTCCTTCCAGCGAATCTGCTTTTGCAGCGCAGTCAATTCCGTTAAGTCGCTCATCAAGCACAGGGCGCCGCTGATTTTCATATCCTGCGCATGGGCGTCTTTGGCCTGGGACAGGTTATCGGCTACGCCAGATTTTCCAGAAGCGCGCGCGGCACGATAAATCGGCGAAATGGTCACGCCCAGATTGCGCACGGCGCCTTCGGAGGTGAGGTGCTCGATTTCGCCGCGCTGGAACGTCTTGCCGTCGCGGATGCATGCCGTAAGCATCTGCGTCAGCTCCGATTCCGGTCCCAGAATTTCCTTGTATGAACGGTAACGCAAGGTGCGGATTCCCAGCGCCTCTTCCGCGGCGGGATTCGTCGAACTGATTGCGCCTGTGGCATTCACGAGCAGCAGGCCCGTGGGCATGTTGCGCGTCACTTCTTCGGTGAGCCGCTCGGATTCCTGTGCACGTTCCTGTGCCAACAGGTGCAATCGCGCGAGTTCCTTTTCCTGAGTGCGCAGTTTTTCGATCACACCCTGCATCGAAGCGGCCATGAACGCCGAGGGATTCTCGACATCAGTCTTCGGCGCGGTCCAATCTTCCTGGTTCGCGCGCGCCTGATCGCGCATAAATTTGCGCAGCAGAAAGGCCACTACCACCAAGCCCGCGAAGAGTATCACCACGAGCGCGACGGCGAAGCCCAGGTTGAATGGCAGGGCAGACACCGGATGCGGATGAACGGGCGCGGTCACCGCTGATTCTCTTGGTTCGATTTCTTAAAATTGAATGACTTCATCAACGCACCATCAGCAGCGACTGATACCAATTTACCAGCGGCGTGCCGAAAAAAACCACCAGCAACGCTCCGGCTCCCAAAAATGTGCCAAACGGCAATTCGTAATCCGCATCCTTGCGCCGCGCCAGAATAATCGCGACGCCCAGCACGCTGCCGAGCAACGACCCCGCCAGAATCGTCAGCAGCGTGCGTTTCGCGCCGAGAAATGCCCCGGCCATCAGCATCATTTTTACGTCGCCCAGGCCCATGCCTTCGCGCCCGCGCAGCTTGAAATACGCCTCGGACACCAGCCACAACAGGCCGCTGCCGACAGCCGCGCCCAGCAGCGCGTCCACCAGCGAAAGCACCGGCGCCGGGGGAGGGTATTCAAACAAATGATTCGCGATCCACAGCGCCGTGCCGTCCATCGGCTTGGTGAACAAGCTAAATATCAGGCCGATCGCGAAGCCCGTGAAGTTCACCACGTCGGGCAAAATGCGCTCGCGCAAGTCAGTGAACACCAGCACCACCATGATGGCCGAAAACGCCGCCCACTTCGCCGCGTCCACGCTGAGTCCAAATGCATAAAAGCAGCCCAGAAATAGCAGGCCGGTCAGCAATTCGACTACCGGATACATCCAGGAAATTTCCGTCTTGCAGCCGCGGCATTTTCCGCCCAACAGCAGCCAGCTGAGCACCGGAATATTGTCGTACGCGCGAATCGGCGCGCCGCATTTTGGGCACGCCGACGCCGGCATGACAATGGACTTGCCCGCCGGGATGCGCAAAATGCACACGTTTAAGAAACTGCCGATGATCAGCCCGAACAGAAAGACAAAAATCCCGATGAAGGTAGATAACGCCACAATTCGATTGTGCCCCAACGCTGCCCGCCCCTCAAGCGGCGGCTCGGGCATCGTGCCCGACTGCTAACGCGGGCCAGGGCAGCCGGGGACGCGGCGCCCGGTGCGAACTGGAGCTCAAATCGCGTAGTGCGCACGCACTTCGGGCTTGGCGCGTGGTGAAAACGTGATGGTGGAGCACCGCGAATGAACGCAACTCTGAAGGGATGGTGGGCAGCGCGTCAAAACGGTGAAACTACGGTCCGCCAGTCGGCCCATGCTCGCTATTCGCAAGAATGGGCGACCGGCAATCTCGCCTGAACCCGGCGCCGGAGAAAGCCTACAGAATGTTGATCGAAAGACGCAGTCCCGGGTGTATGCGGTCGTACATGTAATACCCGCCGCCATCGTAAACTACGTACACATCGTCGTCATAGCCCCAACCTACTGGCCACGGCGCGCCGAATCCGAAACTGTAACCGCCGTATGCGAAACGGTGACGGTCGTAGTCGCCGCGGTTCACATGGAAGCTGTGCCCGCTGCCGAAACTGGCGTTGTAATGCGCCTCTGAAATTCTGCCGTGCGGGCCATTGCCACCGCCACCACGATTTTGCGCTGCCGCATGTGATTGCGTCGCGTGGCTCTGGGTCGTTGAGGTGTGGGTTTGAGTCGAATGCGCGGCCTGCGTGTGCTGCTGCGCTGCAGGCTTAGCTGCTTCCGCGTGAGGAGCCGGCTTGGATTCCTGCGCGTGCGATGGCTGCGCATGTTCCTGCGCGGGTTTGGCCTCCTGCGCATGTCCCGCCTCGGAATGTCCGTCCTGGCCGTGCTCTTGCCTGCCGTAAACGGAAGCAGTCGTGCCCAAAAGGAAAAATAATGCGGTCATGGAGATTGCGTATTTCATGAATTTCACCTCGAATGGAGATACAAATCAGTCTATCCACGCGCGGTACACAAATCTGTCCCAAACGGCACACGTTCTAACAGCCTACTACGGGTGAACCTCTACGAAACCTCTTCCCGCAGCTGGTTCTCCGTCCGTGGCTTGCCGATTCTGCGTTCATTTCGCGTTCACCGTTCATTCGTCGCTCCGTCATGTCGCGAAGAGACGAAAAACTGACACGCTCACGACAATCATTTGATTTCTCTGTGACAAGCTTCGTCGCGCTCCCGCTTACCGTGAGCACTCGGGCTACGGCGTTCAATTCAACATGTGAGGAACATCATGGACAAGATGAAAGGATTCATGAATCGCACGGTAAATCGCCGGTCGCTACTGCAGAAGGGAGTGATGGCCGGGGCTGCTACGGTAGGCGCTGGGCTGTTGGGTGGTGGCAAGGCCGCATTTGGCCAGAGCAGCTCAGGCAGTCTCAACAAGGGTGACGCAGCCATTCTTCGGTTCCTAGCTGCCGCCGAACTCATTGAATCGGATCTTTGGATACAGTACGCCGAACTGGGCGGTATCGGCGACAACCCGCCAGTCGAAGTTGACAACAACGAAATGTTGAACAACTATCAGATTGCCTTGTCGAATCTCGATGGCGATGGCCCACAATACATCGCTAGCAACACGATTGACGAAATCAGTCATGCCGCCTTCCTCAACGGTTACCTGGAATCCAAAGGCGCAGACCCGGTCAATTTCGACGAGTTTCGCACGCTGCAGGGTAGTACGGCGACAGGCGCGCAGAACATCGGCCGCTTGACCAATCTGATGCATCTCAACGTGGACACCAGCTGGTTCGTGCGCTACCGCAGCTCCACCAATCCCGATTTTGGCGCCACGTTCCCGCAAGCGCTCAAACTCAATAACGTCACCGCCATTCCCCGCAACAACAAGGATTTCGACGGTGCGTCGAATCCCAACTTTAAGGGTAACGACCACATCCAGGCGATCGCCAACGTTGCCGCCTTTCACTTCGGATTCATCGAACAAGGTGGATCGAGTCTCTATGCGACGCTTAGCCAGAAGGTCAGCAGCCTGGAAGTGCTGAAGATCACTCTGAGTATTGGGGGAGACGAGATTGCTCACTTCTTGGAGTGGGTCGATTTTGCAGGCAATGGGGTACAAGTCCCAGTGGCGCCGTTCAAGGACCCCATCTCCGGACTATCGTTTCCCGATTTTTTCAACAATCCACCGTTGCAACCACCCAGCCTGGTTCAGCCCAGCCTGATCTTTCCCGTTCCCTGCGAATTCATTAGCGCCGACTTGCCCCACTGCGCGGTGATTCGGCCGAGCGACGACAAATTTTCGGGCGCCGTAGCGGCGGTTGCATCGCTCACTGCGGATGGGCTATTTGTTGGGCAACAGCCGAAGTTCCTCCAGATCCTGCAGCAAATGGCGGAAGCAGCGGACGCCGCAACGCGCGAGTGATGACCGGCTAACACCAGAAACGGTGCGAGATTGGTCCCGCGCTTCCGGTCCGAGCAGAATCGCGCGGGGCCATTCCTCATCAGGATTTCTTCACGCGAAGCCGCGCTAGTCCTGACGCAGCGCCTGGGCGGGATCGATCCGCAAAACGCGCGCGCCAGGGATCGCGCAGGCGATTGCGGCGACTGCGAGCAAGAATACGGGCGCGCCCGCGAAGGTGAGCGGATCAAGCGGCGAAATGCCGTACAGCAGTCCGGCGGTGAATTTCTGCGCGGCCCAGGCGCCGCAAAGCCCTATAGCTGCGCCAATCGCAGCCATTTTCAGGCCGTGGTTCAGCACCAGCCACAAGACCTTGCCGTGGCTCGCGCCCAACGCCATCCGCACCGCCATCTCCTGCTTGCGTTGCGCGACGAGAAAGGAGACCACTCCATAGATGCCCACCACTGCAAGCGCCAATCCCGCCACCGCGAACGACGCAAACAAAACGGTAGTGAAGCGTTGCCCTCCGGTCGAGCGTTCGACTAGCTCGTCAATCGTTTGTACCTCGGCGAGAGGCATGTCGGAATCCAGCGCACGAAGTTGACTTCGTACGTCGGACTCCACTGAATACGGATCCGAAGCCGTGCGAATCAGAATGTCCTTGAACCCGCCATTCACCAGGGGGTGTTGAGAATACAGGACGGTAATCTGGGGTTGCGGCGCGCGAATCAAACCAGCGTTTTTGAAATCGCCAATAACGCCGATGATTGTGACGTCCACGTCGTCCGTTATATTCTCTTCAACAGCGATTCCCGGTAGTTGCGGAGGCCCGATGTGAATCTTCTGGCCGATGGGATCTTCCGTCGCGACATAGCGTCGCTTGAATTCTTCGCTAATCAGTGCCACTGGGGGACTCGTGGCGCTGTCCGACTCCGCGAAATCTCTACCGCGAATCAGCGGTATTCCCAAAGTTCGAAGGAAATGTCGGTCCGCAACTCCAAACTGCGCCGACGGAATATCTTGAATTCGTGTGACAGGATGGCCAGGAATAACCAACATCTGAGTCCACCCATTATTTGGAGGATAGACGGTTGTCACCGTCGCCTCAATCACGCCCGGTACTGCCCGGACCCTTGTTCCAAAATCATCGCAGAAGCGCTCTCTTACTCCGGGGTTTGTATAGCGCACAGGCGGCAAATAGATGCGGCCTCTCAATAAATGGTCCTGACGGATACCCAGATTCTGACCTTGCAAACGCATGATGCTGCGAATCAGCAGGCTCGCTCCCACCAGAAGCATCAAACACATCGCCATTTCCGTTATCACGAGCAGGCTGCGCACACGCTGACTGGAATGTCCGGACATCCCGGATCGCCCGGCTTGCTTCAGTGCATCCACGAGGTCCAGCCGAGTGCCCATGAACGCCGGCGCCAGCCCAAAAAGCAAACTGGTGACAAGAGATACCGTGAGAGTGAACGTCAGAACCCGCCAATCGATTCCCACCGAACCAAGTTGGGGTAGATTTTCCGGGTGCATCCTCGCGAGAGCTCTCAACCCGATCACTGCACAACCAAATCCCACCGTTCCGCCGATGAGAGACAGGAGTAGCGTTTCTGCAAGCAACTGCCGGACGAGCCCGCCTCGCCCCGCACCCAATGCTGCGCGCACAGCCAGCTCTCGTTGACGCGCCGAGTTGCGCGCCAAAAGCAGATTAGCCAGATTCACGCAGGCTATCAGCAGGATCAGGCTCACGGCTCCCATCAACAAGTACAGCATCGGCCGCAGCGCTCCCACTCGAGACTCAGCCAACCTCTTCACGGATACACCGACGCCTTCATCTACCGGATGTTCTGCCGCGAGCGCAGCGGCGATCACCGAGAGGTCTGCCTGAGCCTGTTCGAGCGACACTCCAGACTTTAGTCGTGCCAAAACTGCGTACCCGCGTTCTCCTCTCCCGCTTTCCGCCCACATGTCGGGCGAATATGGAAACGGAGTCCAGATATCGCTGTGCCGCCCAGGTTCCACCCATGCCGGAATCACGTCTGGCATCACTGCGACAATGGTGTAGGGCTCCCCATTGATGCGAATGTTGCGGCCCAGCACGGTCGGATCGCTATCGAACCGGTTTCTCCACAGTTGCGCGCCGATTGCGGCCACGTAGTTTTTGCCTTCCTGATTTTCGTCCTCGCTGAAGAGCCGGCCGATGATGGGTCGAATACCGAGGATTTCGAAATACGCTGCCGGGACCAATCCGACTTCCATCTGCTCCGGTTGGCCCGCGGACTCACCGAAACTCACATTCTTAGCCCAGGTGTCATAAGCCACCATTTTCTGAAAGCTGCGACTTCTCTGCGCGAAGTCCCGAACGTCCAGTGCCGAAGGCCCATCAGGATTTGCAAAGGTATTAACCATGCCTTTCTGAATGGAGTAGATACGCACGAGTTGGTCCGCTGCGGCGAACGGCAGCGGCTGCAGCATCAGCGCATTGATCGCACTAAATATCGCGGTATTCGCGCCGATGCCCAGCGCCAGGGTCAGAACGGCGACGGCCGCAAACCCGGGGCATTTGCGCAGCGAGCGCGCGGCGTACTGCAGATCGCGGGCAAGACGTTCCAGCCAAATCGCGCTCCAGATTTCGCGCACGTCTTCCTGCACTCGTGTGGTGTTGCCGAAGGCTCGGCGCGCGGCATAACGCGCTTCCTCGAGCGGGAAGCCGGAGTCTTGTTGCTCCTCGGCTTCGATTGCCAGATGCGCTTCAAGCTCGCGTTCTACTTCGGCATCACGATTGCGCCGCCAGGCCGCGGCGCGAGCGATGCGCGAGCGCAGCCAATTCAAAACACTCATGGCTAGTCTCCTCGCACTGGCCGCAGCACTGTTGCGACCGCCGCTGCCAGTTGTTTCCAGCGCGATCGCTCGCGCAAAAGTTGCTTCTTGCCGGTCGGCGTCAGCCGGTAATATTTGAACTCGCGATTCCGGTCCTTGGCCGTTTCCCATTTCGCGATAAGCCAGCCCTTACGTTCCATCCGATGCAGCGCCGGATAGAGTGATCCGTGCTCCACCTGCAGCACGTCGTCCGTGGTGCGTTGAATATGTTTCGCGATTTGATGCCCGTGGGCGGGCCCGAACAACAGCGTGCGCAGAATCAGCATATCGAGCGTGCCTTGCAGGAGCTCAGTGCGGTTGGGGGCCTTCTTGGATGTCATGGTGGTAGGTATTCTAGCTCAGCTAGTGGTAGACGCGCTACCCTCGATGAGTTTAACAGAAAGCTGGATCCGAGATCACTCATGGCCAGCCACGCCAACGGTTCCATAACAACGCCATGCGTGGACGCCGCTTAAAAATTCAAAAGTTCAAACTGTTCTAAGCTCGTTCATGTGAAGCGAATCATCGTGTGATATTGTCCCCGGCAAAAGAATCCAGGACGGTCAATCAGCTCAATGTTCATTCGTGTTTTCGTAGTGTTGTTGGCTGTCACTCTTATCGCGCAGGCGCCGGTGCACGGTCAAGACCAGCCTGCGGCCGCCGATACGTCGCCGACGATCGTGACCGATCGGCCGTCGTTCACCAACTCCAGTATCGTCGTCCCTTCGGGCAGTCTCCAATTGGAGAACGGCTTCCTGGAAACCTACAATCAGGGCCAGAGCGTCGTTGACGGCCCTGAAACATTGCTGCGCTTCGGCATCGCCACGAAAACCGAATTGCGTTTCACGGTGCCAGACTATTTCTACAATACAGACAATGGCGGCGGTCCCGGCTCGGGATTCGGCGACATGATCATCGGCATGAAACAGCAATTCGGACCAACACTTGGCGGATTCGACGTGTCCGCGACATTGTTCCTCAGTTTCCCGACGGGGGCCGAGACCGTTTCTAGCCGCGGCTACGATCCAGGGTTGCAGGCTGCCTGGTCGCACGGGCTCTCCAGCAAGTGGACGGCGGCTGGAATGCTCGCGATGTATTGGCCCACTCAAGGCCACTCCCGAAATCCCACCGGGCAGGCCACAATCCTCGTGGACCGGCAATTGACGGGGGTTTGGGATGCCTACATCGAATACGTGGGCAACTTTCCGGCGCGAGGCGGGACGCGCCAGCTTATGGACGTCGGCACCTCACTGAAGCTCACAAACACTCAACAACTCGATTTCCACTTCGGCGAGAGTTTGACGGGCAGGGCAAATCGCTTCGTCGGAATCGGGTACTCATTTCGATTCCAGGCGATCCATCGCCACTAAGGCCCGCCGCGGGTCCCGCTCATTTAATTACGGCTTGCGCTGTGCTCCTACTAAAGTGACGGCAATCACACACTTTTCCGCCGACCGGTTGTGCCAAGCGTGGCGGGTCCCGTTCTGAATCACGCAATCACCCGCTTTGAGCAGAACTTCCGCTCCGTCGTCCAACTTCAAATACACTTCGCCAGAAATTACGACGTCGAAATCGACTGTGTCGGTCCTATGCATGCCGGGATGATCCGGCTCCAGCACATCCATCATCCCTGGCAACTTTTCGTGCATCTCCTCCAATGCGGGCGCTGTGACGATTCGCACGCTGTGCGTCTGCGTCGCCGGCGGCAGCGTGAAAAATCCGAAGCGGAAGCCACTATTAGCAGGGAAGTAGCGCGGCTGCGTCGGCGCGGTTCCATCCGACGGAAGTTCCTGCACAGAATCGCCTCCCCACACGCGATGAAACTCGTACCCCGGAAGCATCGCCACAGTCACCGGCTGAACACCCTTATCGCGTATGATCAGCGATTTTCCGGATGCATTCTGCCCCGTCACCACGCAGCGAATATCCATAATCTCCCCCAAATTCGAACGCATTATACATAGAACGTTCTGGTAGAGCGCCCCGCCGTTTCCACGCAGGCTACGTCCGAGGTGATCCGTGAGCTCGGCGTCTCGAATCACATGGTCAAGGGGATATTTGAATCGCCCCTAAATGCTTCGCGTTACTCTACGCTCCTGCTATTGGCGTTATCGCCAATCCGAAACCGCGTGCGGAGCCGGCAGAAATTTGGCATAATCCGCTCGTTCCGTGGAGGCTGCACCATGAAAACCCTGGGTTTCCTCGGCCTGCTCTGCGGTTTTGTCGCGTTGTCGCTTCCACCCGCCTCGGCTCAAAACTCCAACCAAATGGGACGCTCGGAAGGCGCCACCATACCCAGGCTCACGAGCATCTTCATTCCGCCACTTCTGAATGCGCCGTTCACCGCGACAGTGACCACTGTGTGGACCATCCGTTTTGGCGACGGCACATCTCGAACCATCAAGAATCACCGCACCATCGCGCGTGATGGTGCAGGGCGTATTTTTCAAGAGCGCCGTTATTTCACTCCAGATGGCGACAAGGAAGAGACCGCGGTCACCCAGATTGAATACAGCGACCCGACCACGCACCAGATATACATCTGCCATCCTGATGGGCATGTCTGCGAGCTGTATGAATATCGTATGCTGGCACTCGCGGATGATGCTACGAATGAAGCGTCCTCCTCTGCAGCAAATAATGTAAAGAGCGAAGATCTCGGCCATGAAGAAGTTCTCGGCCTTGATGTCATCGGAACGCGAGAGACCAGCACAATTGCTCCGGGGACAGTCGGCAACGACCAAGCCCTCGCCGCGGTCAGGGAATTTTGGCACTCGACGCAACTGGGATTTAATTTGGTGCTCGACAAGACTGATCCTGTTTCCGGCAACGCCCAAATCCACGTTACCGAAATTCACCTCGGAGAACCCGACGCGCGCCTTTTCGCACCACCGGAAAGCTTCACCATGGTGGACGCGCGAAGATCCGCCGCACCTTCAGCGAAGTAACTGAATCTCCGCAGTACAATCC
>Ga0210391_10000709_pt1 | contig 32851 bp, 25 predicted proteins | sample IncBWC12OmetaG_FD_160573 | JGI IMG/M metagenome (GOLD analysis project Ga0210391, IMG submission 160573) | Forest soil microbial communities from Barre Woods Harvard Forest LTER site, Petersham, Massachusetts, United States - Inc-BW-C-12-O ... | reverse complement strand
GCTTCGATCATCCTCGGCCGAGGCCACCGGCCCAAATAACCCGCTAAAGCTAATTCCCACCCCCAAAGAAGTGCGCACGCAGCCCGGCAGCTTTCGCGTAAAACCAACCACCAGAATCCTGGTCGAGTTTGGCCATCAGGAAGAAGATCGCATCGCCGCCGAAACTTTGGCGGAAGAAATCCATGACCGGGCGGGATTCACGTTGAGCATCATCGGCGAGAAACCCGACACCCGCCACGAGAAAAAAGAGGACCAACGCAACATCGTTCTAGCGCGCCTGCAGGATCGAAAAGTCCGGAATTTCCTGGCGTCCAAAGGACTCACGCCCGATTCCATCGGCGACCAGGGCTATCTTCTGTTCTCCGACCGCTCCCACATCATCGTCGCCGCCAACACCGGCCAGGGACTTTTCTACGGGGTGCAAACCCTCCGCCAGTTGCTGCGTCCCGACGGTCATACTTTGATTTGTCCCGCAGTATCGATTCGCGACTGGCCAACGATGGAGTGGCGCGGCGTGCAGGATGACATCAGCCGCGGCCCCATTCCCACCGAAGAGTTCATGAAGCACCAGATCAGCACGCTGGCGGCCTACAAGATTAATCTCTTCGCGCTCTACATGGAGCATGTTTACGATTTCGCCAGCCAGCCGCTCATCGCGCCCAAAGAAGCCGCGTTGACCCCGAAGGAAATTAATGCGCTGGTCGATTACGCGAAACACCTGTACGTCACGATTCTTCCCGAGCAGCAAACATTCGGCCATCTCCACCACATGCTTAAGTACGAAATTTATGCCGATGTCGCCGAGCGCGCTCACGGCCACGTGCTCACGCCTACCAAAGATCGTTCCTACGACATCGTCAAAGCGATGTACGCGGATATCGTTCCGCTCTTTCCCGGGCCATTCCTCCACATCGGTGGCGACGAAACCTTCGAACTCGGCCACGGACAAACCTCGGCGCTAGCCGCGCAAGAAGGCCTGGGCCGGGTCTATCTGGACCACATTCAGAAAGTAAACGAAATTCTCCAGCCGTATCATAAGCAGTTAATGTTTTGGGGAGACATTGCGGTGAAATATCCGCAACTGCTCAGCAGATTGCCGAAAGACATGATCGCCGTTCCCTGGGATTACGATCCCAAGCCCAGCTATGCCAGCATCATCAAGCCCTATCGCGACGCCGGCCTGCGCGTGGTAGTCGCGCCCGGAGCCAATAATTGGAATCAAGTCTGGCCCAATCTCGACGACGGATACGTGAACATCAGAAACTTCGTTCGCGATGGCCAAAGCCTGGGCGCGATGGGAATGCTAAATACAACCTGGAACGACGATGGCGAATCGCTTTATGCGATGGCATGGCCCACATTGATCTTCGGAGCGGCCGCGGCGTGGCAATCCGGCGAATCGAACATTGACGACTACAAAAGCGCGTACGATTGGGCTTTTTACCGAAACCCCGACGATTCAACCTTCCGCGACGCTCTGGACAATCTTGACCAAGGCCACGAAGCGCTGGCAAAGATCAAAGTCGATACCGAAACTGACGACCTCTTCTGGATCGATCCTTTCACTCCCGCAGGCTCAGCGACAATGCAGAAGCTTGCGCCTGCCGCCTCCGAAATGCGCTTAGGCGCCGAGCACGCGCTGGAAGCGATTTACCGCGAACGCGCGAAAGCCCGCACGAATCAATCCACGTTAGACGACATGACCCTGGCCGCCTGGCGATGGGATGCCCTCGGCATGAAAATCGAATACACGCAGGAAATCAACAAATTTTACTGGGACGCATTTCTCAATCCAACCGACGCCGACCGAGTCGGCAATGACCTCGAAGAAATTACTGCCATCAACGCGCGCCTCGAAGATCTGCGCGACTCCACTACGCGACTGAGCGGCATGTACCGCCAAGCCTGGCTGCGCGAATACGAACCCTACTGGCTCGATAACGTCCTGGTCCGCTACGACACACTGGCCCGCGAGTTTCAAGAGAAGATCGTGCAGGTCCGCCAGGTGCGCCGCCAATACGACGCAACCAAAACCCTGACTCAACCGCAGGAACTCGGTTTCTACCTGCAACCGTAAAATGCGCGTGGCGCCCTCCGATGTCTGATCTGAAATTCGCCGTAAAAGAAATTCGATCGCTGAATTCGAAAAATGTTTTCTACCCGCACCAACTGGAAGCTAACCCGCAACCGGCTCACCGACGCGCTGGAAGAAACGAAAGCGAGTGGCGCCCATATCGCCGATCTCACTATCTCTAATCCAACGCGCGCCGGACTTCATTACGACCAACAGGCAATCCTTCAATCCCTGGCTTCGCCGAACTCTCTCGACTATGATCCGCAACCCAAAGGCCTGCCGGCGGCCCGAGCCGGGGTGGCAGCCTACTATCGAGACCAACATCAAACCACCGTCGATATTGATCGCCTGATCCTCGCCACGAGCACCAGTGAAGGCTACTCCTTCGTCTTTCGCCTGCTCTGCAACCCCGGTGACGAAATTCTCGTCCCCAAGCCCAGCTATCCTCTGTTCGAATTCCTGGCGGACCTCGAAGATGTCAAACTCGTTCCCTACCCGCTGCTCTACGATCACGGATGGCAAATCGATTTTCACTCGCTGCAAAGCGCCGTCAGCAATCGCACGCGCGCGGTAGTCGTCGTCCATCCCAACAATCCCACAGGGTCTTTCGTGCATTGCGACGAGCAAGCGGAGCTCAATCGAATCTGCCACGAGCATTCGGTGGCGATCATCGCCGACGAAGTCTTCCTCGACTACGCTCATGATCAAAAGCCGCGCCAAACTTTCGCAGCCAATCAAGAAGTCCTTACCTTCACACTAAGCGGCGTCTCAAAAATTTCTGCGCTGCCGCAAATGAAGGTTGCGTGGATCGCGGCCAGCGGCCCCCCAGCTGAAGTCGAAGCCGCACAATCTCGCCTCGAGGTCATCGCCGACACCTATCTCTCGATGAACGCGCCGATCCAGTGGGCCACGCCGGTTCTGCTCGACCAGCGCAAGGAAATTCAGCGGCAGTTGCTCGACCGTGTGAGTGCCAATCTGGCGGAACTCGATCGCCAGCTTGCCGCGCAGAAGTCCTGCCAGCGCCTGCACATCGAAGGCGGATGGAATGCGATCCTGCGCGTCCCGGTGACGCAAACGGACGAAGACCTAGCCATCGATCTGCTGCGCAGCAAATCGGTGCTTGTCCATCCTGGGCATTTTTATGATTTTCACAGCGAGGGCTACTTGATCCTGAGCCTCATTGGATCGGGGAAAGATTTCGGAGAAGGGATTAAGCGTTTATTGCAACACCTCAACTGACATTGTTCATCATTGTTGTCATCCGACACGTGAATGCAGCGAGGCAGCGAGCCTGCCCTGAGCGTGGATCTGCTGTTGCAGGCGTGGCCATTAATAGTGTGCCGAGAAACGCCGCTGTCTTCAATCAACAACTCAGCGCTTCACCAGAAACGGGTTACTCGCTCGCTCCTGCGCAATCGTAGTCATTGGCCCATGCCCCGGCACTACCACGGTCTCGTCCGGCAACGAGAGCACAGTCCCATGCAGCGACTGCATAATTTTCTCCATCGACCCTCCCGGCAAATCCGTCCGCCCAATCGATCCGGCAAACAAGGTGTCGCCGGCAATCAGTTTTTTCTCGGCAGAGAAGTAAAGGCAGATACTGCCTTCCGTATGTCCGGGAGTATGCAGAATGGCGGCTTCGTGCGCTCCGGCTTTCACGGTATCGCCGGTCGTCACACTAGAATCGATCTTGACCTCGCCCGGGGGCGCAACCCCAATCCACGTGGCCTGCACATCCAGCCTCTTCAGCAGGGCATAGTCATTCTCATTCAGCAAGATCGGAGCCCCCGTAGCCGCGCGCAACTTCATCGCTCCGCCCACATGATCAATGTGCGCATGCGTGACCACGATCTGTTTCACCTGCAACTTACGATTGCGGACGATTGCCAGCACATCCTCAATATCGTCCCCCGGATCGATTACCATCGCCTCGCGCGTAATCTCGTCGCCAATGATCGAGCAATTGCACTGCAAAGGCCCGACTGGAAAAATCTCATGAATCATACTTTTATTGTAGCGAAGGAGGCGCAGCTCCGGCCGATGCTGTCCTGGTGAGCGAAGTCGAAGCATCCCTGAAGCCTCTGAGATGCCTGCCAAAGTAAGCTTCCACCGTGGAACCCCGTGCTCCCGGTGGTTGAAGCTCTTCGACTCTAACCACTTGCTCTAAATCAAAACTGGCGAGACAATACGCCAGTCGTGCGCCAATCTGTGCGGAGGTTCTGTGGCAGCCAAATACCGTCAACATGGGTATCAAGACCGCGACCGGGATCGCAGCGGCGAAGACAGGTCGCGGGATAAGCCGCGCGGGGAGGCAACGAAGAAGCCGGCTCCCGTGCCGCCCGCCAGGCGCGACTACAGCATGGGTCCCAAACCCGTAAATATGCCAGGCACCCGCGTCGTCTCCCGCTGCGCCCAGTGCGGCACCATTCTGCAGGATATCCCTCCCACCGGAGTTTGCCCCAAGTGCGGTTTCGAGCTGCACTCATGCAAACAGTGCAACTATTTCGATCCCGGCAGGCGTTTCGAGTGCATGCAGCCCGTGAACGAACGCGTTGCCAAGAAAGACGCCCGCAACGACTGCACGTTTTACGAGATTCGCGCTGGCCGGGAAAAAGAAACATCCACGCCAGCCACGCTGCGCCCGAACGACGCCCGCCAGGCCTTCGAGAATTTATTCAAGAAGTAGGAGGGAAGAAGCTCATTGGCTTAACCGGATCGCCAACTGCCGCTCCGGCTGCGTCATCTGGCTCCATAATTTCTGCAAATCGTTTTGCAGCGCCTGATTGTCCGGCTCTTTATGCAGAGCTACGGCATACCACCGGTAGGCGGTCGGCAGGTCGCGCGGAGCGCACGTTCCCGACGAATACAACGACCCGAGCAAAATCATCGCCTTCGAATCCGACTGCCCCGCCGCTGTCTTCAGCATTCCCAAGCCGCGGTCGCAATCCTGCGCGGCTCCGCGTGCATAGATATAGCGCTGCGCCTCCGCCACATTGTCGACCGGCCGCGCGGGAGAAGGCTTGGGCAATGCCCGCTTCACCACCGCTGGTTTGCTGGGTGCAGGCTTTGCTTCCGGCTGTTCTTCATCGGAATCATCCGCATCGGAACTCTTGTCGTCGGGAGCCGCGTTAGTACCCGCTGGATTCTGTGTCCCGCTCACTGCCTGCGTCCCATTCGCTGCTTTTGAACTGTTGGCAGTCGCCGAACTATTTTGTGGCGCCTGGTTTTCCGGTGTCGACGGCGCCGGCGCTGGATTTTGCGGGGAATTGGCCAGAGAGGTATTCGCATCCGCAGGATTTGCCGCCGGTGCGCTCGCCGCCGGAGCGGTCCCTGTAGTCGTTGTTCCCGCCGCTGCAGAAGCCGTTGGCGCTGCCGTCGGAGGCGGAGCCGGTGCGTTCGCGGCCGTGCCTGACGGACTGCCACTATCCGCGCTGCCAGTCGCATCTTGAGCCGTCTGCGCTGCGGCAGGCTTTTTCTCGCCCGCGGCCGTCAGCCACTCGAATCCGCCTTGCTTCCACCGCAAATATCCAAAACCGCAGGCGAGCGCCAGCGCCACGAGAATCAAAACTACCTTGCCCCATCCCCGGCGAGGAGGCTCGTCATCCTCGAGCAGATAATCCGCGCTTCGGGAGGCACGGAGGCGATCGAGCGCGCCGCTTCCATCCTCATCCAACTCAGGCTCCGGTCTCCGCGGGCCGGGCTGGTTCAAGCCCAGGAACGAGGGACCGCTGATTACGGGCTCGGATTGACGCTCGTCATACCACCGCTGGGTTGTACTCGCGGGCTCGGTCCGATTCGGCGCACCGCCAGCCTGTGCGGAAGAAGCCGTAGCCCATCTTCCCTCCGACTGAACCGCAACGGGATTCGACGGCTGCGTGGCAGCCGGCTGTGCTGAAGGCGAATTTGGCTTCGGTGCCCTGAGGCCGGGAGAGCTAGGGGTACCGCTGGGTACGCTGCCGCCCGGCGTAGAAGCGTTGGGCGAGCTGAAGCTTGCTCTCGGCGCATTCGAACCCGGTTGCGCTGGCGGCGCGCTCTGCGCGCCTCCCGTCAGAGGCGCTCCGCACATTCCGCAAAAGCGATAGCCCTCCGCGTTCTCATTGCCACACCGTCCGCAGCGCAACGTGGCCTCCTCAACTTCTTCCAACATTTTAAATTAATCCCGGAGAAGAGAACTCGAATTCAAAGTGGCCGCACCCTTCATCACAACCCAAATCGTCCCAATCCAAAAAGCCGAGAAGAGTTCGCCGTCACCGCCCGCTGGTTTCTCCAGGATCGGTCAAAGAAATAATCTTGCCCACCGGATATTCATTCTCATTCAAAGGCGTATAAGGCTCGAAACTGACGATCGTCAGCACATCTCCACTCCGCACCCCACGCACCAGCAAGCGGTCGCCATCGACACTCAGCACCTGATAGTTTTCATCGAAAACCGACATGGTGGTTGATCCTCTTTTTACTATTGGATGCTGCTCGCACCCCGCCGGTCGTCAAGTATTCACCCGGCAAGCTGCAAAACACCTTCCTCATCAATCTAAACCCCAAAAAGAGGAAAAAATTGCTCATCCAGAAAATTTCACAAGATGAGCAATTCCGAAGAAAGACAAAAATTCACGCTACGGTAACGTCGCTGTCGCAATCGAAACATTTCCGCTGTCAGATAGCGTGCTGTAAGCGCTCAACACGCCAGTTGCCGGATCGAACGTCTGAATCGCCACAGTGTTCTCATTCGAGTGCAGCATGTAAACCAGGCGGCCATCCGGGCTGAAGTAAATCGGAGGCGTTCCCAAAATGGCGGTGCCACTCTCCTCCAACTGCAAATCGCCAAAATCCAGATGCGCGACGTAAATGATCTGATTATTCGAATCGCCAAAGAACAGGTTTTGGCCGGTCGGATCGAACTCCAACAACGCGGCATTGTCTCCGCAGAAACTTATCTCGGAGACCTGGCAATTAATCACCCTCTTCGTTGCGGTCTGTGTGACAGTGAGGGAGCCGCTTCCATCTCCGCAACAAGCGCTCTCCCAGGCTGTAGCCTGATCGCTCGCTGTCACCCCGGCCGTTCCGCCGCAATCCGCGCTTACTTCCACAAGATTCTCTTCAGGTCCCAATTGTCCGGTGCTCGCGTTCACGTTGTAAGCGTAGTATCCCGGGTTGCACGTGTACGGCCCGTTATCGAAGTAGGAGGCATAAAGCCTCTTGCCCGACGTTCCGAAGACGAACCCCGTGATGCCCGTGTAGAGGTTGGAATACTTTATTACCGACTGACCCGTATTGGTTAAATTTCCCGTGGCCGAGTCAAGCGTAAACAAAATCACCGCAGCCTCATCGATCAGATCGGGACCAACCCAGATCATTCCTGCATAAGCAAACTTGCCGTCCGGGTCAACCAGAAAGCTCGTTACCGGGTGCGGGAAGCCAAACGTCAAGTGCTGCGACGCTGCGCTCTCCGGAACACCTTGCGCGTTCGTGTTGTATGTCCACACGTCGGTAGAGTCCCAGACATAAATGAAATTCTGTTCGTTGATGGTGAGCGGATCGACATTGGCTGCGCTCACCGTAATCGGCGAGCCGACCTGTTCGGCAACGGCGGTATCGGGGTTAACGTTGTAGGTTGTGAGCAAGACGTTTGTGGCTTGAGGTTCTGCGACGTACAAGACTTCCACCGGAGAAGTCGCCGCCCAACCGGTCGCCACAAACATCATCGCTGCCAGAGCAATGCTGCATACCTTCGACATCGGAGATCTCCTTCGGATTTAACGGCAGTGCTCAGATGCCCAGCCGAAACCGGTAGTTGTAAGGCGTTTACCTGATGAGGTGTTCGCCCCCGCCGGCCATCGGCCAACGTTTGCTGCTCGAAAAACAACGGAGGTTGTCACTCCGACGAGCGAGGAAGCGACCGAGGAGAAACCCAGCTCCCTCTGCAGCTCAAACCGGGCCTTTGCCCTCACGAAGAAGTGTTTGGGTGAAGACGTGCGACCCTGGCCGAAGCCGCATCCGGCGTGGGCGTAAAATGGCCTTAAGATGTCCGCTACCCTCCGTACCGTTCTCGACCAACAAGTCCGAGAAGCCGATGCTAGCCTTTACGAAAAACTGGATAACAATCGCGTGCGCTGTTTTGCCTGCGGCCATTGCTGTCCCATTCCCAATGGCCAGGCCGGAGTCTGCAAGGTCCGCTACAACCGCGGCGGCACGCTTTTCGTTCCCTGGGGATACACTGCCGGAACGCAATGCGATCCGGTTGAGAAAAAGCCGTTCTTCCACGCGCATCCCGGCGCGCTAGCCTATAGCTTTGGCATGATGGGCTGCGATCTTCACTGTTCCTATTGCCAGAACTGGGTGACATCGCAGGCGCTGCGCGACCCCAGCGCAGTATCGCCGCCGCAACAAGCTTCTCCGGGAGCGTTGGTGCAGGATGCGCTTGCGCAAGGCGCAAAGATTCTGGTCAGTACCTACAACGAGCCGCTCATCACGAGTGAGTGGGCGGTAGCGGTTTTCAAGGAAGCCAAAGCCGCCGGACTCATCACTGGTTTTGTCTCGAACGGCAACGGCACTCCGGAGGTTCTCGACTATCTCCGCCCGCATCTCGACCTCTATAAAGTCGATCTCAAGAGCTTCGACGATCGCCACTACCACGAACTCGGCGGACGCATCGGGCCCATTCTCGATAGCATTCGCCGGATTCACTCGACGGGGCTGTGGCTGGAGGTCGTGACGCTGCTCATTCCGGGTTTCAACGATTCGCCTGAAGAACTCCGGCGCCTGACAGAATTTCTCGCCGGAGTCTCGCCAGACATTCCCTGGCACGTCACGGCTTTTCACGGGGATTACAAGATGACTGATCCTCGAAACACGACGGTTGAGGACTTGTTGCAAGCTGTCGAGATCGGCCGCCAGTCCGGTCTTCGCTACATCTACGCAGGAAACCTGCCGGGCAGGGTCGGTGGGTGGGAAAACACGCGCTGTCCGCGTTGCGATGCGACATTGATCGAGCGCTACGGGTACTTCATCAAGAATTACCGGCTGACGAAGGATGGCCGTTGCGCCGAATGCGGAACGGCAATCCCCGGGTGTTGGGCTGCACGATTTGAAGGCCAAATCACATCGAGACCTTTCTCCCTGCCCAGGCGCGCAAATTTGTTTACAATCCAGAATCAGTAATCCAATCAAAATCTGGCGCGGCCGCGGATTGGATCCCGTTAACCTCTATTCGTCCTCTGTGGCCTGGCTAGTGCTTGGTTGCGCATAAGGCCCGGTTCGTTCATTTTCATGAGAAAAGCCTGCATCTTCGCGCTGTGCGTTATAGCTGCCACAAATTTATCCTCCTGTTCACCCCGCGATTTCCTGACCCGCCGCCTGGCCGCCGATTTGATCGCAACTTCCAACGTATTCCGCGCTGCGAAACAATTTTCGTTTCGCACGGGTATCCTCTCGAACACGGAGTATCTCTTCCCCGACTATCTCGCTCTGCAACATCATGGCTGGATATCCTCCACGCAATCCCGGTGTCCTCCGGATATCGCTCCGCCGCCCTGCTGGGAGGTATCGCTCAGCCCATCGGGAGTGGAAGCCTTGCAAAGTCTGATTTCGCCTGGCGACGCAGAAAAGCAATCTTTCACAGTCCCCATCGCGAGGCGCCAACTTATCGCAGTTACGGGAGTCGCGAAGCATGGTAGCGCCGCAGAAGTCGAGTTCGCCTGGCACTGGATTCCACTGAATGAAGTGGGCGGGGCCATTGACACGGGAGATCCTCACTACCGTTCGGTGGTGAACTTCCGCCGTTACGACGACGGATGGCGCGTCGTGGAAAGCGCGTCTCATTCAGGGCAGCCGCTGGATGAATCTTTGAAGAACGCCGAAACAGAGTGAAGAGGCGCTCTCTGCGCCTGTGCCCCAAAGTTGAATTATCAGAACCGCTCGTTGTATAACCCTACTTCCACCTGGCCTATGAAAATTGCGAAAGCCGTTCTGTCATTCTCAGCAGTTCTACTCATCGCCTCGCTGTCGTCTTCCCAGACCAAGTCAAAACTTACGCTCGACGAATTTTTTAACTCCGTCAGCTATCCCTCGATCGCGACATCTCCTGACGGCAACTCGGTCGTCATCGTCGCCGAACGCGCCGACTGGGACCAGCAAATCTTTCGCGACGATCTGTGGTTTTACCGCGCGGATGTCAAGAATTCCGAGGGCAAGGGCTCGCTCATCCAACTCACCCAATCCGGACACGACTCCGAGCCGAAATGGTCGCCAGACGGCCGCTGGATCGCATTTGTCTCCGAACGCAAACCCGCTCGCGGGAAAGATTCGGATAGTGACGAAGATAAAGACGACAAGGGCGACAACAGCCAGCTCTATATAATTTCGCCGGCCGGAGGCGAAGCCATCCAACTCACTCAAGGCCAGACCGATGTTCACACGTTCTCCTGGTCGGCCGACTCCCACTCTCTCTACTTCGCTATCCGCCAGCCGTGGACGAAAGAGCAGAAGGACGCCTATAAAGAGCAGTGGAAAGACGTGGTGCAGTATCGAACCGCCGAACGAGGAGACACGATATTCGCGCTCGACCTTGAATCCGCGCTGGCGCACAACGTCACCGTAGCCAAGAAAGAATCGACGAAGGAGCAATCGGAGGCCGAAAGCGAATCCGACTTGACTCCCGGCACCCATGCAATAGCGACTTCGGCGCTGCGAGTCGAAGACCTAATTACTTCTCCGGACGGAACCAAATTGGCGTTCGTGAGCAACTCGATCAACCAGCGCCAGGAAAAATGCGAAGACGTAGAGATCTACGAAATCAATATAGCCGCGGGCGATTCGTCCGCGACTGCCGGCGGGGAAAACAAGCCAGTGCAATTAACCCACAATCAGGCGGTCGAAAACCACATCCGCTGGGCCAACGACAGCCGCCACATCTTTTTTACTGTGGAAATCGGAGATGTCACCGGCCCCTATCGCGATCTCCAACCGCATCTTTACTGGGTTGACAGCGAAAAGCCTGACATCGTCGAGCAATGGGCAAGAGACTTTACCGGCGAAGTAACTCACTACGCAGTCTCACCCGGCACCATCGTGGCGGCTGGGCGTCTGGGTACGGAAATCCCAACGTATTCAGTAGCGCAACCACGCGAGGCGCTGCACAGACTCGCCTCCTGGCCGGGCACCTACGAAATCATCTCGGCCGCCACGCATTCGCCGCGCCTGGCTTTTGTCTATTCATCTTTGCAAAAGCCGGCGGAAGTTTACCTCGCCGAATCGCCCGACAAACTAGCCGAGGCGAAACCAATTACCGATCTGAACGCGAACCTGGCCGAAAAAGATCTTCCTCAGGGCAAGCCTTACAAATGGAAGGCCGACGACGGCACCACTGTCGAGGGCATGCTGATTTACCCGCCAGGAAAATTTGAGCAGAAAAACCTGCCCATGTTCATTTTCATCCACGGCGGCCCCGCCGATGCCGACGGCAACCACTTCGAAGCGGACTGGTATCAGTGGGCCGCGCTGGCCGCCACCAACGGTTGGCTGGTCTTCGAACCGAACTATCGCGGCAGCACCGGATACGGCGACAAGTTCCTCATGCAGATCGTTCCCCAAATTGTCTCGCGTCCGGGCAAAGATATTCTCGAAGGCGTCGACGCGCTAGTCAAAGACGGCATCGCCGATCCCGACCACCTCACCATCGGCGGCTACAGCTACGGTGGATACATGACCAACTGGCTCATCACCCAATCCACGCGCTGGAAAGCCGCCGTCACGGGCGCGGGCGCAGTCGAGCACGTGGGCAACTGGGGCAACGACGACACGACTTTCGATGACGCCTACTTCCTCGGCGGACGCCCCTGGGAAGTTCCTCAGCGCTATCACGACGAGGCCGCCATCTTCCAGGTCGACAAAGTTCGGACACCCACTCATATGGTGGCCGGAGCCGATGACATTCGCGTGGCCGTGCTCGAGGATTATTTGTTGGAGCACGCGCTTTATTCGTTAGGCATTCCGAACGCACTGCTGATTTTTCCCGGCGAGGGCCACTCGCTCGACAAAAATCCATGGCACGGAAAAATCAAAGTCCGCGAAGAATTAAAGTGGCTGCAGAAATATGGTGGCGTGCCGGCGGGAAACTGATGCAAACTGAGGCAATGAAACTGATCATCAGCAAACTTGCTCTTGCTCTGCTGGCCGCTCTGCTCTTGATGGCTACCGCCGTATCGCGTCTGTCCGCGGGACTGGCAAGTGAGGGAGCGCAGGATCCAGGCCCCGCATACACGGGCGATGCTCAGCTCAAGTTTCCCGAGAACTATCGCAGGTGGGTGTATGTGAGCACCGGATTCGATATGAGCTATAACCCGGCGATGCAAACCGGGCATCACATGTTCGACAACGTTTTTGTGAATCCCGAGGCCTATGCTGCGTTTCTACAAAGCGGAACCTGGCCGGATAAGACCATGCTCGTGCTCGAAGGACGAATGGGTGAAGACAAGGGATCAATTAACAAGCAGGGGAGTTATCAGGGCAGTGAAGTGATGGGTGTGGAAGTCCATGTGAAAGACGAGGCGCGCTTTCCAGGCAAGTGGGCGTTCTTTATTTTTGACAACGAGAAAACGGCGAAAATAGTACCGGCGGATATGTCCTGCTACAGCTGCCACGCCGACCACGCTGCTGTGGATACCACGTTTGTACAGTTCTATCCAACGCTGCTGCCGATCGCCAAGGGTAAAGGCACGCTTAGCGCTGCGTATAAAAGGGAGGTAGCGGCGCAGAAGTAACGGTTTACTTTGAAGGGGCGGAGCGCAGTCGCGCTGTAGAGAACCAATAAGGCCGTGGGCTTTAACTGTAAGGAATCGCGGGCTATTTCCCGGCGCTTGCCAGCTTGACTCCGCGCGAATTCGCCGCATACCTCGCGATGCCCTTATAGAGCGCCTCGGCGATCTGCTCGCGGTAACCGTCGCTGCGCAACTTCTGCTCGTCGGTAGGGCTGCTTACGAAAGAAACCTCGGCTAGAATTCCCGGCATCGCTGTCTCGGTAAGAACGACGTAGGAAGCTGCTTTCACGCCACGATCGCGGAGCCCGGGATTCTGCGTGGACAACGCTCCGTAAAGCGATCGCTGCACGCTAGCCGCAAGGCGCCGCGATTGATCGATCTTATCGTGCAGCTCCGCCGGAGTGAGCGTAGCTCCCGTGGCGGTTCTTGCCGCATTCGGGCGGGTTTCCAGATCCTTCGCATTCGGGGACGTGAAGAAGTTCGTGTAGTAAGTCTCCACGCCCCGCGCCGAAGGCAGGTCGCTGTAGTTTGCATGGACGGAGACGAACAAATCCGCCTGCGCCTGGTTGGCCATGCTGGCGCGCTCGTCGAGCGGAATGTAATTATCGTCGTCGCGGGTCAGGATGACGGTTGCGCCAAGCCGGCTTTCGAGCAGCTTGCCAAGGCGCTGCGCGATTTCCAGCACCAGATCTTTTTCGAGCAGGCCGCGGCGGCCCACGGTGCCCAGATCCCAGCCGCCGTGCCCGGCATCCACCACGATGCGCAGCTTGGGCACACGCGCCCGCAGCTGCAGATCTTCTTTAGTCGGCGGAGGAATAATAATGGCCAGCTTCTTTTGAACCGAGTCTGCCATGCCGGGGAAAAGATCGACCTGAGCCTTTGGCGCGGCTCCGATTTTCCTGACTTCAACCACAAGCCGGTAAGGATTCGGCTCAAGGCTAACCGAGTAGTTCGAGTTGCCCCTGGTCTCAAGCACGAGCCGCGTCAGACCTGGAACCGGTTGCGCCACGCGCGCGCGGGAAAGCAGCGCATCGCCGATCTCGATGGACTTGTTTTCAAGGTCTGGAGCGAGCGAAGTATCGTGCAGATCAAAGTAGATTCTGTCGGGATTCGAAAGACGATGTGCTTCGTATTGCACCTGATCGTCGAGGTCGAGCACGACCGTGCTGGAATCGGCGGAAGACCAGTGCCGGATACCGGTAATGCGCGCCGTCTTTCCGGATTCTTCGCCGGCGCCGTTGTCGTCGGCGCCAGCAGGTGCGGTAGTGTCAGCCGAGCTTCGCTCCGCAGGATTTGCTTGTCCGGAACTGGTGTTTGGTGAATTGGAAGGAACGGCAGGCGCAAGAGAAGACGACGGAGTTGAAGATGACGCGTTTGGGGGAACCGACCTGGTTGTCGGTGTCACGATCAGCGTGTCGGACTCTGGCACGGTTCGGAGTTTCCACCACAATCCGCCTCCAACAAGGCCCGCAACTACTATCAATACGAAAAGCAAAATCAGGCCGGGATGCCGGGAGGTTGATGGCTCTTTTGTCGACGTAAGGAAAGCCGGAAGCGCAGGTTCGGGGCTCGCGAGCCGCTCTTTTGCTTTAGAAGTAATCTGTTCGATCGCTGCGTCAGTGACGCTCGTATCGGGCTTTGCGGCTTGAGTGATCTTAGGCTCTGGCTTGGCTTCGGCCGGAGCAGGCTCCGGCGCGGAGACCTTTTCAATTGGAGTGACGGGCGGCGCCGAGACAGGTAGTACGGGGACAGGCAGCGCAGCCAGCTTCTCTTCTGCAATCCGCGCGGCTTCGGCGAAGCGGTCTTCGTCCTCGGGCTTTAAAGCGGCAACGACCAATTCGGCGAGCAATTCCAGGCTGGCGACGTCGCTGTCATTAAATCCGAATGGCTCGGCGGAGAACGCTTCCAGCAACCCGATCACGCGCTTGCGCCCGCACAAGGGCACCGCAACCATCGACCTCGCGCCGAGCCGCCGGCAGGCGTGAAGGTTTACGCGATCGTCGGTTTCCGTGTCATCGCAGCGAATGATTTGCGCGCTGCGGAAGCAGGCCCCGGAAAAAGCTGAGTCGCGTTGAATGCGCGCGCCTACATCGGGCTTGACCGCTCCGGCGGAGGCGCGCAGAACGATTTCATCATTTTCGGCGAGGGCGATTCCCAGTCCATCTGCTCCGGTAATGGCCACGGCCCGATCGGCCACCAATTGCAACACTTCATCGAGTACGAATTGCTCCTGGGTTTCGAATTCAGCGACTGGCGAGACGATTTCAAATCCCTTATGACGGGAAGCCAGCGCTCTCCGCCGGCGCACCTGCTGATGCATTGCGGAGAATGCGAGAAGCGCCTGCAGAGCATCGCCGCCCGAGGGGCGCAATTCGCGTGGCGGGGATTGACCTCCGCGCGCACCGGACGAGGCCAGCGCGTTGCGCTCCGAAGGACGCAGTTGCGTCCGCAGATCGTCGAAAGCGGAAGAATCCTTCATGGGCTCTGTGGGGGTGATTATCATTTCATCACTCCCCAGCAATCTCCTCGTGCTGCGAGTCTGGCTATCCCGCGCCGCATATGTCAATTGACTATTTTGCGTAGTCCATTGAGTTTCGGGCAGTATGAGGCCGATTTCGACCGCTTTCCGGTTTTTGCTGGGTTTAACAGTAAGTTAGCCCGGTTTTATCTGAGGAGCAACAACGCTGGCCTATCCTTTCGGCCATGATCTTTGGTAAGAGCTTGCCAGACAAGCGTTTCCGGCTTTCGAATCGCCGGCGCGGTTACTGCCGTACCGGTCGAAAATCGGCGTAGAATCTTGACGCTCACCAGTGCAGCTGTTCCAACTCGCTGCTGCGGCCGGAGATCGCTTATGCCTGCACCCCGATCCCACGGACTTCCCAGCCCCACGATCTGCGCCTTAATCGTAATTGCGATGTTAGCAATGCTGGCGATTCCCGCGGCGATTACGCTCCAGACTGTCCATTCGCCGGTACTGCCGATGCCGGTCGATCAAAACTCCACTCCCTACGGCTACACGGTCAGCCTACTGTTGTTTGTCATTCCGATTATCGTCATTGCAGGATGGTTTCTACCGAGCGAAGGTTTGCAAATTCCAAAACGCGCGTTCTGGTGGACGGTCATCATTCTAGTTCCGCTCTTCTTTTCGCTCGACCTGTTTTTCGCGCGATGGTTCTTCGAGTATCCCAATGTGGGAGCGACGCTGGGCGTTCGCGCATTCGCTTTCGGCAAGCCGGTTCCCATCGAAGAGTATGTTTTCTACCTCACCGGTGCTCTTGCCGATTTGCTGCTTTACGTGTGGCTGGGCGAATACTGGATGGCCGCGTACAACGTGACCGATTATCCCGGCGAAGCGAAAAAGATGCAGCGCCTTATTCAGTTTCACCCCACCTCATTGGTTCTGGCCGTGGCGATGATCGGCGCCGCGTGGTTCTACAAGAAGCACTTCGCTCTGCCGCCGGATCGAACGGGATTTCCCGGTTACTTCACATTCTTGGTGATTGGCGGACTTTTGCCGGCCGTAACTTTTTTTCCGGCGGCGCGGCGCTTCATCAACTGGCGGGCGTTGAGCCTTACCGTCTTCTTCATGATGCCGGTGAGCCTGTTCTGGGAGGTGACACTGGCGCTGCCATACGGCTGGTGGGGTTTCCAGCATCGGCAGATGACCGGAATATTCGTAGGCGCATGGTCAGGGCTGCCGATTGAAGAAGTCAGTGTCTGGATCGCGGTGACCTATGCGACGGTGATCGTCTTCGAAATGGTTAAGGTCGTGCAGGCTTCGGACAGGCCCGTGTGGGAGACGCTGGCGGGGAGTAAGAAAGCTTGAAAGGCTAGGGCGTCTTGGTGGATTCCGAATCCTGAGCGGAGACGCAGCTAAATCGAACGGCGCTAGTTGGCAAAATACTGCTGAGCCAGCCACAAGCGGAGCGTATTTTTCATCGGAGCGGCCATCTTCACAAAACGGATTCCGACGTTGCCTTGCTTGTCGGACCATGCGACTCTCACGTTGGCGTTGATCGCCGTGCTGGTTCCAGGTAACTCGAAAGCGACCTGCGAAGCCTCCGCCGGATCGAATCCGTCTTCAACCTTGATTTGAAGCCCACCCTGGCTGAGATTGATGAGTTGACCCGCAGCTTTCTTTTGGCGGCCGCGGAGGGTCACCGGCAAGTCCAGTCCCGCACGGTGATAGCGCAGACGCCCGTCGAGAATCATGTTGCGCGCGGCCGACAGCGTGTGCACGGCCTGCTCGACTGAGATCGGCTTGTCGAATACGAACATTGCGCCACTTTCTTCGAGGTCGCGGCGGCCGCTGGGATTGCCCATAATTACGAGAGGCACCGTATTCGCTCGCGAGCTTTCGCGTTGCAGTTCGCGAAATAACTGGCCGCTGCCGTTCAAATCGCAATCGACGATGAGGGCGTCTACTTTGGACTTTGTGAGCCGCGAAAGGGCCCGCTGCGGTTCGCTTTCGACGGCAACATCCATGTGCAGGCCGCCGAGAATGCATTCCAGAACGCTGATTTCCTGCCAGTCACGCGAGACCACCATCGACGAAAGTGTCATGTGGTTCACTGTAGGGGTTCCAGTAATTCTGCCGTAGATAACCAACGTAATGAAGCGGGATTTTGCCCCTCGCATACCGCTGGGCTTCGAGCGGCAAGGCGTCGGGCCGGTCTTAGGGGTTAGCTTTGGGAACGCGAGAGTGGAGCGTACTGCCCTTGTGAACTATCCTTCATCATCCTTCACGGTGACCTCTTTCATCTCCTTGATTTCCATGATTACGATGGCGTGCGTCCCGGCTCGCTCAAACACGATCCCGCTCGCCCGCACGTATTTGCCGACAAACGGCGTCAGCACCTGCCGCTGATCCGTGTCGGGCATCTTGGCCGAGATGGGGAAGTACAGCCGGCCATCTTGGGTCAGAATAACCAGCGGCGAGCCACCCCTCACGCAATCCCGTACGCATTTGCTGCCCATGCTTGTCGGATGGTTATCGAGATTCTGAATTGGGCAGGCAACATCCCGAAGCAGACCTTCTATGGTCTCGTGGGATACGTTCGCCCTGGCACCGGCCATGTCCGTGGTCTGCGGAGACTGAGACGCCGCCAGAAGAATCCCGCAGAACGCGAGCAAGCCAATCTTCAACGGTCGGATCATTCTCTGTCGGATCATCCTCTGTTGGATCATCGGTTTCTCCTTTTCATGGGGCATCAGTTTTCCGCAATGTTACCAGCTCGGTGGGGGGTCGAATCGTCGCACAACAGGTACCCGGCCAGAATTCAAGTTCTGCACTCAGGCCCTTGCACTCATTGACCCGATGGTGGGTGTAATCGCGATGTCACGTCGATAGCGAGTTGCCAAATCCTGCATCTTGACGCTCTTAGCCGGATGACAATCGTGGCTCCCGGAGGAGGGTCTGATCCTAATTTTGGCGATTGACCCACCGCCCGACCCGTGGCACAATCTGCGACTTGTCAAGGAGGACAGCATGAAACGGTCTCCCCGCCCTCGTGAAGCATCCTTCAATCTTTCAGCCTCGGTTCGTCAGCGTCTCAACACCTACGCCATCGCGGCGAGCGCCGCCGGAGTTAGTTTGCTGGCACTTGCTCAGCCCGCCACGGCAGAAATTATTTACACGCCTGCAAATGGGAGGGTCGCACGCGACGGCGGTTATAACGTCGATCTCAATCACGACGGCATCGTTGATTTCACTATTGCAGAAAGAGCAAATTTCACCTCATTGCAGAGTTACAACGACCTTTCCGCACTCGCAGCGAGAGGGAATCACGTGTGGTGTTTGGGCGCGGTATGCACGAGCGTTTCGACAAGTAACGCGGAGGCGCCAATGTCTGCGGGAGCCAAAATCGGGCCGGCCCGAGTCGGCTGGGCTTCTCGTGGCGCAGTCATGGAGTTTGAGCAAACGTCGCGTGGGGCCTATTTTACTGCTGGTCCCTGGGCTGAGATACATTCCGACGCTTACCTCGGCCTGCGCTTTCAAATCGACGGGGAAACTCACTACGGGTGGGCGCGAGTCCGTGCGACATTCCACAGAGGCAGCACTCACGAAGAGAGATATTGGGAAGCGCACGTCACGGGCTACGCTTACGAAACAATAGCCAACAAGGCGATCGAGGCTGGGCAAACCGGCGAAAACGATGGCGACGCAGCTGTGGACGCTCCGTCATTTCCAACCCAAATGCCTGCGGCTCTTCCGCAGTTCGGAACTCTCGGCGCCCTCGCCACAGGCGCTGAAGGTCTCTCGCGGCGGAAAGACTCGGAATGAAAAACCACCAATGCGGTTAAGTAGCTGTGGATTCGGGTCAAGCGACCGTCGTAATCAGGCGCTTACGCTCACAACCTGACTAACGGGACGTAGACCTAGAGGTCTTCAGCGGCCGGCCGCACAGCCGAGGTCTGTTCTCGATACCACTCTACCGTTCGCCGCAGGCCCTCTTCGAAAGCTACCGATGGCTTGTAGCCTAGATGTTTTTCCGCCAGCGAAATATCAGCGAGCGAATGCTTGATGTCTCCTCCGCGCTCGGGGCCGTGAATGGAGCTTCCGGAGTACGACGTGAGTTCCTGCAGGAGCTTGAACGTCTGGTTGAGCGTGACGCGGCGTCCGGTGGCCACGTTGAACATCTTGCCCGCGACCTCCTCCGCAGGCGCCTGGCAGGCGAGCAGATTTGCCTGCACAGCGTTATCGATGTAGGTGAAATCGCGGCTTTGTTCGCCGTCGCCGAAGATTGCCGGCTGCCGGCCGGCGAGCATCTGCGTAATGAATTTAGCCAGTACTCCGGAGTAGGGTGACGACGGATCCTGCCGCGGCCCAAAAATATTAAAGTAACGCAGCGAAACGGTTTGCAATCCGTAGCAGCGGTAAAACGATGTCATGTAGTGCTCGCTGGCCAGCTTGGCGACGGCGTAGGGAGAGATTGGATTGGGGGTCATCCCTTCATGCTTGGGCAGTGTGGGCGTGTCGCCGTAGGCCGAAGACGAAGCTGCATAGACGACGCGCTTTACTTTGGCGTCGCGCGCCGCGACCAGTACATTGACGGTGCCGTCGACATTGGCCCGGTTACTGCCAAGCGGATCGTGAACGGATTTAGGAACCGAGGGAATCGCTGCCTGGTGCAGAACATAATCGACTCCGGAGCAGGCAAGGCGCACGGCGTCGAGATCGAGAATATCCGCTTCGCTGAAGTCGATGTCGGCGAGAATCTCGCTGAGATTCTCTCGCTTGCCAGTTGAAAAATTGTCTACGCCGCGAACCCGCTCGCCGCGCTTGAGAAGTTCTCGAGCCAGCGACGATCCGATGAAACCCGCAACGCCTGTGATCAGATAAAGAGCCATTGCCGACCATCATAAACAATTTGAGTACCTTTTATGGAGGCTGGCGAACGAGCGTTCGTCGAATAGAGGTGATTCGAGTGACCGGTATCGCTTTGATGGCCGCCAGCGATTAGCGAGTATTGCGGAGGATTCGCAGAAAGTCGTCCGTGCTCAATTTCGTCGTTCATGATCCGAAGGTTGCGCGGACGCGAAACGCTCGGTTAGCGCCTCGCGGCCGGTCTTTCTTTAAATTACGGAGGATTCCATCTGCAAACGGTAGGAAAACCGTCTGTCGCCACTCCGGGGACGTCTCGAATGTTTCTTAGCGGAAACGGTTCAGGATTGGAACGCCGCGGCGGGAAACTCGGCGACAGCCTTGCGAATCTTACTCCAAACTTCTTCGCGTCCGGCGCCGGTCTTGGCAGAGAAGGGAATAACAGTGGACGCGGGATAGGCCTCGGACAAGGCCTTCACCGTATTTCGCAACTGATTGTTGGAGAGCCGATCGCTCTTGGTTGCGATCAGAATGAAATCGCGGCCGGCGCTATTAAGAAAATCCAATAACTGGCGGTCGACTTGCTGCGGCGGAACATTTACATCGATGAGCGCAAGGCACAGCGCAAGCGTGGAACGCTGGTGCAGATACGGCTCGATGAAGGTCGGCCACTCCTGAGAAATCTCACGCGATATTTTTGCGTAACCGTAGCCAGGCAGATCGGCGAAGATGACTTCGGGGCGCGGTTTGCCGGGCCAGCGTACTTCGAAGAAATTAATGCTGCGAGTGCGGCCTGGAGTGGAACTGGTGCGCGCGAGTTTGGCGCCGACGAGCGAGTTGATCACGCTGGACTTGCCGACGTTGGAACGGCCGAGAAAGGCGACTTCAGGCAGAGTGGGAGCGGGGAAGTGCGCAAGATTGGTAGCCGCAGCCATGAATCGCGCAAGAACCCTCATGCTCAAGTGTGCAATGGAAAGAAGCCGAAATGCAAGCGAATGGGCGCGCGGCTTAAGCATGGGGCCGCAAAAAAAACGCCCGCCGAAGCGGGCGCACGGAAAATCGAAATTAGCTCTTACTGGTGCGCCGCCGGACTGTCGCCCGTGTTGGCGGTGAGCGGAGGCGCGATGGTCTGGGCCGTCACATCCTCGTTGAGGGCTGTCAAGGGCGATTCCAGCGCGATCTGCAGCACCTGATCCATGGTGTCGACGAAATGCATCTTCATGGCGTTGCGCAGATTTTCCGGAACCTCGGCGAGATCTTTTTCGTTGTCCTGCGGCAGGATCACTTCGAAAAGCCCGGCGCGATGCGCAGCCAATAGCTTTTCTTTGAGGCCGCCGATGGGCAGAACTTTTCCGCGCAGCGTAATTTCGCCTGTCATGGCGAGATCGCGGCGAACCGGAATTTTGCTGAGAGCGCTGGCAATGGCCGTCGCGATGGTGATGCCGGCAGAGGGACCATCTTTTGGAATCGCCCCTTCGGGCACGTGCACGTGAAGATCGAGGTTGCGGTAGAAGTCGCGGTTCAGGCCAAGGCGATTGGCGCGCGAGCGAACATACGAGAGCGCGGCCTGCGCCGACTCCTGCATCACGTCGCCGAGCTTGCCCGTGAGCGTAAGCTTCCCTTTACCATCGACGACCGTGGCTTCCGTGCTGAGGATTGAGCCGCCGACTTCGGTCCAGGCAAGTCCAGTGACCAGGCCTATTTCGCTCTTTTCGTGAGCCAGCGTGTCGCGGAACTTGATCACGCCCAGGAATTCTTTGACATTGTCGCCGGTTACATCGACAGCGTAATTCGCGCCTTCCTTTACGACTTTGCGCGCGATCTTGCGGCACACATTGCCAATTTCGCGTTCGAGATTGCGCACGCCAGCTTCCCGCGTGTAGGCGCGAATCAGCGTGGTGATGGCGTCGTCGGAAAATTTCACGTTCTTCTCTGACAGCCCGGCCTGCAGCATCTGCTTTTTTACGAGAAACTGTTTGGCAATCTCGACTTTTTCCTGCTCGGTGTAGCCGTGGAGTCGCAGCACCTCCATGCGGTCTTGCAGAGCGGGAGGGATCGTGTGCATGACGTTCGCGGTCGCGACAAAAAAGACTTGAGAGAGATCGTATTCAACGTCGAGGTAATGATCGACGAACATGAAGTTCTGCTCGGGATCGAGCACTTCGAGCAGGGCGGCCGAGGGGTCGCCACGGAAGTCCATCGACATCTTGTCGACTTCGTCGAGCATGAAGACAGGATTCTTCGTGCCCGCCTTCTTCATCATCTGGATGATCTGGCCAGGTAATGCGCCGATGTAGGTGCGGCGGTGGCCGCGGATCTCGGCTTCGTCACGAACTCCGCCGAGAGACATACGCACGAACTTGCGGCCCGTGGCTTTTGCAATCGACATGCCCAAAGATGTTTTGCCGACCCCCGGCGGTCCAACGAAGCAGAGAATCGATCCCTTGGGATTCTTCACCAACTGGCGCACGGCAAGGAATTCAAGGATGCGCTCTTTGATTTTCTCCAGGCCGTAATGGTCTTCGTTCAGAACTTTTTCTGCGCGGGAAATATTGCGGATTTCCTTCGAGCGCTTCTTCCAGGGTACGGCCAGCAGCCAATCGAGATAGTTGCGTGAAACCGTAGATTCCGCCGACATGGGCGGCATCGCCTCAAGCTTCTTTAGTTCCTGCAAGGCCTTGTCTTTGACTTCTTTCGGCATGCCGGCGGCTTCGACTTTTTTCTTCAGTTCGTCGAATTCGCTCTTCTCGCCGCGGCCCAGCTCTTTTTGAATCGCCTTGATCTTCTCGTTGAGGTAGTACTCTTTTTGCGCTTTTTCCATCTGCCGCTTGACGCGCGACTGGATCGTCCGGTCGACGTTGAGTTTTTCGATCTCCACGTCGAGCACGTCGGCGATGCGATTCAGGCGCTCGGAAGGATCGAAGATTTCCAGCAGTTCCTGTTTTTCTTCGATGGAGAGCTGGAGATTCGCAGCGATGATGTCGGTGAGCTTGGCCGGATCTTCCATTCGCACGGCCGAGATCATGGTCTCGTAATTCAGCGCCTGGCAGAGCTTCACGTACTGCTCGAACAGAGTGGTGACCCGCTGCATGCTGGCTTCAATCTGCGGATTCATCTCCGTTGGATAACGGGCGACGCGCACCGAAGCTTGCATGTATCCATCGGCATCGGTCGCCTGCAGCAGGCGACCGCGCTCGATGCCTTCTACAAGAACCTTAATGTTGCCATCGGGCAGCTTCAGGCTCTGCACGATGTTGACGATGGTTCCTACCTGGTAAATCTCGTTGGCTTTGGGTTCATCGATTGAGGCGTCGTGTTGGGTAGCCAGGAAAATTTTCTTGTCGGCTGCCAGCGCCTCTTCCAAGGCTCGCACGCTCGACTCGCGGCCCACGACAAACGGGGTCATCATGAAAGGAAAGATGACCACGTCACGGATGGGCATCATGGGCAGCTTTTTAGTTTCGAATTTTTCCTTGGATGTGGTCACTCGATCTCCCCAGTCTCGTGCGGAATAGCCAGCGTAGCGCGGAGTTCCACAGTCCGCCCCCACCTACAGTCTACTATGTTACTACCCAGCCTTCTCCAATGTGGCCACCGAAGCACTGCGTTTTTCTACCATCTCCCGGGTAACTTCGAACTCCTTTAATTTCTTCTGGCTGGGCAGGTGGAACATCAAGTCGAGCATTAACTCTTCCAGAATCATTCGCAGGCCGCGGGCGCCAACTTTTCGAGCCATGGCCTGGCGGGCGACGGCGCGAAGAGCCTCCTCGCTGAATTTTAGGCGCACATTTTCAAACTCGAATAAGCGCTGGTACTGCTTAACGATGGCATTTTTGGGACGAGTAAGGATCTCGATCAGAGCGTTCTCATCCAAGTCCTCCAGCATGCCGACCACAGGCAGCCGGCCAACAAATTCGGGAATCAGACCAAACTTGATCAAATCCTCGGGCTGAATTTCGCTGAGCAACTCGAAGTTGCGCTTGCGCGAGACAACGATGTCTTCTTTTTCGGCGTCTTCACCAGCGCGGAAGCCGAGCGACTTCTTGCCGACACGCCGGCCGATGATTTTCTCCAGGCCGACAAAGGCCCCACCGCAAATAAATAGAATGTTCGTGGTGTCAACCGGAGTGAATTCCTGGTGCGGATGCTTGCGTCCGCCCTGCGGAGGAACATTGGCAATGGTTCCTTCGAGAATCTTGAGCAGCGCCTGCTGTACGCCCTCGCCGGAAACGTCGCGGGTGATCGAGGGATTCTCGTCCTTGCGTCCTATCTTGTCGATTTCGTCGATGTAGATGATGCCGGTTTGAGCGCGGCTCACGTCGCCTTCGGCAGCCTGCAGGAGCTTAAGAATGATGTTCTCGACATCTTCGCCGACGTATCCGGCCTCGGTAAGCGTCGTCGCATCGACGATGGCGAAGGGTACGTCCAACATGCGGGCCAGGGTCTGCGCCAGCAGCGTCTTGCCGGTGCCTGTCGGCCCGATCAGCATAATGTTCGACTTGCTCAGTTCAATGCCATCGGTGCCTTTTTGCCGGTTCATGAAGATGCGCTTGTAGTGGTTGTAAACCGCAACCGCCAGCTTCTTCTTGGTCTGCTCCTGCCCGATGACGTATTCATCGAGGAAGGTCTTGACCTCTTGCGGCTTGGGCAGTTGATTGGGCGGAGCGGTCTGTGGCGTGGCCGTGCGGTCATCTTCAAGAATTGAATTACAAACGGCAACGCACTCGTCGCAGATGTAAGCGCGAGGGTAGTCGCTGGGAGACGAGATCAGCTTGGCTACGGCATCCTGCGATTTATGGCAAAACGAACAACGCAGAATCTCGTCGGAAGACTTGGTTTTCACTCAGCTTTACTCCTTTGCATGCGGCAAAACGCGCCTGGCTCCCGCCGCCTCTAGCGATTTCTTTCCTGGGTTATCCCGCGATTCAGGCGCGAAGGCAGATCATACCGCTTTTACGGTCTTGTAGATGATATCGTCTATGATTCCGTACTCCTTCGCCTGTTGCGCGTTCATGATGAAATCGCGCTCCACATCCTTTTCTACCTTATCCAGCTTCTGGCCGCTATGTTTCGAGAGTAACTGGTTGGTGATTTCCCGCATGCGGAGGATTTCCCGGGCATGGATGTCGATATCTGTAGCCTGGCCGGATAACCCGCCCATGGAAGGCTGGTGAATCAGGATGCGGGAATTTGGCAGGGCCAGCCGCTTTTTGGACTCGCCCGCCGACAACAGCAACGCCGCCATAGACGCGGCTTGGCCCACGCAGAGCGTCATTACGTCATTCTTGACGTATTGCATGGTGTCGTAAATTGCCATGCCCGCGGTGATCGACCCGCCCGGCGAGTTGATGTAAAGCTGGATGTCTTTTTCCGGATCTTCCTGAGCCAGAAACAGCATCTGCGCGATCACCAGGTTGGCGATGTTATCGTCAATCGGCGTACCTATAAAGATAATGTTATCTCTGAGTAGCCGGGAGTAAATGTCATAGGCGCGTTCGCCCCGCCCGGTCTGCTCGATGACCATCGGAACTAACATCATGTGCGGATCATTATTGCTGTTCTTGTTATTCAAGTTCACCTGCCACACTCCGCCCCGCAACCACGACTCGCTTTACGGGGAGGGTCGAAAGTGGTCCGCGTCTTTTTGAGTTACGCGGACTGGTGATAAAGAAAATTGAGGGTCTTTTCGCTGCGGATTCTCATCCGGATTCTATCGAGGCCCCCATCCTGTGTCAAACGGGCTCGAACCGCTTCCGACGTTTGTTTGGATTGTTTCGCGAGCGATTCGACCTCCTGATTCAATTCGTCGTTGCTGACATCTATTTTTTCGAGGTCGGCGACGCGCTCCAGCAACAAAGACGACTTCACATCGTGGACGGCCTGATCGCGCTGGCCGGCGCGGAGGCGCGGCAGGTCCATTTTTTTCATTTCTTCCATCTTCATGCCCTGCGCGGCGAGGGCCCGGAGGCCGCGCTCGAGGCGCAGATCGATCTGACGGTCGACCAAGGATTCCGGGACTTCGAAATCGTTCCGCTTGACCAGTTCGGCGACCAGCTTGTCTTTGGCAAAGCGCTCGGCGGTCTGACGCTGCTCGACTTCCATGTTTTCCCGAATCTGCTTGCGGACCTGATCGAGGCTGGTGAATTCGCCCAGTTCTTTGGCGAAGTCGTCATTCAACTCAGGGAGGCTCTTCTGCTTGATGCCGTTAATTTTCACGGTGTACACGAAAGTTTTTCCAGCAAGGCGTTTGTCGGGTGCGTCTTCGGGATAGACCACGTCGAAGGTGCGCTCTTCACCGGCAGACGCACCAGTCAGATTCTGCGTGAACTCAGGAACCGTGTTCTTGCCGCCGATTTCGATCAGCACCTCATCCATGTGAACAGGTTTAACGTTTGGGTCGGCATCATCTTTCGGTTTGCCGTCCATGGAGGCTTGCGCAAAGTCGCCTTGGGCGAGGGTGCGGCCTTCTACAGTCGTATAGGTTGCGTGCTGCTCGCGCACGCCATTAAGCGCCTGCTCGACCTCCTCGCCGGTGACGTTAATCTCCGGCTTATCGGCGCGCAGCTCTTTGTAGCCCTCGACGTTGACCTCGGGCAGCACTTCGAAGCTGGCCTTGAAGCGCAACGGCTCGCCGTCATGAATGTGGAGGTCGCTGACGCGAGGTTGCGAAACCGGGATCAGCCCCTGCTTCTCGGCTTCTCTGCGGAAATATTTCGGAATCAGAGCCTCGGCAACGTCGCTCTTCAGGCCCTCGCCGAAGCGCTGCCGGATGATGGAGGCGGGAACGTGTCCGGCGCGAAAACCGGGCAGCCGCGCGCTCTTCTGATAGCGCTGAATCTGCAGTTCGGTTTCGCGGGCAACTTCGGCAGCCGGGATCTCTACGGAAATCTCGCGCTTGGTATCTTTCTTGTTGGCTTCGGGCTGATTGGCCTCTGACCTGGCCGTGTCGGTCTCTGTGGGGCTCACATTGCAAGTGTAAAGAGAGTAGGAGAGCAGCGTCAAACGGGTGAAACGCGTGGTAACCTGCGAAGCTTCTCCGAATCGTCAGAAGGGAGCTTTTGAATGAGATGCCGTAGTTCTATTGAACCTGGCATATTTCATCGTCGAAGCGGTTGAAGCTCCGACGTGTGGTACCGTTAGCCTGGAAACGGGCAGGGTTATCATGCGCCGAAGAGGTCGCAACACGGCTTGGCGCCCAATAACCGGCTCAATGGAGCGACGAATTTCGATTTTCTCAGATTCTTGAGCGGACCCGCCGCCATGCCAAGCCCCTTCGATCATAGTCATTGCTAGTCGATCTCATTGACTTGCCGCTCCCACCAACGTAAGATTCGCCGACGACAGGATGGCTCTGCCGCAGCCTACTTCCCGGTGAAACCGCTGCCCAGTCCTGGCGAACGACAGTTTCAAATCTTCTAAAGTTGTAAACGAGGAGGGCGTGATGCAGCTTCGTCTGGAAGGCCGTCCCGTTGGCGAAGTCATGGTGATTCAGGCTTCCGGCCGGATCGTGGCCGGCAATGAAGTTTTCACTCTGCATGCGCAGGTCGGCGACGCGATCGAGAAGTATGGCGACGTCGTGCTCCAGTTCGACCAGGTTGAATTCGTCGACAGCAGCGGATTGGGCGCGCTGATGCGCCTGGTACAAGCCGCCCGCGCCAAGGGCGGAGATCTCAAACTCAGCGGGCTGCCGCTGAAGGTCCGCAAGGTGTTGCAGCTGACCAACCTTCTAGCGCAATTTGAAACCTACGAGACGTTGGAAGAGGCAATTACCGCGGCCTATCTAGGCTCGCACTATTCGCGCGGCAAAACCGGCGACGCCCGGCCACGCATGCTTTGCATTTATCCCTCGAATGATGTGAGCGCGTTCCTGCGTGAGGTGCTGTGCACTGCAGGCTACAACGCGATCGTAACCACCACCCCCGACGATGTGCAACTTCTGCTTAAGGCGACGAAGGCTAAATTGGTGGTGGTGTCTCCCCGCGTTCAGATCGTGCGCGGCAAGCCCATCGCCAAGGCGTTGCAGGAAATCGACCCCACGGTATCTCTGCTTACATTGGACGAGACCTTTGCCACCATCGATCCTGGAGACGCGGCGGAGAAACTCTTAAGCGATGTGGGCCGAATGCTGGCTATTGCGAGTTGACGTGCGGGGGTAGAACCTCTCACCGCCTCCCTGAATCGAATCGGTTTGTGACCAAGACCTTGCCGCATTGGCTCACCGTTCTGAACCGCGAAGTCGTCGCCTGCACCCGGTGCCCGCGCCTCGTGGAATATCGCGAAGAAGTCGCGCGGGTGAAGCGGCGGGCTTACCGCGACTGCGAATATTGGGGCAAGCCGGTGCCCGGCTTCGGCGATCCCGAAGCACGCGTGCTCATCATGGGCCTGGCGCCTGGGGCGCATGGTTCCAACCGCACCGGACGCCCGTTTACCGGCGATGCCTCGGGAAAGTTCATGTATCCGGTACTGTACGAAACAGGATTTGCCAACCAGCCGACCGCTACCGATCGCAGCGACGGCCTCGAACTGAAAGACCTTTATATTACCGCGGCGGTGCGCTGCGCTCCTCCGGCGAATAAACCGACTCCGCAGGAACTCGCCGAATGCTCGTTTTTTCTCGACCGCGAAATTGCCGGATTAAAGAAAGTAAAGGTTGTGGTTGCGCTGGGGAAAATCGGCTTTGACGCGTATTTGAACTATCTGAAGCGCCGCGGCCTTCTGGCGAGCCGGCAGCCTTATATCTTCAAACACGGCGCCAATTACCGGTTACCCGATGGTAAGGTGTTACTCGCCTCTTACCATCCGTCGAACCAGAACACGCAAACCGGCAAACTGACACGCCCAATGTTCGCAGAAATATTTAAGCAGGCGGCAAGACTTGCCGATGAATAAACCGAGGCGCCGCCGGGCGGTTCGTTGCACCTTGCCCCACCCGATGGGGTTTAATCAAGAGAGATCGGGGTCATGAACCGGGGCGGCGCCGAATTAAGCTTTGAGCGATGAGCTGAGGCAATGCAGATGTAACTTGAGAACTCAAGGGTTGCTCACAGCCATTGCTGACAGCTCAGGCTCAGAATCCTACCATCACCGGCTCAGGCTCCAGTCGCACGCCCCAAATTTCTTCTACTCGCTGTTGAATTTGTTCCTTCAGCGTAAGGACTTCGTCGGCGCTTGCCTGGCCGCGATTCACGATTGCCAGCGCGTGCTTCGATGAGAGGCCAACCCGCCCGAAACCGTATCCTTTAGCGAATCCAGAGTGCTCAACCAACCATGCCGCCGAAACTTTCTTGTGGCTCTCGAGTGCGGGATAGCTGGGCAGCGCCAGGCGTCGCGCGGCTGCGCGCCGCTTCAAATCCTCGTGTTGATCTTCGGTCAGGATCGGATTCTTGAAAAACGAACCGGCGCTTTGGCAATCGGGATCTCCCGGAACGATTAACATGCCTTTCAATGCGCGGATGTGGCGCACCGCTTCCCGAACTTCCGCAAGCTTCGGCGGCGTTTGCCATCCTGCGAAGTGCCGTTTGAGATCGGCGTAGCCGATTTGCGGATCGCCTTCGGGCGTAAGCGCGTAAGTGACGCGAAGCACGATGAAGCGGCCGGCCTGACTTGTATTAAAGATGCTCGATCGGTAACTGAACTCGCAAGCGTCCGGCCGCAGATTATGAACCTGGCCATCATTCAAATCGAAAACCTGCACGGATGCTATGGTCTGTGCCACGTCCTGTCCGTAGGCACCGACGTTCTGCACCGGAGTGCCGCCGACGCTGCCGGGAATTCCGCTGAGGCACTCAATTCCGGCGCAGCGCGCCCGGACCGCGTCGGAAACGAACTTGTCCCAGGATTCTCCGGCTCCGACCTCGAATAGAACTTTGCCGTCTTTCGCCTCATCGCGTCGATCGAAGCCGGGAATCGCGACTTTCAGCACCAGGCCGGGCCATCCTGCGTCGGCGATCAACAGGTTGCTGCCGCCGCCGAGGACGAATATCGGCTGATTGTGAGAGCGCGCCCATCCGACAGCCTGCTGCACCTCACCCGTGTCTGTGGCGGAGACGAAATATCGCGCCAGGCCGCCGATCTTGAAAGTCGTAAGCGGAGCGAGCGGAATGTTTTCCTGCAGGAGCACGAATGATTTCAAATATACACACGGCGGCTCGGAGGCGCCGTGCGCCGTGGGTTACCTGAGTTCATGCCCCAACTTCGGATCGCCGTGTGCCGCCGGTCCTATTCCGGAGTGACGATGGCCTCCTTCTTCGCGATCTTGCGCAGGAAGTCTTCTCCAGTGCCGATATGTTGATCTACAAGCCGGGAAGGAGTATGCGCCAGCCACTCTGCGAGCGAGATGTCCTGGTAGTCGGGAGTGGGGAAGACTTCAAGGAAGACCAAGTCGCTATCGCCGAGGTTTTCGATGTAATGCGGCATCGATCTCTCGATGTAGCCCACGTCGCCTTCATGAAAGTCCATGGTGCGCGCGTGCCCGCCGGCGGAAAACACCGTCATGCGCCCGGCTCCAGAAACGTAGTACTGCCACTCATCCTCGTTGGGATGCCAGTGGAGTTCGCGCAATCCTCCCGGCTTCAGCGTGACGATTGCGGCGGCGATATTGGTCGCTGGAAAGTTTTTCCGGTCGACAATCTTCACGCTTCCACCGGCACTTACTTTACTGGGCTGCATTTTGCTGGCGAAAAATGAGAAGGGGTTGGGCACGGGTTCGGTACCTTCATAGACTTCCTTCCGCTCATCCGCGAGCGGTCGCGGCAGATCGCGCGGAAAGATAAATAGCTCGCGTGGCGGCACATTTTTAAAGGTCGACTCGGGTACATTGAAATTCTTGGCGAGAACTTCTTTCGGCGTGTGGTGCATCCAGTCGGTCAGGAGAAAAGTCTCAAATTCATTGAAGTTGCCATCGTCAAACACCAGAATGAATTGGCAGCCATCGGGACCCACGCCCTGAATCGAGTGAGGAATCCCGCCGGGAAAAAGCCAGAGATCTCCAGTGTTGACCTCATCGACAAACGCCCGGCCGTGCTGGTCGACGGCGGTGATGCGCGCCGCTCCCGCGGTCATGAACGCCCACTCCGCGCCGACATGCCAATGCAGTTCACGAATGCCGCCTTTGATCAACCTCATCTCAACGCCCGCCACTTTTTTGGAGATAGGAAGATCGCGAACCGTCACCTGGCGCGTCCAGCCTCCGGCTTCTACGCGTTTGTGGGCGTAGCTGAACGGATATTTAAAAGGAGGCTGTCCACCAGCGTCGGTCCCAGCAGGATAGACAGAGTCGGGCTCCGAGGCATCGAGAACCTTGTTGATCGGTCCAGGTTGTGTCTCATTCGCTCCGGCGTGAGTATCTCCGCTCATATCCCGTGTTTGCTGCGCTGCCGCGATGATCGGCAGACCTGCGGTTGCGGCTAAAACGACCGATCCCGTTTCCAGGAAACTGCGGCGGCTGAACTGATTTCTGGTCTGGCCGGTTTCGCTGGTTTTCAAATGTTGATCATCTTTCAGTTGTGGCATGATGCTTTCCTTTCGGGCGAAGTGTCTTGGACAGTATTATAGTTTTTTCGATCCCGGTGCACCGGGTTACGACCTACCTTTCCACTTGCCGCAACCTCGACCGCGTGCATGGCATCTGTGAGGAATATCGAGCCGCCGCAACGATCGATGTCGAACATGATCGCGCGGACAAGGAATCCTCGAAACGAATCGAATGCCCGATGCTCCATCTGTGGGCCGAAGGTGGTCCGCTCGATTTATTATGGAAGAGATGGGGCGCTCGGCATTTGGCGGCAATGGGCGCTACGCGCGAACGGACAGGCGATGAAGAGCGGCCACTTCTTTCCGGAAAGGAATCCTGACGACACCGCTGTTCTCGTCAAGCGCTTCCTCTCCGCGTAAGAGATAAATTCAAGAGAGCAATCGTCAATTCCTGGGTGTCTCTCGTTTGAAAAGTGCAGCTCCCGAATCTCCGAACTAAAGGCAGATATTGAAATGAAAAAATGGAAAATTGTAGTTCCTATCGCCGTCATCGCGGCTTTCATCGCATGGTATGCATTCCGGCCGGAGCGCCTTGTTGTCAATCGGCGCGTCGACGAAGCCATGCCGGCGGCGCAAAGCAGTTCGTCGCCGCAGCCGCTTGCCTCGGGACAGTTCTACAGCATCTTGCACCCGACGGCAGGGACGGCAACCATCTACCAGATGGGAGACGGTTCCCGAGTTCTTCGCTTTACCGATTTCAGCACATCCAACGGTCCTGATGTGCACGTCTACATGGTAGCTGCCGACGATGCTAAAGACGCAGCGGCAGTAGAAAAGGCGGGTTTTATCGATCTGGGAGTTATCAAGGGAAACATCGGCGACCAGAACTACACGTTTGGCAATGACTTGGACTTGGCTAAATATCGCGCCGTCTCCATATGGTGCAAACGATTCAGCGTGAATTTCGGAGCCGCGGCGCTAAGGCCGGTGCCGTAAAAGTGCTCGCAAAATCAGGATTCGGAATAGCGAAAAAGCCACGACCGGCCGGGCCGAGCTGACAACTAGGCCGTTGTCCCGCGAGTTTCTGACACTGGCGTGCTCCAAACCACTTGTGGGACGGCAAGATAAGTGGTGGAGGCGGCGGGAGTCGAACCCGCGTCCGAAAATGTTACTGGTCAAGAGACTACATGCTTATTCCGGTTCATGCCCCAGGCGTTGGGCGCCTTG
>Ga0210391_10000708_pt1 | contig 32855 bp, 34 predicted proteins | sample IncBWC12OmetaG_FD_160573 | JGI IMG/M metagenome (GOLD analysis project Ga0210391, IMG submission 160573) | Forest soil microbial communities from Barre Woods Harvard Forest LTER site, Petersham, Massachusetts, United States - Inc-BW-C-12-O ... | reverse complement strand
TCTTTGGTGGGCGACGAGCCGGGGAGGCTTGTGGAGTCGAACGTTATCACAAGTCTCAGCCCCGAGAGTGAAGTAGCGGACACCTCCTGGATTCACGCCGGGCGCGCTTCCTGGGACTGGTGGAGCGGCTCCCTCGGCTCAGACGGCAAGCCTGCCTACAACACCGAAACAATGAAGTACTACGTGGATTTTGCAGCGCGATCTGGGTTTGAGTACATGCTGGTGGACGCAGGATGGTCAGGCCGCGACATCACGCAGATGAACGGAAAAGTGGATATCCCCGAGCTGGTTCGTTATGCGGCTGCCAAGAACGTCAAGGTCTGGATCTGGCTGTACTACGGGAGCGTGGATGCGCAGTTGGAGGAAGCCTTCCCTCTGTATGAAAAGTGGGGCGTCGCCGGGATCAAGATCGATTTCATCGAGCGCGACGACCAACATGGCATCGACTTCTACTACCGTGTTGCCAAGGCTGCCGCCGAGCATCACCTGATGGTGGACTTTCACGGGGCAACGAAGCCGAGTGGTCTGGAGCGAACCTTTCCCAATGTCCTGGGCTACGAGGGAGTGCTCGGCATGGAACAATCCAAAGCCGGCAGCCGTGACAACCCCGACCATCACACAACGCTGCCCTTCACGCGCATGCTCGCGGGGCCAATGGACTACACTCCGGGCTCGTTTCACAACGTAATGCGTGATGAGTTCGTGCCGCGCATGGAATCGCCAATGACGATGGGTACGCGAGCGCACCAGTTAGCGATGTACGCGGTCTACCAGGCTGCCATTCAGATGGTGGCTGATTGGCCAAAAGTGTATGAGGGCCAGCCCGCGTTCGAATTCATACGGAATACGCCGGCCACCTGGGATGAGACGCGAGTATTAAATGGCAGGCCTGGCGAATTTATCACCATCACGAGACGTCACGGCAAAGAGTGGTTCCTGGGAAGCCTTACCAACTGGGACGCACGGCAACTGAACCTGCCGCTCGATTTTCTGGGCGCAGGAGAGTTTACCGCCACGATCTATTCGGACGCCCCGGACGCGGACAAGCATCCGGAGATTGTCCAGGTCGAGAAAAAAGTCGTGACGCGCGCTTCGCATCTTGAAGCAAAGCTCGCGCCAGGAGGCGGCTACGCAGTGCGATTCGTTCCCGTCAAGTGATTCCGATGCGGTTCTAGCCGATCCGCTGCCGGAGATCGCTGCCGGTCATTTGTACAGCCTTTTCAAGACCAAGCATGGCCAGCAGAATGGGCGAGATATCCCGCAACGAGCCGTCGGTGCGCAGGGTATAGTTCTTTGCGTCTTCCGTGACAAGTAGGAACGGCACGGGGTTCGTGGTGTGCGCGGTGTGCGGACCACCGGTGATGGGGTCGACCATCATCTCGGCGTTGCCGTGGTCCGCCGTGACCAGCAACGAACCGCCGCTCTGGCGAATCGCCTGATAGATGCGGCCCAGGCAAGCGTCGACGGTTTCGACTCCCTTGATCGTGGGCAGGAGCTGCCCTGAGTGGCCCACCATGTCAGCGTTGGCGAAGTTGACGACGACCAGGTCGAAGGCTGTGTCTTCGACGGCCTTGACGACGGTGTCGGCGATTCCGGCGGCGGACATCTCGGGCGCGAGGTCGTAGGTCGCGACTTTCTGCGATGGGATGAGGATGCGATCTTCGCCGGGAAAGGGTGTTTCGATGCCGCCGTTGAAGAAGTAAGTGACATGGGCGTACTTCTCCGTCTCGGCGACACGGAGATTGCGGAGGCTGGCCTGCGCGAGCAGGTTGGCGAGCAGGTTCTCCATGGATTCCGGCAGGATGAGCAGGGGCAGCGTAAAGAGCTTGTCGTACTGCGTCATGCAGACGTAGTGCAGATTACGGGGAACCTCAGCGCGTGGAATCGTGTTGTCGAGATCTTCGGCACCCGGCAGATCGGAGCCTGCGTTCTTCGTGAGGGTGCTGTTTCGGGCGAGCACGCGGGTGATTTGCCGGGCGCGGTCGGCGCGGTAGTTGAACATGATGCAGACATCGTCGTCGCGAATGACTCCGTTGGGATTGCCGTGCTCATCTGTAACCACGAACGGCACAATAAACTCGTCTGTGATGCCGTTGTTGTAAGACTCCTCCACGCGCGCTATGGCGTCAGCGTGGGCTCCGCCCTGGGCCCGGCCTTTGACCATGGCTTCGAAGGCAAGCTTTTCGCGCTCCCAGCGCCGGTCACGGTCCATGGCGTAATAGCGGCCTGAGACGGAGGCGATTGTGCCGATCTGGTATTCCCGCATCTTTTGTTCGAGCTGCGCGAGATAGCCTGCTCCTGAAGTGGGCAGCGTGTCGCGTCCATCCATGAAGGCGTGCACGAAGACGCGTTCGAGACCCTGCTGCTTCGCGGCTTTCAGCAACGCGTAGAGATGATTCTGATGGGAGTGCACGCCGCCGTCGGAAAGCAGGCCGAAGAGGTGCAGCTGGAGTCCGCCTGCGCGGGCGCGCTGCAAGGCCGCAACGATGGTGGGGTGGGTGAAGAACTCGCCGCTTGCGATCAACGCGTCGATGCGCGTGATGTCCATGCGGACGACGCGGCCTGCACCGATGTTGAGATGGCCGACTTCGCTGTTGCCCATCTGCCCGTCAGGCAGGCCGACAAAATGGTCGGAAGCATGGAGGAGCGTGTTCGGGAATTCGGCGAGCAGCTTGTCGTAGGTGGGCTTGCGGGCCAGAGCGATGGCGTTGTTCTCAACCTGAGGACTGTAGCCCCATCCGTCGAGGATGGTCAGGACGATGGGTTTCTTGTGGATCGGCACTCTTGCTCCCCTGCCCTTGTTTCCTGGCGCGATGAGGCCGGATGCGAGATCCGGCCCCATCATTCGGTATTAGTGAGGCTGCGGCGCAGCGGTATTGGGCGAAGGTGTGGCCGGCTTGGCGGCCGGAGCTGCAGCGGGCGCAGCTGGAGAGGGTGTGGTCAAAGACGGCGCAGGCTTGGGCGCGTGTTCTTCCTGATACTGCTTTGCGGCGGCTTCAATTTCGGGGCGATGGCGCTGAATGACTTCCTGCGCTGTCTTGCGGCCCAACTGCATGCCGACCTGCTGCGATTGTTGTAGAAGCTCGGGCATGACCTTCATCATATCTTTGCCCGCGGGCGTCTTGTAGAACGCGATGATGGCCGTGGCGTCTTCCGTCGAGATGTGCTGTTTGTAGATGGCGATGATCGGAGTATCAAAATCCAGCTTCTGAAACGACTCCTCGAGATCGGTGGATACGTCCTGCGGCAGGAACGGCATGTTGGTCTTGAAGTAGTTCATCATGGTGTGCTGCAACTGTTCCTTCATTGCAGAGGCGCCGGTCATCTCAAGCATATCTTTGGCCTGTGCGTCAGTGAGGGGGTTGGCCGGAGCTGGTGAGGCAGCTAGAGCTTTTGAATCCGAGGGAGCGGCGGCTGGAGTTGAGGACGGCGTTTTCGAGGGCGCCTGCTGGGCGAGGACAGTGCCCGCCAGAAGGAAACAACTGAGTGCCAGTGAAGCTTTACGCATGAATACTCCGATGAAGAAATGAAGGGAGCGCGCCAGCCCTTGCAAAGCCGGACGCGCTGTTGGTGTCTACTCGCCGAAGTTGACAGCTTCGAGGCCGAGGAATTCGGCGGCCTGGCCGAGCTCTTCTTCGATACGCAATAACTGGTTGTACTTGGCGATGCGGTCAGTGCGTGAGGCGGAGCCGGTCTTGATCTGGCCCACGCCGGTGGCGACCGCGAGGTCGGCGATAAACGTGTCTTCGGTCTCGCCGCTGCGGTGCGAAATGATGGAAGTGTAACCATAACGGCGGCCCAGCTCAATGGCCTCCAGCGTTTCGCTGATGGTGCCGATCTGGTTCACCTTGATGAGGATGGAATTTGCGATGCCCTCTTCGATTCCCCGCTGCAGGCGCTCGGTATTAGTGACGAACAGATCGTCGCCCACCAGCTGAATGCGCTCGCCCATCAACTGGGTCATATATTTCCAGCCCACCCAGTCGTCTTCGGCGAGTCCGTCTTCGAGCGAGACAATGGGATACTGCCGGGTCCAGTCCTGGTAGAAGCGCGCCATCTCTTCACTGGTGAGCTCGCGCTTGTCGGACTTTTTGAATACGTACTTGCCCGACTCCTTGTCGTAGAACTCGCTGGCGGCGGGATCGAGCGCGATGGCGATGTCTTCGCCTGGCTTGTAGCCCGCGAGTTCGATGGCCTCGAGGATCACTTCAATGGCTTCTTCGTTCGACTTGAGCGAAGGAGCGAATCCTCCCTCATCGCCAACCGAAGTGCCGTAGCCGCGCTTCTTCAGTACACCCTTGAGTGTGTGAAAGACCTCCGCGCCCCAGCGCAGTGCATCGGCAAAACGCTCGGCGCCGATCGGCATCACCATGAATTCCTGGAAATCGACGTTGTTATCGGCGTGCGCACCGCCATTGATGATGTTCATCATGGGCGTCGGCAGAACAGAGGCGTTGACCCCGCCCAGGTAGCGATAGAGCGGGATACCGAGCGCCTTTGCCGAGGCCCGCGCGGCAGCCATAGAGACGGCGAGGATGGCGTTGGCGCCCAGGCGGCCCTTGTTGGGAGTGCCATCGAGGGCGATCATAGTTGCGTCGAGCAGACGCTGGTTCGCCGCGTCCATGCCGGTCAGTTCGGGAGCCAGAACGCTCTCGACATTCTCGACGGCCTGCAACACGCCCTTGCCCAGGTAGTGCGCCTTGTCGCCGTCGCGCAATTCCACGGCCTCGTGCTCGCCCGTGGAGGCTCCACTGGGAACTGCCGCGCGGCCAATCGCGCCACCTTCGAGGACAACATCGGCTTCAACGGTGGGGTTTCCGCGCGAATCCAATATCTCGCGCGCATGGATTGCAGCAATCTCCGTCATGTCACTCCTTGAAACCTGGTGCTGTAAGCGATCTTTGAGTTTGGGGCGGCGGTCTACAGGGATGGATTCACCGGCCATTCCGCCGATCGTGTCGATAAAACTTGTCATTTATACGTAGTTCAGTCTTTTCGGGGTGCCCTTGGAGATTCTAACAAAGAGCAGGCCGCGGCCGGATGAACAAGCACTGCGAAGTAACTGATTGCGATGGGTAACCGTTATGGTTCGTAATCCAGTTCCGTACTGGTTTGGCGGGGAAAGCTCAGCTAGGCTTGATAGTTGAACAAAGGACCGCGACTGCACGCAGGAGTTTGTGTTTGAAGTGGTGGCGGGGATTGTTATGGGCGAAGCCTGCGCTTCGTGGAGCGAAGCGGCGAATTCAACCGAATGAGGTGGTTATGACGAAACTCTCCAATGGCAATCGACGGACCCTTGCATCGCTGGCGGCGATTCTGATGGTATCGGGCGTGGCTTTTGCACAGGAGGCGACGACTGCAGATCCATATTCGGGCGTGTCGCAGCCCCCGCCGGACAGCACGATTGTCGCAAATCCGGATGCACAGCCCGCTCCGCCCCCGGCCAAGCCATCGCCGGATGTTCCGGCTACTGCTCCCGACACAGCGCCCCCGACGGCGACAGCGGCACCTGCTCCTCCCCCTGCGAATACTCTTCCTGCATCCTCTCCAACTTCCGCGTCCGCCAGCAACCCTGACTACGATATCGTCAGTTCGGTTCCGGGCCAAAGCGCTGCGCCCGCGGCAAGCAGCGAGGCCACGCTGCAAACGCGACCGAATCCGACTGCCGACGAGGACATTGTGAGCGCGGTCCCCTCCAGCGGAAATGCTCTTGGGCAAGGCACGAATATCCGTGTAAAGATTGCGGATAAGCTCTCGACCAGAGAAACCTCAGTAGGTTCGCCCTTCCAGGGTGAAGTGGTAAAAGATGTGTACAAGGATGGGAGCGTGATCATTCCCGCCGGGTCAGAGTTGAAGGGCCGCGTGATCGGCGTAAGCCAGGGCCATCATTTTGGTTCGTCTGCCACGCTACGCCTGCGCCCGGATCTGGTGTTGCTGCCTGACGGAACGGCGTATCACCTCTATGCGCAGGTGGCGCGCTCTGAAGCGCCGGGTACGCGTACCGACAGCGAAGGCGGCATCCAGCCGAAGTCTCAACTGGCGAAGAATGTCGCCGAGTATGGAGTAGGCGCGGGCACCGGCGCAGTCATCGGCGCGTATGCTGCTGGTCCGGGCGGGGCCGTGGCGGGCTCGCTGATAGGAGCCGGAGTGATTACCGCACATCTCCTCCTGCAGCATCCAAGTGCAGCCGTCGTGCCTAAGGGATCAATCGTAACCTTCAGCCTGACCGAGCCAATGGAACTCACTCCGACACGGAATTAAGCTAGGAACTCGATCCGCGTCCCCTGAAAATAGCTGGCCGATAATTACCCTCTCGTCCGACAGGATCGAATTAGAAGAAGAACGGGCCCGGTTGCCTCACGCAGCTGGGCCTTTTCAGTCAACCGGCGAGACGGCGTCTTTGCTGGCAAAGACCTTCCGCAGGGTTCTCGTCGAATCAATTTCCAACCAATGAGTTCCGGAAGAAGCGCATCGAGAGGAAAACGTCGTTCGCAACTCACGCCAAATCAGACACAAAAAGAACAGGGTCCGGCTGGGATTAGGGCTCCGGCGCGGTAAAGGTGAATTTGTCCTTTACCTCAAGATGCAAAGCCGCTTTCAGACCGGTCACCCGATTCATGGTCGCATCGGCAGTCTTTCCGTGAACCAAGAAGACCAGGTAGTGGTAATTGGGAAAGGACTGATCCTGGTATAAGTCCTGCGGTCCCCGAAACAGCAGGTAGTAGGGTAGCGCGGCCCCTCCGCCGGAGACAATATAGCTGATCTGCCCGACCTCGAAGCGTTCGTAATTATGGATATGACCGTTCGCGACGATCAGCTTCGCGTGGACCTGCGGCGCTTCCTTGAGAATGAATTCCCGCAGCGAGAGCTCAGACGGATTGGGCAAACTGGCCATGACCTGGCTTTGCAGATCGGCGTAGAGCGGCATGTGCGAGAGGAAGAACACGAAGTCCACGGATTTTGGCAGGTGTTCCAGCTGCGCGCCAAGCCACGCCCGCTGCGGCGAGCCCTCCCCATAGGATTCGGTGCAGTTCAGGGTGATGAGGTACACATTGCCGATCTGAACCGAATAATAGAGGTAGCCCTTCAGTTCAGGGAAGGTGGAGTTGAAGTTCCGCACACCTTCGTCCCATCCTCCCTTCACATCGTGATTGCCGAGGGTCGGATAAACGCGCAGATGTTCGGCGCTCCATGCGGCCGTCTCGTCGCGATACACCTGCCAGTCCGCCGGATCAGCGCCGTTGAATGGCAAGTCGCCTGTCATGAAGACGGCGCCCGGCTTCTCCCGGGCAATCTGCTGAACGAGGTACTTACGAACCCGCGGGTTGGTGTCCCGGTCATTCGTCGTTTCTGTAAACCGCGTGTCTCCGTACACGACGATCTTGAGGGTCTGCCCCGTTGTCATGCCGGGAACGATGAAGGTCGGTACGGCCAGCGGAGGTTGAGGCGAATGCTGCCCACAAGCCGCACCGGCCGCGGCGAGAATCACCCCAAGCAAAAGTGGAAGGGAGGGGAAAGGAGTCCGCACCGCTACGCTCCCCCGCCGACGAAGTGGACAATTTCAAACTTGTCACCCTCGTTGACGGCCGTTTCAGCCCAGTCGGCGCGGGAAACGATGCTTCCGTTGTGCTCAATGGCTACACGGTCGCCCTTGAGGCCGAGCGTAGCGACCAGGTCGGCAACACTCGCCGCCGCAGCCAGATCAAACTCACGCGGATGCCCATTAATGACGAATTGCATGTGTTGAATTTACCAGCAGAACGGAGCCTGCCGATAAAACCCAGGATGCGGGAGTTTGGGGAGATTCAGAGCTTATCGCAACAGGCGCCAGAGCTCCCACCCGGCAACGCCGGTCAGCATGAGCAGGAGGTTGAAGACTATGGCAAAAGCCAATCCGCGAAAGACGCCAATTGGATTTTCCTGGTAAAAATCGTCGCAGGGAGCGAAGCGCTCACTGCAGCGTACGACCAGGGCCAGGCTGGCAGAATCGATCGATGCTCCGGCAGGGGTGATCATAACCGTGATCCTCCAGTTGCCCACTGTATCGGCGAGAGAATCGCGGCCCTTGAAGACGCCAGGCCTACTTCGGATTCCTGTATCACTTTGGGACAAAATCGGCTGGCCATTCCATTTGGAAACAACCTCGCGCCGGAGCATTCATCCGCGCGTCTTTAGCCCACGTCCAGCACCATGTCATCGATGTAGCACCAGCCCCAGCTTTCCCCAGGCTCGATGGATCGCATGATGGGATGCTTGACCGCGTGGAAATGCTTCGTCGCGTGCTTGTTCTTCGACGAGTCGCAGCAGCCGACGTGGCCGCATTCCAGGCACATGCGCAGATGCACCCAGCGGTCGCCCAGCTTCAGGCACTCCTCGCAACCGTTCGGAGTGCGCGGAACTACGTTGTGGATATGGCTCCGGTGTGTACAGGATGGCATGGCGGCACCTCCAGCTCTAGAGAAGGGTGATGCGCCGTCGGGCCAGTGCGGCGCTTTATTTTCGAGTGACGGCCAGCAGGTCGACCTTCTCAATGGATGGCGGCGCTGACAGGAGGTCCGGCGCCTTCGCCATGAGTGCGGCTGCGACTTTTCCGTTTAGATGTGCATCCCGGCCGGCATCGCCGGGAAATGTATCGAAAATGCCGAAAGTCGACGGGCCAGTCTGCAGCGCAAACCAGGAGATCGTATCCGGCTCCGCGTTAACCAGTGGTACAGCACTTTTGAGAAACTCGGCCAGTTCGTTTTCCTTACCCGGCTTTGCCTGAAGCATGACCCAGAGTGCCACTTTTTCCATGATTCTGATTTCTCCCTTTTCTTCTGAAAATCGCCAGCCACCCACTTGGACGCGTGAATGTGCGCGCGAGTTACAGTTACGATGATGTCGTCTGAAACTTGACTCTTGACAGGCGAAAAACTAGAGTCGGAGCGTAGGCGTTTGACGTATCATCCTGAGGCCGGACGACTCTATGCAAACTCATCCATATAGCTGGAACTACATCCCTCTGCTGATGCAGATTGTGGTAGCTGTGGGGATGGGCTGCAGCATGGTTACGATGTCGTGGCATATTGGACGCCATCGCAACCTCAAGACCAAGCTGGAAGCTTACGAATGCGGGATTCCGGCTGAAGGCGACGCGCGCGGCCGCTTCTCGGTCCGCTTCTACATGGTCGCGATGCTCTTCATCCTCTTCGACGTGGAAGTGGTTTTTCTGCTGCCCTGGGCGTTGATCTATCGCCAATTGCCTAAGATTACCGGTTCGCCTATGTTTGGCTTTTGGGAGATGCTGGTCTACCTGGGATTTGTGATGGTGGGGCTCTTGTACATCCGACAAAAAGGTATCCTTGACTGGGCATCGGATAAAGGCGATCTATAGGATTTATAGGACGAGATGAACGCGACCCCCAGCAAAGACGCGGTTCTTGAGGCCCACGCACAAAACCAGGCCATTTCCTCACTTCTCTCTTCCCTACCAGGCTCCATTCAGGACGCCAAATTCGACCGCAACGAACTAACTCTCACCATCGACAAGGACCAGATTCGCACGGCGTGCGAGGTCGTGCGGGCCGCCGGCTACAACATGCTTGTAGACGTGACCTGTGTCGACTGGTATCCGAGCGAGCCACGCTTTCAGGTCACCTATCACATACTGTCGCACAGTTTGAAAGAGCGCCTCCGGCTGGCAGCGATGGTTGATTCCATTGACACGTCGGTCGACAGCATCACGCCGGTGTGGCCTTCAGCCAACTTTTATGAGCGCGAAGTTTGGGACCTGTTCGGGGTGAGATTTCACGGACACCCTAACCTGCGTCGTATTATGATGCCGGACGAGTGGGAAGGTCATCCGCTGCGCAAGGACTATCCCGTGGAGGGTTACCGCTGATGACCGAATTTGTCGCGACCTCCACACTGCTTACACCCCGTCCCACCGAAGGCTCCAAAGACACGACAATGATCGTGAACATGGGCCCGCAGCATCCTTCGACGCATGGTGTCTTGCGCCTGGTAGTCGAGATCGACGGCGAGACCGTGCTTAAGGTCGTCCCCGACATCGGCTATCTGCACACCGGCATCGAGAAAACCTGCGAAGCGAAGTTTTATCAGCAGGTGGTTCCGATGACGGACCGCATCGACTACCTGAGCCCGATGAGCAACAATCTCTGCTACTGCCTGGCGGTCGAGAAGCTGCTCGAGATCGAAATTCCGCAGCGGGCGCAGTGGATTCGCGTGCTTCTGAATGAGCTGACGCGCCTCAACTCTCATCTTGTCTGGCTGGGCACGCACGCCATGGACATCGGCGCCCTCACCGTCTTTCTCTACACCTTCCGCGAACGTGAAGAGATTCTTCGGATCTTCGAGCATGTCTCCGGCCAGCGCATGATGACGTCGTACTTCCGGGTGGGTGGCTTGGCGCTCGAGCCGCCTCTCGACTTGTTCGACCGTATTCAGAAATTCCTGAACATCCTGCCCGAAAGGATCGACGAGTATCAGAACCTGCTCATGGGCAATCCCATTTGGATCCACCGCATCAAGGGAATCGGGTACCTGAGTGCCGCGGACGCCATTGCGCTCGGTGTGACCGGACCGCCATTGCGGGCATCCGGAGTCGATTGGGACCTGCGCCGTGACATGCCGTACTCGGGCTACGAGAAATTCCAGTTCAAGGTCCCTACCTCTACCGAAGGCGATGTGTGGGCGCGCTACATGGTCCGTGTTGAGGAGATGCGCGAGTCGGTGAAGATATGCCAGCAGGCGCTCGACGGCATGCCCGAAGGTGACATCAAGGCCGACGCGCCCAAGGTGGTCCTGCCCGACCGCGAGAAGATGAAGACCCAGATGGAGTCGCTCATCTACCACTTCAAGATTGTGACTGAGGGTTTTCCGGTTCCGGCCGGCGAGGTGTATCAGGCCATCGAATCACCGCGCGGCGAGATGGGATATTACGTGGTCAGCGACGGCACGGCCAAACCCTACCGCGTTCACATGCGCAACCCCACGTTTGCAACGCTGCAGGCCTTGCAGACCATGTGCGCCGGACGTCTGATCGCAGACGTGGTTGCCGTCATCGGTTCAATCGACATCGTTCTCGGGGAGATCGACCGGTGAGCACCCTCCTCCACAAATCGCAGTGGGTGGAAACACAGCAGGAAGAATTTGCGGCGCGCACCGGTGCGGTCCGGGCCTTCTGGCCTGAGTTTCGCAACGCGATCAACGAACTGCTCGAAGAGGAACCCGCCAAAGATCGGATCAAAGTCCACACTTCAGACGATGAACCGCATCACATTACTCTCTCTGCCGGACTGTTCGATCTGAAGCTGGCCTGTGACACGCTGAGCGATATTGTTTTTTACGCATTCACTTCGGCATCGCTCAAGAGACTGATCCCACGCGAGAGCGCAATCTTCTACCACGGCCAGTTGAAATTGACGCGGGGGTACTGGGGTATTATCGACTCTCCGGGCGCAGGCATCTCCCGAGTCTTCGCAGACGATCCGCAGACAGTGGAGCACTTCCCTCTCGCAACTCGCTTTGCCCAGTGGTGTATCGAGCAACTGCTTGGCGGCTATACGAAAATTTCCGCTCTCGAAGAAGCAGAAATCGCATCAGCTAAAGCCCAGGCAGAGGCTAAGAACGCAAAGAAAAAGAAGGGGGAGGGCGATGTCGGCCGTGACTCTGGGGAATAGAGTATACGCGGAGCTGTGGATCTCCTTCGCGGCGCTGGTTCGCTCTTACGTGGCGGCCCACGATCTGAGCAGGCCGGTTTCCGATCATGCCCTTGTGGAAGAGGACGCAGATGGACACCTGAGCCTACGCGGTGAGGGGAAAATTCTGGTGCTGGAGTATGATCCCGCAATCGGCGAAGGAAGCTGGACAACGTATGAAGACGATCCCGGTCCGGAGCGCGTGCTCGAGCGCGGCAAGTTCAAAATCGGCGAAGACAGCCAGGTAGAACTGAGCGACCGCCGCGGCAAACTGGAGCTGGAAGTAGCAGCTGAGGCATTTACCGCTAAGGTTTTTGACGAGGAGTAAGCGTTGGCCACGGAAACGACAACGATCTTTTCACCCGAGCTTGCGGCTCGCTTCGACAAGCTGGTGACGCAGTATCCGGTGCGGCGTTCGGCGCTGATTCCCATGCTGCTCTATGCGCAGGACGAAGTGGGCTACCTCTCCCCGGCGGTAATCGCCGAGGTCGCCGTGCGCGTCGGCATCAAGGAGAGCGACGTGCTGAGCGTGCTCAGTTATTACTCCCTGCTGCGCACCAAGCCCGCCGGCAAATTCAACGTACAGGTCTGCACCAACATCTGCTGCATGCTGCGCGGCGGTAACGAACTCTTCGAGCATTGCAAGAAGCGGCTGGGTGTCGGCAACAAAGGCGTGACCCCTGATGGAGTCTTCTCACTCGAAGAAGTGGAGTGCATCGGAGCCTGTAGCTGGGCGCCGGCCGTGCAGATCAACTACGACTTTCATGAAAATTTAACGCCGGAGTCAATGGACAGTCTCCTCGAAGACTATCGCGCGAAGGCGGGTAAGTAGCCATGGCATTTCTCACAACGCATCCGGATGTCGTGCCGCTCATCTCCTACCGCTTCGGAAAAGGCGCGACCTCGATCGACAAGTATCTGGAGCTGGATGGTTACAAGTCCGTCCAAAAGGCCATTGCCATGGGTCCTGAGGCGATCATTACCGAGATGAAGGCCTCGGGCCTGCGCGGGCGCGGCGGAGCGGGCTTTCCCACCGGATTGAAGTGGTCCTTCGTGCCCAAACAGTCGGCGAAGCCGAAGTACGTGCTGGTGAACGGCGACGAAAGCGAACCTGCGACCTGCAAGGACCGTTTGATCTTCGAGCACGACCCGCACTCGGTCATTGAAGGCACCATCATCGCTGGCCTGGCGGTCGGTGCGAAGATGGGCTTCATCTACCTGCGCGGCGAATACCGCTACCTGCTGAAGATTATGGAGAAGGCCATCGACGAGGCCTACGCGAAGGGCTTCCTTGGCAAGAACATCTTCGGTTCAGGTATAGACTTCGAAGCCATCTCGCACACCGGCGCCGGGGCCTACGAAGTCGGCGAAGAATCGGCGCTCATGGAGTCGCTCGAAGGCAAGCGCGGCATCCCGCGTATTCGTCCTCCCTTCCCTGCCGTGGTCGGACTCTATGGCGGTCCGACAATTATCAACAACGCCGAGACACTGGCGACCGTTCCGCACATCTTCCGCATCGGCGGCGCAGAATACGCCAAGCTGGGAACGGAACGCAACGGCGGCACGCGCTTGTTCTGCCTGAGCGGACACATCGAGAAGCCCGGCGTCTATGAGCTGCCCATGGGTTACAACCTCAAGAAGATGATCTATGACGTGGGCGGCGGGATCCCGGGCGGGAAGAAGCTGAAGGCCGTCGTACCGGGCGGATCGTCAACGCCCGTATTGCTGCCAGAAGAAATCGACATCGGCATGGACTTCGACCAGGTGGGCAAGGCAGGATCGATGCTCGGCTCCGGGGGCGTGGTCATGCTCGACGAAACCGTCTGCATGGTGGAGTTTGCGCTGCGCACCATGAAGTTCTACCAGCATGAAAGCTGCGGCTGGTGCATTCCCTGCCGCGAAGGCACGGATTGGCTCAAGAAGTCGCTCACCCGGCTGCATGCGGGCGGCGGGGTGGATAAAGACATCGACAACATCAAGTATCTTGCCGAAAACATGCTGGGACGCACCTTCTGCCCGCTTGGCGACGCCGCGGCGATGCCGACCATCGCCTTTGTGCAGAAATTCCGCAAAGAATTTGAAGATCATCTGGACGGCAAGGGATGTCCCTACCACCACTCGCTGGAGCACGAAGCGGTGCTGGCTTAGAGCGCGAGGAAAGAGATTGCAATGGCTGACGTAACCTTTACCGTCGATGGCAAGAAGCTCACAGCGCCTGCGGGCACACTGCTCATTGATGCGTGCAGGGCGGCGGGCATCGAGATTCCTGCGTTCTGTTACTACCCCGGCCTCTCTCTTCAGGCGGCGTGCCGCATGTGCGTGGTGCGCGTGGAGAAGATGCCCAAGCTGCAGACGGCCTGTACGACCGCGGTCACCGAAGGCATGGTCGTCTCGACCGAAACCGACGAAACCAAGCAGGCCCGCAAAGCAACCATCGAACTGCTGCTCGGCAATCACCCACTTGACTGTCCAGTGTGCGACGCGGGCGGCGAGTGCGAACTGCAGGACATGACCTTCAAGTATGGCGCGCACGAATCGAAATACGTCGAGACAAAGCAGCACCGAGAGGAGCAGAAATGGTCTCCGGTGGTCTACTTCGACCGCCCGCGCTGCATCCTCTGTTATCGCTGCGTGCGCGTCTGCGGCGAAGGCATGGACGTCTGGGCGCTGGGCGTGGAAAATCGCGGCGTCACCAGCGTGATCGCGCCCAATGAAAAGGATCATCTCGACTGCGAAGAGTGCGGCATGTGCATCGACATTTGCCCTGTCGGCGCGCTCACCTCCGGCACCTACCGCTATAAGACGCGCCCCTGGGAGATGAACCACGTTGGCACCGTGTGCACTCATTGCGGCGACGGTTGCAAGACGACCCTGGGCGTTCGCCCGACCGATGATGGCGTGGAGATTATTCGCGGAGACAATCGCGATAAGAGCGGCATCAACGGCGACTTTTTATGTATCAAGGGCCGCTACGCATTCGATTTCGCCAATCATAAGGATCGCCTCACCAAGCCGCTTATTCGCCAGGCCGACGGCAAGCTGGCGCCGGTGAGCTGGGAGCAAGCCCTCGACTTCGCCGCCAAAAAACTCGGAGAGATTCGCGATTCGCGCGGCGGTAATGCCATCGGAGTAATCGGCTCGAACCGCACTACAAACGAAGAAACCTACCTGCTCCAGAAATTCGCGCGCACCATCCTCCGCACCAACAACGTCGATCACCACCGCACCGCAGACTACGCAGCCTTCGCAGCTGCCCTCAAAGGCCACGCAGGGCGCGAAGCTTCTCTCCGCGATTTCCTCAGCGCACGGGCGATCCTGCTCCTCGGGAATGATCCGACGAACCAGCATCCGGCCCTGGCGTGGCAGGTTCGTACGAACGTGCGCCACAATCGCGCGCGCATCTATGTCGCGAATCATGCCGAGGTCAAGCTTCGCCGCCAGGCCAAGGCCGCCGTCGACTTGCCTGCCGACGCCTACGCGTCGTTCGTCGAATACCTTGCCGGCAAAGATGGTGGATTCGAAGCCAACGACACGAGCGCGGCCTTCCGCGACGCCATCCGGCAGGAAGAGTCGCTGCTCGTCGCCTTCGGTTCGGAGTTCCGTGGGCGCGACATCCTGGTCCTCGTAGACTTCGGGCTCTCGTTGCCCAACACAAAGTTTGCCTGCCTCGGGGACTACGCCAACTCTCGCGGCGCCGCTGACATGGGGCTACTGCCCGATCTGCTTCCCGGCTACGTACCGGTCACCGCTGCGGCGCATTTCGCCGAGGAGTACGGCAGCGCGTTGCCCACACAGCCCGGTCTCGATCTCGTCCAGATGCTCGATGCCGCGGGACGCGGCGACCTGTCCGCACTCTATGTTGTTGGATCAAACCCGGCCACCCGCTACGGCATCGACCCCTCTGCCCTCAAAAACACCTTTCTGATCGTCCAGGACATGTTCCTCACCGAAACTGCCGCTCTCGCCGACGTGGTTTTCCCCGCCGCAAATCTCTATGAGAAAACGGGCACCGTCACCAATACCTACGGCGATCTGCAACTCGTCAAGAAAGCTGCCGACAAATCCGGCGTTCGCACCGATTTCGAAATCATCGTCCGTCTCGCTGACAAGCTCGGCGCAGATCCTAAGCAACTCGTGCCTTTTGGCAAGGGCGTACGCGCCGATTTCGGCCAAACCCGTGGCGCGCAGTCCGGCGAAGCCGACCGCCACGCCGTGTGGCTTGCGGCGAATCACCTGGAACCGAAGCTTAGCCCCTTCGACCCCTTTGCCATACTCGACGAGATTCAGCGCCTGGTGCCGGCCTACGATGTTCCGCGTCTGAATCTGCTCACCGGAAACGACGAGCATCTGAAGTCGGAGCTGGTTCAGATCGATGCCAGTGCAGACAGACGTGATCTTGTCCTGCCCTCGAACGACTTGCTCTACACCTCGGGCACACTGGGCAGATACAGCGCCAAGCTCACTGAAGTTGTCGAATCACACACCATACTTATGAAGCCCGCGGAGGCGGCAGCCGACTGACGCGATAGCAGAAGAAACCTAACTGTGGGAGAACGTATTTCGGGAAGGCCCTGTGGAAGTCAACATCTGGATTTTTCTACTGCTGAACGCACTCAAAGTCATCGTCGTGACGGTGCTCCTTCTGATGTGCGTTGCTTATACTGTGCTGCTCGAGCGCAAAGTCGTGGGGCGCATCCAGAACCGCTGGGGACCCAGCCGCGTCGGCCCGTTCGGCCTGTTGCAGCCGCTTTGCGACGGCCTGAAGCTTTTCCTCAAGGAAGACCTGATGCCGCTCAGCGTCGAGCGGCCACTCTACATCCTTGCGCCAATCATCGCGCTCAGTTGCGCGCTCATATCCATTTCGATGGTTCCCTTCGGCCCCGATATAACCTTTCACGGGGTCCAGATCTTCCAGATTTCCGACGTCAATATCGGCCTGCTGATTCTGCTCGGCGTCGCCTCCGTCGGCGTATACGGCATTGCGCTTGCCGGTTGGTCCTCAAACAATAAATACTCATTGCTCGGCGCGCTGCGGTCGAGCGCTCAGATTGTCAGCTATGAGCTCTCTCTCGGCCTGTCGCTTGTCGGCGTCATCCTGCTTTCGCAATCCTTCCGCCTGCGCGATATCGTCGACCGGCAGTCCGCGCATGGCCTGCTCTCCTGGAATATCGTCGGCGGCTTCCAGTTCGTAGCCTTTTTTATCTATCTGATCTCCGCTTATGCCGAGGCCAATCGCGCTCCGTTCGATATGCCGGAAGCGGAAACCGAACTCACCGCCGGCTATCACACCGAATACAGCTCGATGAAGTTCGCCATGTTCTTCATGGCCGAATACGCCAACATGATCACCATCAGCTGCGTCGCCACGCTGCTCTTTCTTGGCGGATGGTCGAGCCCCTTCGGCAATCTTCTCCCCGACGGCGGTCCCGTAGTCCAATCCCTCTTAGGGGTCTTCTGGTTTGCCGCCAAGGTCTTCTTCTTCCTGTTTCTCTTTGTCTGGGTGCGGGGCACGTTGCCGCGCATCCGTTACGACCAGCTGATGGGTTTCGGCTGGAAATTCCTGCTGCCGCTGGCAATTTTGAATATTGTCGCGACGAGCCTCTGGCTTGCTCTTCGCGGCACGTAGTGTGGTTTACAATCGTCCTTCGGTTTCATGAATCTTTTCGCTGTTCTGTGTTGTCGAGTGAGCGACTGAAGACATGCATCTCGTTCTGTTCTTCATCTTTGGCGGCTTGTGCGTGGCGGGAGCCCTGAACCTCCTGCTTCAACGCCATCCGATCAACTCCGCGCTCTCCCTTATCGTCGTGATGAGCTCCCTGGCGGTGCTTTACCTGCTCCTCGGAGCCGAATTTCTTGCCGCGGCCCAGGTCATCGTCTACTCGGGCGCCATCATGGTCCTCTTCACTTTCGTCATCATGCTGCTCAACGCGGGACGCGAAGAGCGCACACACGGCAGCAAGGCCGCGTACCTGGTCGGATTTCCCGGAGCAGCCGCACTACTCGCCTTGCTGGTCTACGTCTTTCTGTCGTATCGCGAACAATTGGGCGGGGTAGTTCTCGGGGAATATCTCGTGACCACGAGCGATCTAAGCCGGGTCCTCTTCCATGAACTACTGTTGCCGTTCGAGGTCACTTCGGTCCTGATCCTCGTGGCCATCCTCGGCGCAGTAGCGCTGGCGCGAAAGGAGCAATGAGCATGGTGCCAACTTCCTACTACCTCATCCTGAGCGCCATCCTCTTCACTATCGGAGTCGCCGCCTTTCTCATCAAGCGCAACATTATTACCGTCTTTATGTCGATCGAGCTCATGCTCAACGCCGTCAACCTGAGCTTCGTCGCATTCGCGCACCAATGGCACCAGGTCAGCGGACAAATCTTCGTCTTTTTCGTGATGGTTGTGGCCGCAGCCGAGGCAGCTGTCGGCCTGGCCATTATCATCGCTATTTTCCGCACGCGGAACACGCTCAACGTCGATGAGATCGACCTGATGAAACTATGACCGGCTCCCTCCATCTCTGGCTGATTCCGCTCGTTCCCTTCGCCGGATTTCTGGTGAACGGTCTTATTGGCCGCAAACTGCCCAAGGCGTTTGCGACGGCAATAGCACTCATCGCAACCCTTATTCCCTTCCTTCACGTCGCGAGGATCTGGTTCCAGTTTCCTTCGCTGACCGTGCCCTATGTGGAGAATCTGGGAACCTGGATCTGGACTGGCAGTTTCCACGCCGACTTCGCCCTGCAGCTCGACCAGCTCACGATGATCATGCTGCTCGTAGTCACCGGCGTCGGCTTCCTCATCCATATTTACTCCGTCGGATACATGGCTCACGAAGAGGGCTACTGGCGATTCTTCGCCTACCTGAACCTCTTCATGTTCTTCATGCTTACGCTTGTGCTCTCGGAGAACTTCCTCCTGATGTTCGTGGGCTGGGAGGGCGTAGGCCTCGCATCGTATCTGCTCATCGGTTTCTACTTCCTGCGTGATTCGGCGGCCAAAGCCGGCATAAAGGCCTTCGTCGTAAACCGCATCGGCGACTTTGGCTTCCTCATCGCATTGTTCCTCCTCATCGCCCACTTCGGAACACTGAGCTATAGCGGGGTCTTTTCGCAGATCGCACAGCATCCCGAGTGGCAGGGCGGAGTCCTTACCGCCATCGCGCTCTTCCTCCTCCTCGGCGCGACTGGCAAATCGGCCCAGATTCCCCTATACGTCTGGCTGCCCGACGCCATGGAAGGTCCGACGCCCGTCTCCGCCCTCATCCACGCCGCCACCATGGTCACTGCTGGCGTCTACATGGTTTCGCGAACCCACATTATCTTCGACCGCTCGCCTTTTGCACTTAGTATGGTGGCCATCATTGGCGCGGCAACGTGCTTTTTCGCCGCCACTATGGGCCTTGTCCAGACTGACATCAAGCGCGTTCTGGCGTACTCGACCGTCTCCCAGCTTGGTTACATGTTTCTCGCCTGCGGAGTCGCCGCCTATTCCTCGGCTATCTTCCACCTGGTCACACACGCCTTCTTCAAAGCTCTGCTCTTCCTCGCCGCCGGATCAGTCATCCATGCCCTCGGCGGCCAGCAGGACATGCGCGTGATGGGCGGCCTGCGCAAGAAGATCCCAATCACCTTCTGGACGATGACCGCTGCTGTCTTTGCCATCTGCGGCTTTCCGCCCTTCGCCGGCTTCTTCAGCAAGGATGACATCCTCTACCAGGCATTCATCTCGGGGAGCCTCGGCAAGGTCCTCTGGTTCGTCGGATGGGTGACTGCGGGCCTGACCTCGGTCTACATGTTCCGGCTGTGGTACTTAACCTTTCTCGGCGAAAGCCGCGCCGAATCGCATGAGCTAGCCGAACACGGCGCGGCCGTCCACGCTCGACCTGACTCCAAGCAGGTGATCGAAGGCGAACACCCCCATAGCGTTCACGAGAGCCCATGGGTCATGCTGGGCCCGCTTGTGGTACTCGCTATTCTTGCCACTATTGGCGGTTTTATTGGAGTTCCCGCTGCCATGGGCGGCCACGACGAGATCGGCCATTTCCTCGACCCTGTGCTCGGCTCCGGTGCTCATGCGCCCGGCGGCGAAAGTCCCGGCCTCGAGCTCGGCCTTTCGGCCTCGGCCGTGCTGATCGGCCTTCTAGGTCTGCTCGTAGTGCACATCCTCTACAAGGTGAAGCCTGAACTGCCCGGCAAGCTGGCGACACAGTTCCGCGCTCTCTATGCTCTGCTGCTCAACAAGTACTGGGTCGATCAGATTTACGGCGCACTCATCGTCACGCCCCTGCTGCTTATTTCGCGACACCTGCTCAAAGGCCTTATCGACCGTGGAGTCATCGACGGCGCGGGTTTCGCTGCCGGTGCAACCGCGCAGGGATTCGGCGCGATCGTACAACGGCTGCAGTCCGGCAACATTCGCTCTTATGCAGGCTGGCTCGCGCTGGGCGCGGCAGTCCTGCTGATCGTTAGCTATTTTGGATTTACGGCGCACTTTTGACCAATGAACAAGCCACGATGAAACAGAGACAAGGAATGTATTCGTGCTGACCGATTCCATATTGACGCTCGCGACCTTCGTGCCCACCGCCGGCGCAATCGTCGTGGCGCTGCTGCCTCGCAAAGGCAAGGTCCTCCAGTGGTGGACCCTGATTGTCTCGCTCATCACCTTTGGCCTTACCCTGCATTTGCCCGCGCATTTCGCCTATGGGCAGCCGGGCTATCAGTTTGAGCAGAACCACGTCTGGGTCGTCAGCCCCGCCATTCGCTATCACCTCGGAGTCGATGGCCTGTCCATGTGGCTCGTCGTGCTCACGGGCTTTCTCTCTGTCATCGGCGTGCTCGCCTCCTGGAATGTCATTGAGAAGCGGACGAAGGAGTTTTATTTCTTCTTCCTTCTGCAGCAGACCGCCATGATTGGCGTCTTCGTCGCGCTCGATATGTTCCTCTACTACTGCTTCTGGGAGCTGTCTCTCGTCCCCATGGCGATCCTCATTGCCATCTTCGGACCGGAGCGGGGGCCGAAGACAGCCCTCAAGTTCTTCTGCTACACCTTCATCCCATCCGCGCTCTTTCTCGTCGCCATTCTCTGGCTCTATGCCAAGACCGGCACCTTCGACTACGTGGAGTTGCAGCGCGCCCTCACCACGAACAGCGCCCTCTTCGCGCCCGAGGCTTTGTGGTGGGTGGCTCTCGCATTCCTTGTGGCCTTCGCAGTAAAAGTCCCGGTTTTCCCCTTGCACGGATGGCTCAGCGACACGATCTACGAAGCCCCGAGCGCGATGGCCATGGTGGTTGCAGGGAAGCTTGGCCTCTACTCGATCCTTCGCTTTAACCTCGGCCTCTTCCCTGCGCAGTCGCGCATGTTCGCTCCGCTGATGATCGCCCTCGCCGTCATCGGCATTCTCTATGGAGCATGCGTAGCCCTGGCCCAGACCAACCTGAGGCGTCTCGTGTCTTATGCGATGCTCAGCGCGCTCAGCTTCTGCGTCCTGGGCATCTTCAGTTTCTCGCTCGCGGGACTGAACGGCGCGTTGTATCAGACCCTCAATGAGGGACTCACCGGAAGCTCCTTCCTTATCCTCGTCGGCTTTCTGCATGAGCGCTACGGCACCTATGAAATGTCGCAGTATGGAGGCCTCGCAGCTCGCCTGCCCAATATGGCCACCTTCTACGTCATCACCGCGCTCGCGCTGATCGGCCTGCCCATTCTCAACGGCTTCGTCGGCGAATTTCTTATTCTGAGCGGCAGCTTCGCCGGACACGAACGCTGGGTCGCCGCAGCCACCATCGGCGTTATTCTCGGCGCCGCCTACATGCTGTGGATGATCCAGCGGATTTTCTACGGACCTCAATCCTCATTCGTTACGAACAGCCCAGCTCCCGATCTCGTCGGACGCGAATACGTCGCACTCGTCCCCATCGCACTGCTCATGCTGGTGATGGGCGTCGCCTCCCCCTACTGGATGCACGCCATCAATGAAGGAGTGAGCTCGCTGGCCAACTCCTCAACCCAGACCGTAACTAGCACGGCCATCGCGGAGAAGCGATGAATACCTCACTCAGCATTCTTCGCATTCTCCCTGAGGTGATTCTCTGCGTTACAGGCGCGCTGATCATGCTTGTCGAGCCGTTCCTTGCACCCACCACCAGCCGCAAATCGTTGGGATGGTTGGCGGTGCTCGGTGTCCTCGGAGCGCTGGTAGCCAGCCTGTATCAATATCAGCTCGCTCCCGGGACCGCTTACTTTGGCGTCTTTCAGACCGATCCCTTCAGTGTCTTCTTTTACGTCCTCATCTGCGGCATCGTACTCGCATCGCTGCTCATTGCCCTTGACAGCACCAGCGATTCCACCAGCGGCTTGGGCGAATACTTCGCGCTCGCCTGCTTCGGCGCAACCGGCATGCTCTTGATGACGAGCGCCGTCGAGTTGCTGCTGGTCTTCATCGGCCTCGAAATTTCTTCGATTTCCACTTATATTCTTGCCGGTTTCCGCCGCAAGAGCGCCAAGGGACCGGAAGCGGCCATCAAGTATTTTCTGCTTGGCTCCTTCGCCACCGCGTTCTTCCTCTACGGCATCGCGCTGATCTTCGGCGCAACGGGGACGACCGCGATTTACGACATTGCCGCGAAGCTTGGATCGAGCCAGATGCCGCTGCTCGCGGTCATCGGTCTCGGCATGATACTCATCGGCCTCGGCTTCAAGGTTTCAGCCGTTCCCTTTCAGGTCTGGACTCCCGATGTTTACGAGGGAGCGCCCTCGCCGGTTGTCGCGCTCATGTCCACCGCGCCGAAAGCCGCCGCCTTCGCCGTCCTTCTGCGCATTCTTTACGGAGCCCTGCCAACCCTGCACGCCCACTGGGTCCCAATCGTCTGGTGGCTCGCCGTCCTCTCGATGACGGTGGGCAATCTCGGAGCCCTGCGTCAGAAGAATGTAAAGCGCCTGCTGGCCTACTCTTCGATCGCTCACGCAGGATACATTCTCGTTGCCTTCACCGCCCTCTCTGCTGACGGAATTGCCGCCGCGAGCTTTTACACCGTCAGCTACGCCGCCATGAACGTCGGCGTCTTCGCCGTGGTCAGCCATGTCGGCGGATTCGACGACCGGCTCACCCTCATCGAAGATTACCGCGGCTTGGCCTGGCGTTCGCCATTGCTCGGCGGAGCCATGGCTTTCTTCCTCATTTCGCTGATCGGAATCCCCTTCACTGGCGGCTTCTTCGGAAAGTTCTACGTCTTCTCCGCCGCCTTGCATTCGGGATTCATCTGGCTCGCGGTCATCGGTCTCGCTAACAGCGGCATCGCGGCCTTTTATTACCTGCGTGTAGCCACGGCCATCTACTCCAAGGCGCCGGAATCGTCTCCTATCGCTTCGGTCCCTCGTGCTACGGTACCCCTGCTCTTCGCTCTGTTGATCACGGTCGCGGCCACACTCATCCTCGGCATTGTGCCCGGCAAAATTCTTGGCGTCGCCAAAGCCGGAGCCGCTACCTATCCGTCAGTGAATGCCAGCGCACCGGAAACGACCGCTGCGGGCCGCTAGGCCACATCCTCCGCCATTTTGCCATCCGCCTCTGAATGACACCCGTTTTGCGCCTGTGATATACCGAATGCGCTCGAAACGGGGGTCGTCTACGACATCACTCCCGCGACCGGAGTCATGATCGGCGTCAGCGCTAGCGGATGGGGACATCCCGTGTACAGTCCCGAAGCCGAAGCCATTTCCAAGCTGTTGCCGGCAGTTCAGTAGTGTCTGGATCAATCAAGATAGACAAAAGGCCTCCGGCACACCGGAGGCCTTCGTCATTCTGAAACCTGAGCGCGGGCTTATTTCACCTTCAGGAAGATGATGACCAGCGTGAAGAGCGTGAGCGACTCGATCAGCGCCAGGCCAAGAATGAGCAGAATCTGAATTCCCGCGCGGGCTCCGGGGTTACGCGCCAAGGCCTCGACGGCCGATGCGGTCGCCTTGCCTTGGCCCAGACCGCAAAGTCCTGCGGCGATCGCCATGCCGATGCCGGCGCCGATTGGCACCAGGCTGACGGTGCCGCCCCCACTTGTTTGTGCGAACGCTGGTACGGCCATTAACAGCACCGACAGCGTCATGAAAACGTACTGAAGTTTGCGCATACTCTCTCCTGCTTCCCTGATGAATTGCCGTCAGTGGGTGGTTGAGGCTCACCGTGCTGGCCCCCTCACGCTCACGGCGCGGCCACGGCGGCGGAAGCGCTCCGCCCAGCCGTAAAACTAAAACTCAGTGCTCGTGCGCGACCGCCAGCGCCAGATAGATCAGCGTGAGCAGCATGAAAACATAAGCTTGAATGATCGCGACGAAAAAATGCAGGCCCAGAAAGACAGCCGGAAGCCCGATCGGGATCATCGAGAAAAAAACCAGCGTCAGCAGGTCGCTCGCAAACATATTTGCGTAAAGACGGATCGTGAGCGACATCACGCGAGCCAGGTTGGAAATGATCTCAATCGGCCCGATCAGCCACGATATCGCCCACATCGGCCCGAGAAATGTCTTGATGTAGCCGATGACTCCGTTCGCGCGCAAGCCCTGCCAGTTGTAATAAAAGAACGTGGGAATCGCGATCCCCAGCGGAACCGAAGGATTCGCCGTCGGTGTCGGCATGCCCGGAAGCAGTCCGATCATGTTGCAGCTGAGCACGAACATCAGAATCATGGTCGCGTACGGCACAAACGACTCAAAACCGTGGCCGATAATTGCATCCGCCTGATCGCTTACAAACTCATGTACGACCTCGGCGACGTTTTGCACCGTTCCCGGCTTCTCGACATTTAGTGAGAAGCGGGCAACAACGAAGAAGAGCAGCATGGCGGCAGCCACACAGAGTTCGAGCGTAAGCCCGTCATTGATTGGCGCGTTGGGGCGCGCGACGTGAATGCCCAGCATGGTGAGCAGCGCCGTGATCGGCCCGGCAAAGATCTGGTTCAGCAGTCGCGTCAGCGAAGCGAGTAAGTCCTGCATGATTCCTGCGGTTCGTTGATTTGCTTCTCAGGATCGAGACTGACGCGCGACCTCGACAAGTAAGGCTAACGCTGCCAGCCCCAGACCTGCCACAAGCGCGTAATACGGTCCTCTGAAACACCTTAGACTAACATAGATGACCGCAGCGGCGAACCCCAGCCGCAGGAAAAACGTCGTCAGAACCCAGCCTGTCGAACGCGGAGTTTTCTGGTTATCCAGCTTCGCGTTCATGTGCCCGACCAGTTGCTGCCATTCGTACACTCCGGTGCCCGAAACCAGAGTTCCGGCAAGCAGAAGCACCCCCGCACGCCAGCCTGAAAGGAAGTTGAGCACGCCAAAGCCGAACACTGCCATTGCTGCCATCATTCTGAGAGCGCGCCGCAGCGTGGCCTTCAAGTCGGCATCTGAAAAATTCAACAGCGGATTCGCCTCGTTCATTTCTGCTTCTCGTTGCCTGCCCGCAGCGCCTGCCGTACGACCTCGACCAGTCCCGCAGCCGAGCCGAAGAGAAGCCCTACGACATAAATCCAGTTAGTGTGCAGCCACCGGTCAAGCAGCGCCCCTGCGCCCCAGCCGATCAGCACGGCCGCGGGCAATATGAAAGCGAGCTGCAGCAGGCTCTCCGCCTTCACAAAAGTGTCCATGGCACCGCCGGCCTGTGATTTTCTCTGCTCCGGATTCGGATTTGGTGCATTCATCCTTGCCTGTTATACATCAGCAGCCGCAACGGTGCCCCATTCAAGCCCCTTGTTGGCTTGAGTGGGCTGGCCGTCCCTCAACGCTATACTGGCAAGAGCCATTTCATTCAAGGAAGCCCAGTGTTTGAGTCAGACTTCGAGCGAAACCTTTTCGCTCTCCGCCAGGAAAAGCTAAAGCAGATTGAGGCCCTCGGCCAGCCCGCGTACCCTAATTCTTTTTCAGCGACGCACACGCTTGCGGAAATCCGCGGCTTCTACGACAACGCCACCGCCGAAGATCTCGAGTCCTCGCGCCCGAATGTCGCTGTCGCAGGACGCATCATGGCCATCCGCGCACAGGGCAAGGCGGGCTTCGCGCAGCTCCAGCAGAACGGCGCGCGCCTGCAAATCTACGTCCGCAAAGATGCTGTCGGCGACCAGGCCTTCGAGCTGTACAAGCTCCTCGACCTCGGTGACCACATCGGAGTCACCGGCTATCTCTTTCGCACGCGCACCGGCGAGCTCACCGTTCACGCCGAGACCATCACCTTCCTCGCCAAGGCCATGCTCGCGTTGCCCGAAAAGTACCACGGCCTCGCCGACGTCGAACTCCGTTACCGCCAGCGCTACGTTGACCTCTTCATGAACACGCTGCTCAACGAAGGCACGCCCGCCGAGACCCACGTCCGCGACGTCTTCATCAAGCGTGCGAAGATTCTCTCCGCTCTGCGTCGCTTCTTCGACTCTCGCGGCTACATCGAAGTCGAAACGCCAATGATGCAGCCCATCGCCGGAGGCGCAGCGGCCAAGCCCTTCACCACACATCACAACGCCCTCGATCTCGATCTCTTTCTGCGCATCGCGCCCGAGCTCTACCTCAAGCGCCTCGTCGTCGGCGGAATCGACCGCGTCTACGAGATCAACCGCAACTTCCGCAACGAAGGAATCTCCACGCAGCACAACCCCGAGTTCACCATGCTTGAGTTCTACCAGGCCTACGCGAACTACTGGGACCTGATGGACCTGACCGAAGAGTGCATCAAGTTCGTCGCGCAGGAGGTGAACGGCACGACAATCACTCACTTCAACGGCGACGAGATCGATCTCTCGAAGTGGCGGCGCTACTCGATGCGCGAGGCCATTATCGAGTTCTGGCCTGACTATTTCGGAGCTACACCGAATATCGAAGAGCTTTCGGATGAACAAAAGCTGACGATACGGCTCGCGGCGGCTCACGAGGTTGCACGCTCTCAACCTAACAAGAGCCAAGAGCAGTTAAACACCTTTGCGATCCTCGTGCTAATCGAAGGGACACTGTGCGATCGCCAGAAGAGCCTCGGTCGTGTGATTGCCGAGCTCTTCGAACTCGTGGCAGAATCCCACCTCATCCAGCCGACCATCATTTACGACTTCCCACTCGCCGTCTCGCCACTCTCCAAGCAAAAGTCCGACGAGCCCGACTGGGTCGAGCGCTTCGAGTTCTACATTGGAGGATTCGAGGTCGGCAACGCCTTCAGCGAGCTTAACGATCCCGAAGAGCAGCGCAAGCGATTCGAGCAGCAGCTCGGGCAGCGCGAGCGGGGAGACGACGAAGCCCACCAGATGGACGAGGACTACGTCCGTGCCCTCGCTTACGGCCTTCCACCGACAGGAGGCGAAGGCATCGGTGTCGACCGCCTCACCATGATCCTCACCGGCGCCAGCTCTATCCGCGACGTGATTCTCTTCCCGTTACTGCGTCCTCGAAAAGCCGCACCTGACGCCGATGCGGAGAAGTCAGAACAAGTGTAGGGAAGAGAAACCTACTCCGCCAGCAACAACCGCTGCGTTGAAATCGCGCGCCCGGTCTTGCCGTCGCACTCAATCAGAGTCGCCGCCATGCGCGGATCGCCCTTGGCTGCCTCGAATTTTCCCGGCATGCCCGTCAGGAAGCGCTGAAGCACCAGCTCTTTCTCCACACCGATCACACTGTTGTAAGGGCCGCTCATGCCTACGTCGGTCTGGTAGGCAGTTCCACCGGGCAGCACGCGATCGTCTGCGGTTGGAACATGAGTATGCGTGCCCAGCACCGCCGTCACGCGGCCATCGAGATACCAGCCAATCGCCATCTTTTCCGAGGTCGCCTCGGCGTGTATGTCGACCAGAACGACTTTCGCCTTGATCTTCTCGAGCAGTTTGTCCGCTACGCGAAAGGGATCGTCGCTCGACCCCATAAACACGCGGCCCTGCAAATTGATGACCGCGTATGTCTGCCCGTTCGGCAACTCGCCCTCATAGACTCCGTAACCCGGAGTTCCCTCAACATAGTTCGCCGGACGTATGAGCCGTCGCGCACGACCGTCGCTGTCTTCCAGAGCAGACTGCATGTACTCGATGATCTCGCGCTTGTCCCACACATGATTTCCGGTCGTAAGCACGTGGGCGCCCAGATCGAAAAGATCTTCCGCGATGGCAGGAGTTATGCCAAATCCGCCGGCCGCATTCTCAGCATTGATAACAAGCAGATCTACACGCCGTTCCGCGACCACGTGAGGCAGATGTTCGCGCACGATGCGCCGCCCCGCGCTGCCGAAAATATCGCCGACAAAAAGAATCCGCAAAGTTTGCACGTCTCCTGAACTGAGATCAAACTGCAGAATGAAGAAACTTCGATGCTATACCGTTTTCACCCGTGAAATGACGCAATCACGCGAACAATCTCCCGATCCTTTCTCTGGATACGCCCACAACACGCGGAATGAATCATGATCCCGGAGAGCGTCTTGAGCTTTTTCACCATACGGAATTCGGAAAACCTGTGTTAGCGTGGCATCATGGCCATCAATACCCGATTCGCTACCGGCGTCCACGCCCTCGTTTTGCTCGCTGCCGAACCGGATGTACTGCAGACCTCGAAGGACGTTGCTCGCAAACTCAACACTAACCCCGTAGTTATCCGTCGAGTATTCTCCCTGTTGCAACACGCGGAGTTAGTTGAAAGCCAGAAAGGCCCGAACGGCGGCTCGAAACTTGCACGTCCCGCAAAGGAAATCACACTCAGCGATATCCATAGCGCTCTCAACACCGGAGGCCTCCTTCATGGAGCATCTTTCTCCGGTGCGCAATCCAAAGTAAGCTCGGCCCTCGACCAGGTATTCGCAGACGTGGCCCGCGCAGTCGAAAAAGAACTGGACCAGACTACCCTGAGCCAACTAGTAAAAAAAATCACCAAGAAATCCAAGCACTAAGTCACCAGTCCTCAGATCAGGACATCTCAATCTCCTCCAACTCCCCGCTATCCTGGAGCACGCACACTCGCGCCCTGCCAGCGCCGCAGCAGCACGCACGCGATCACAATCAGCGCCATCGTAAGGCCGGTCCACAGGCCCGACAGTCCCCACTTCAACCGGAAGCACATCAGCGCGCCCAACGGCAGCCCGAACAGCCAGTATCCGGCAAAGTTCGTCAGCATTGGGAACCTCGTCTCACCCAGCCCGCGCAGCGCACCTGTCGCCACGGTCTGGCAGCCGTCAAATATCTGAAATGCGGCCACAATCATCAGCATGTGCACGCCGATCGCGAGTATCTGCGGATCGCGGCTGTATATTTCCATGATCGGCCGCGGTACCGCCAGAAACGCCGCTGCCGTCAGCCCCATGAAGCTCACGCCCAGCCCGACGGCCATCCATCCCGCTCTTCTCGCGCGTGCCGGATTCCCCGCACCGATCGCATGTCCGACTGCAACCGCTGCCGCGGCGGAAATTCCCAGCGGTACCATGAATGTATACGCCGCGCAGCTAAGGGCAATCTCATGAGTCGCAAGCGCGACCGGATTCAGATGCGCCGCCATGATCGTCGCCGCTCCAAAGGCCGCCATTTCTAAAATTACCTGGAATGCCGCTGGCACGCCAAGGTTGAGCAATGAGCGAATGCGCCTCCAGTCCGGCGCAGGCCAGTGCGCGAACAGTGGGTGGCCGCGCCCCCGCTCGTGTCTCCAGGCAAAATAGACAAGCACGGCCGCCATATAAATCCGCGACACTACCGTCGAGATAGCCGATCCGCCGACACCGAGCGCAGGCATGCCGAGCTTTCCGTAAATGAAAATCCAGTTGCCGGCGAGATTCACCAGGTTCGCCGAAATAAGTGCAAACGTCACCGGCCGCACCAGCCCGACACCCTGCAGATAACGCCGGAACCCGCCATAGATCAACAGCGGCAACGTGCCCCAATTGAGAATTCGTACATACGACCGCGTGTACACGCCCACCAGCGAATCAACTCCGTGCGCAGCAGTCAGCGGTCGCGCACCAATAACGAAGAGCATCAGTATTGGCGTGAAAGCCAACGCGATATACATCGCTTGTGCCAGCCAGCGATGGCACTCGTCGAAATCGCGCGCCCCCCACGAACGCGACACCATCGTGTCCAGGCCCAGCAGCAAGCCAATGCCGAAGATGGCTGGCGCGTAGTAGATCGCGTTGCCCAGTCCCACCGCACCAATCGCCGCCGGACCCAACTTCCCGACCATCACCACATCCACGACGCTCATCGTCATCCAGCCGATTTCCGACAACGCCACAGGAATGGCCAGCGCCAGCAACGCGCGCAACTCCGCGCCGAGATTTACCGGACCACTGTGTTCGTCAAAAATGAGGGTATCGGATGAGTGCATTCGTCGAGCTGAAAGGTGCGCAGTTTCCCGATTGTACCCGCCCTTTCAGGGGTCAACGCCTGTGTTAAATTCAAGATAGCTCTTATTGGAGAGATGGCCGAGTGGCTGAAGGCGCACGCTTGGAAAGCGTGTTTAGGGGAAACTCTAACGTGGGTTCGAATCCCACTCTCTCCGCCGTGATACAAAGTCATTTAGAATCAACATTTAGTGACCTTTGTAAGCACGGCAACCAGCTTTGTAAAATCAGGCCATGGACACCACAAAGCAAGAGCCTCTCGCAATGTTCTCAGGACCGCGCCTGTTCTGGTGCTGTCGTCCTCAAGGTTCAAAATCATGGCGCTACTTCCCTGCTGACCCTGCTACCGTCGCCGCGCACCCAAACGGTCGCTACATTATCGCCAAGAGTGTACGCGGGAAACGTACCTACATCTCGATTCCCAAGGGTGAAGACCCTCATGCATTTGTGCAACGGCTTAATGAGGAAGCCATCCTTGGGACTCTCGTTACCGGCAGCACGGAATCGGTCGTCTACCGGCTGAAAGCTGGCCAGCGTCGTCCTGATTCCGAACCGTCCGCTATCCCTGTCTTGCAGCAGTCGCCGCTGTATACGGCAATCGAAGCCTACATTGCAGACCGCAAGTCACACAGCAAGTTTGAAGCTGCCGAGAAAGCACGCGTCGTGCTAACTGAGTTCGTCAAGTGTCACCCGACCGTGCAGACCGTGAGAGGGATCGGTAAGGAACATCTGACTCAGTTCTGCAACTGGCTCGGTGAACAGAACGGACGCGGCGGAAAGACGCAGTCAGAGCGCACGGTATCGAACAAATACAATCAGCTTCGCTCGTTCCTCAAGTTCATGGGACATGATGTCAAGTTGCCAAGCAATTCCCGTCCGACCTATACAGAGAAGAGTGTCACGACATACAACACGTTTGAACTGACTGCCCTGATGGATGAGGCAGACGAGTATATGCGTGTAGCGGTGACGCTCATGCTGCGCCTGGGTCTCCGCGAGCGGGAAGCGTCTACAGCAGAATACTCGGACATCATCTTCGACGCTCACAGCCGTGTCTTCAAGGTGCAGGACAAACCGCATCTGAATTTCAAAGTGAAAGATAAGGAACAACGTACCGTCCCCATGGCCGATGATGTTTACGATCTGCTCACAGCATGGCATACAGCACGACGCAAGGCAGGTATCAAGTCGAAGCTGATTCTCGGAATCGGCAACAACGGGGACCAAGAGAACGGCCACCTATTGCGCTGGTTGCAGCGTGTCGCGAAGCGTGCAGGGGTCACGGATGCCACGCTTCACAAGTTTCGCAGGAACTACATTTCAACGCTTGCCAATGTCGGCAACATCCCGATAGCCGTGGTCCAAGGGTATGTCGGCCACAGCGATCTTGCCTCTATAATGCGCTACCTGAATAAAGACGACGCGACACAACGTGCCCGTGCATTGTCGGTGAAGTTCTACTAGGATCGCGGTAAACGACAAAAAAGCCCCTGCCTCCGATGTCTTGGAAGCAGGGTGTAGATGTGTATTAGTGGGATCATTATAGAACGCTGAGAGAACGAAAACGTTGACGTTCAAAAAGGCGTTAAACAGGCAAGATGATATGGGAACATCAAAACCCCGTTCCAGCGCAATTTTGCGGTTAATACTCCTTTAGAATCAGTAGGCTGAAAATGGCCTAAACGACCATCAGACCCCTATTACGGGTTCCACCGAGTCTAGGTACGCTGGCGCGAATGAGTCCCTTAGTCCTGCCGGGTTTCTTGCGCCCTGTCAGCACGTCTCTGATCTCCCTGTGAGACTCGCTCTTTGCATTGTAGTAAACGCGTAGGTTGTTGGCTTCGGCGCAGTCTACTTGCATACCGGTGTTGACGGCTGCCCAATACGCGTCTTTCTTCTTCAAACGTCCTGACAGGTTCGATTCAAACGTCAGGTTGAAATAGTTGGGCAATCCCTGTTCTGTCATCTTTGCGGGATAAAGATCGATGTCCATTCCGCAATCGAGCGGACGCGGTGTTGTATTCAGTTTCAAAAAAAGGTGCTCCTTTCGGTTGTCCTGCACAAAAGAAAAGAGCCGCAATGAATGCGGCCCTAGGTCGGTTATCGTTTTGTCGGTTTACGCTGTTGTCGTGTTGTCGTGTTGGCTCGTTACCCCAAGATGATGGGGTAAACCGCGCAAGTCGCGAGGGCGGTGCTGGCCACGCTTAACGAAGCTGTACAGGTCACGTTGACCGTGACGGAAACGGTAGACAGGTCAGTGCCCGAGGGTACGTCGGCGCTATAGGCCGTAATCTGCGATTGCGTGTCGTGGATCGTTGCGAGCGTCGTAACCGTGCCACCGATGTCCGCTGAAATTGTTACGGTGAACGCGCTGTCAGTCGGTGTGGGCTTCGTGCATTGCACGTTCACAAACAGCGTTGAATCGACGCTTGTGGTGATGTTCCGAAACCCTGACCAAGTGCACTGGCCGTATGTGCTGGTGCTCGCGACCACTATAGCCGGATGGCCGCTTTCTACGCTGGTCGCGCTCGCAGAAACGATTGCGGGGGTCAGGGTGTTCGCGATCGCTGTGGTCGGAAAGTACGAGGTGCTCATGGTTTCAATTCATCCTTTTCTGATTTCATTTGTGTTTTGTCTATCCATCTGCCGGTGAGTTTCAGGCGTCGGATGTAGCGTTCACGTTTACGTTGTGCGCCTGTCTTTCGTTTGGGTTCCTGCCGTTGCTGGTTCTGCCTTAGCGTCATGCAGAGAACGCAGTAGGGACGCTCACAGGGCGTCACGCGAACGTGACCTGCCTGTTGTACGCGACGACGTCGTTGTAACCGCTG
>Ga0210391_10000707_pt1 | contig 32857 bp, 32 predicted proteins | sample IncBWC12OmetaG_FD_160573 | JGI IMG/M metagenome (GOLD analysis project Ga0210391, IMG submission 160573) | Forest soil microbial communities from Barre Woods Harvard Forest LTER site, Petersham, Massachusetts, United States - Inc-BW-C-12-O ... | reverse complement strand
GTGATGACGGCCAATTCCTTCGGCTTCTTCTTCCGAGGCGTGCTGAGGCCCTTGGACCTCGGTTCGGACTTCATTTCGTCGGGAACCATGCCGACGGCTTTGGTAGCGCCGGGAACAGGAGGCATGCGGGGATTATAGCGCAGAAGCGGCTGCGGGTCTCAGGTTTCGGGTCACAGGTCTTAGGTCTTAGGCAAACCGAAAACCGAACACCTAAGACCTATGACCTGCTGTTCCCCTCCCGGAATGGCAATTCTTTCGTTATCTGTAGCGGTTGCCCCATTCTTCGTGCGCTTCCTTCTGCTATAGTGAACCCCAAAAGGAGCACCCCATGGCTGGAAAGAGTCTAAACCGGGTTCAACTGATCGGTAATCTGGGCAAAGATCCCGAAATTAAATACACTCCGCAAGGCACGCCCGTGGCCAAGCTAACCATCGCCACCAACGAGCGATTCAAAGACAAGGGCGGCGAATGGCAAGACCGCACCGAGTGGCACAACGTGGTGCTCTGGCAACGGCTGGCCGAGATTGCGGGCGAGTATCTGAAGAAGGGCGGCAAAGTCTACATCGAGGGCCGGCTGCAAACCCGCTCCTGGGACGATAAGACCAGCGGACAGAAGAAATACATGACGGAAGTGGTAGCCAGCGACCTGATCCTGCTCGGCGGCCGCGGCGAAGGCGGCGGAGACTTCAGCGGCAGCTCGCGTGGCGCGGGCGCATCCGCGGGCGGCGGCAATAACTTCGACCAGCGCATGCCGGAGCCCGAGCACGCCAATGCCGGGTCAGGGCCGATCACGGATGAGGATATTCCGTTCTAGGACCCGGCTCGAAGGTGGTCGTTGCTTCGTCGGTTCAGTCAAGCTTGAGAACCTTCATAAACTGTCATAATATGAAGGTATGGCTATGACCTCTTTAAACATCTCTCTACCCGAGCCTTTGAAGCAGTACGTCGAGGGTCAGGTCGCATCGGGCGATTGGGGCACTCCTAGCGAATACATCCGCGAACTGATTCGCCAGGACAAGGAACGGCGGCTTCATTCCCTTGAACAAGACCTCATAGCTGCGGCCAAGGGGCCGACCATCGAACTTTCCTTGACCGAAGTACGCAAAAAGGGCCTGCTCGCCGTCCTGCGCAAGCAAACCGGCAAGAAATGAATCGTGCTGAGCTTCGGCTCACTGACGTCGCGGTAAGCGATATTCAAGAGCAAGCTAACTGGTACGCACAGCGTTCGGACCACATGTTAGCAAGGCGATGGGAGAATAAAGTTACTGCCGCTCTGATTCGCATCGAGAAGAATCCCCGCTCAGGTGCAAAATGCGGGTTTAGAGCCGAGGAACTTCAGGGCGTTCGACGGATGCCAATCGCCGGGTTCCCCAAACATCTGATCTTCTATTGCGCTGCAGCAGAGGAAATCAAGATTCTCCGCGTAGTTCACGGCGCTCGCGACCTCGAAACTTTGCTCTGAAGTCGATGACGGCGATTGCGCAACGAAGTAAAATGTTGCCATGACCGAGCAACTAGCTGACAAGAAATGCGTTCCATGCCGCGGCGGCGTGCCTCCGCTCAAAGGCAAAGAACTCGAGGAGCTGTACAAGAATGTGCCGCAGTGGAGCGTCGTCGATCAGCACCACATCACTCGCGCTTTCACCTTTCCGGACTTCAAGCAGGCGCTGGAGTTTGTGAATCGGGTGGGAGCGCTGGCTGAGGAGCAAGGGCATCATCCCGACATTCTGCTGAAGTGGGGGAAGGCTGAGATCACGATGTGGACACACAAGATTGACGGCCTGACCGAAAGCGATTTCATCATGGCCGCGAAGATCGACCGGCTGGCGGCATAGCGGGGCTAAAGCCCGCATTCTTTGAAGACGCTCTACGCGGCGCTGAAGCGCCGCTCTTCCACGTTACTGCACCGGCCGCACCGGCCTTGTATTCTCCTGGGATCGCCTCGCGCTGCGCGGCTTGAAGCCACGCCCTTTCAAACCGATTTCTTTCGCATCGCGAGCACCCACAATCCTGCCGGAAGCAGCATAACAACTCCCGTATAAGTTGCGACCGTGCGCGCGGCGATGCCGACGTCGAGCAGGCGGCCACAGAGGTAGGCGCCGGCGGCGATGGTCAGCATGGAGAAGCCGAGGTCAGCGGAGAAGACGCGGCCGCGGAAGCGGTCGTCGGTATGAAGCTGCAGCAGTGTGGTGGAGAAGACCCAGACTGTCGAACCTCCGGCGTGGGCGAGCATGGCGCAGGCGCTGGCCATCCACACCGTGCGGGTGCTGCCGAGAATGCCGTATCCCAGCGCGATCGTGAGATAGCCGAAGAGGATGCCGAGTTGGAGGCGACGGTCGCTGCGTCCCGCCCAGCGCGCCGAAACAAGCGGGCCAACGAGCGCCCCTAAACCACGTCCGCCGAGCAGAATGCTCATGCCAAGCATCGCGCCGCGCGCGGCATCGACATTTCGCCAGTGCACGGCGAATTCATGCGCACCCAAAACTGTGAAAATCACCCAACTCGGCCCGATCATGAGTTCGCCGGCTTTTGCAAACACCGTAGGCAGCAGGGTTCGGTGACTGCGCACGTAGCGAATTCCTTCCAGCACCGGAGAGAAATCAACCAGATCGTGCGGACGCAACGGAGCCGCAGATTCGGCGTGCGGTTCGGCAAACCGCATTCCGCTGATCAGCAACGCCGAGGCCAGAAACGAAAGTGCGTTGAGCACGAACACGGCGTCGCGCCCGAAGAAGGCTGCGACCACTCCTCCGACGGAGGCGCCGATTAAAAGATTCACCGACCATGTAGCCGAAGACAGGGTATTGGCGATGAGCACTTCTCCCCGGGCAGCAATATTAGGGATCACTGCGCTGCGGGCGGGCTCAAAGAAGGCGGCCATGATCGTCTCCGCCAGCAGTAGCGGATAAACCAGCCAGACCGTGGAACTCGAACGCACCAACAGCATGGCCAGCACCACAACGACGCGAACCAGATCGGCGGCGATCATTACGCGCTTGCGGCGCAGGCGATCGTTGATCACGCCCGCCGCTGGGCCCACGAAGGTCTGCGGGAGAACTTGGAGGACTAATGCCAGCGCGACGGAACTCGCGTGTCCGGTCAACTGCAACAGCAGCGTGTAAATCGAGAGCGTGTAGAACCAGTCGCCAATCTCGCTGACAATCTGCGCCAGCCACAGGCGGCGAAAGTTGCCGTTGCCGCGCACCAGCCGCAGGTAGGACTCCAACGAAATGGAGGGAGCCGCGAGTTCTGGTTGGGGTTCCATGCGAATGGCTAGGTTAACTGGTGCAGGCGGAGTTTGTGAATTCGCCGACTGGTTGAGCAGAGATAAAGAACGGATCAACCTAAGAGGCAGGCGGCATCTTGCGCTTCAGATCTTCGGCGATTTGCTTGCCGTGGAAGCGGCCATTCTCGATGAAGATTTCGTTGGTGCTGGAGCCGGCTACGATCACACCGGCCACATAAATTCCGGGAACATTGCTTTCGAGCGATACCGGATCGCAGAGCGGACGGCACTGCTCGTCAGAAAGTTCGATGCCCATGCTGCGCAGGAAATCATAGTCAGGGTGATAGCCGATCAGCGCGAGGACGAAATCGTTCTTCAGGCGAATGGGCCCGCGCGGCGTGACCAGGACGACATGGTCCAATCCGATTTCCTGCACGCGGCTATCGAAATACGCTTCAATGTCTCCATTCTTGATGCGATTCTCCAGGTCCGGCTTGATCCAATACTTCACATGGTGATGGAGCCGCGACTCACGATGAACAAGGGTTACGCGGGCTCCATGTCGCCACAAATCGAGCGCCGCGATGGCGGCGGAATTCTTGCCGCCAATCACCAGCACATCGCTGTCGTAATAAGGATGCGGCTCTTCGTAGTAGTGCGAAACCTTGGGTAGATCTTCGCCCGGGAGGCAGAGTTGGTTGGCGAGATCGTAATATCCGGTGGAGACGATCACTTTGCGAGTGTGGTAGTCGTGGGGCCGTCCGGCGCGGTCGGTGGCCGTAATGGTAAAGTTTCCGTCCTCGCCCATCACGGTTTTGACCCATTCGTATTGGCGGACGTCGAGGCGGAAATGCTCGGCAACTTTACGGTAATACTCCAGAGCCTCTTCGCGCGTGGGCTTCTGATGCGCCGTGGTGAAAGGAATTTCGCCGATCTCGAGCAGTTCGGGCGTGGTAAAAAACACCATGCCCGCAGGGTAGTGAAAGAGCGAATTCACCAGGCAGCCCTTATCGACGACGATTACTTTGAGGCCAATGCGTTGCGCCTCGATCGCGCACGCCAAGCCAGTAGGCCCCGCCCCGATGACCAGGACATCCGTGTGCACTTCGGGATGCGGCCGGGTTTTGGCCTTGGGTAGAGTTTCAACATCTTCGGCGGTGAGGGATACAGGCATGGTTCGCGCCCGCTGCGCCCATCGACAGCGACGAGCGCAGATCGGAGACCGATGATTCTAGCATGTGAGCACGCGAGGCGAGTGTGAGAACCGAACACTGAGATCTCGTGCAGCTTCGCGGCACCCAACGGCGGCAACGCCAGTGCCTCGTGCGCTTGCTATAATTCTAAGGTTCCCTCATCCTTTTTGCCCTAATCAGGAGCACGTCATGCCAGTCTCCGCAGAGTCTTCGACTGCGACCCGCATCGAATCCGACAGCATGGGGAAGATTGAAGTTCCCGCGAATGTGTACTGGGGGGCGCAGACGCAGCGGTCTCTGCTGCATTTCAACATTGGGCGGGACACAATGCCGCCGGAGCTGATTCGTGCATTCGGCATTCTTAAGAAAGCGTGCGCGCTGGTGAATCAGGACCTTGGCAAGCTTCCGGCAGACAAGGCAAAGCTGATCGCACAGGCCGCAGACGAGGTCATCGCGGGCAAATTGAGCGATCAATTTCCGCTGCGCATCTGGCAGACGGGCAGCGGCACGCAGACCAACATGAACGTGAACGAGGTCATCTCGAATCGCGCGATTGAAATCGCAGGTGGCGAGATGGGATCGAAGAAGCCGATCCATCCCAATGATGATGTGAACATGTCGCAGTCATCGAACGACACATTTCCGGCGGCGATGCACATTGCGGCGGCGGATCGAGTGAAGAATACTCTGATTCCTGCGATTCGCAGCGTGCATGACGCGATTGCGGCCAAGGCGAAGGAATTCAACGATATCGTAAAGATTGGGCGCACGCACTTGCAGGATGCCGTGCCCCTGACATTTGGTCAGGAATTCGGCGGCTGGGCGAGTTTGCTGGAGCGGGATATTGAACGCCTCGAACAAGTGTTGGAGGGTCTGTACGATCTTGCCATCGGTGGAACTGCTGTAGGGACGGGACTGAACACGCATCCCGAATTTGCGGAACGCGCCGCGAAAAAGATTGCCGAGCTCACAGGACTTCCCTTCCGCTCGCATGGCAACAAGTTCGCGGCGCTCTCGGCGCACGATGAGATTGTTTTTGCGCAAGGTGCGATGGAAACGCTGGCGGCCTCACTAATGAAGATTTCGAACGACATCCGCTGGCTGGCTTCAGGGCCGCGCTGCGGGCTGGGAGAGATATCCATTCCTGAGAACGAACCGGGATCTTCGATCATGCCGGGGAAAGTCAATCCCACGCAGTGTGAGGCGATGACCATGGTGTGCGTGCAGGTTCATGGCGCGACTGCTGCCGTTGGATTTGCCGGCTCGCAGGGCAACTTCGAGCTCAATGTTTACAAGCCGGTCATCATTTACAACTTCCTGCACTCGGTCACGCTGATTGCCGATGCTTGCCACGGATACGTCGAGTACATGATCAAGGGCATCAAAGTGGATCGCGCCAAGGTGGATTGGTACGTGAAGAACTCTCTGATGCTGGTGACGGCGCTAACTCCAAAGGTGGGCTACGACAAGGCCGCACAGATCGCGCACACCGCGCACGTGGAGCACAGCAGCCTGCGGGAGGCCGCGCTGAAACTGGGATATCTCACGGGCGAAGAGTTCGATCAATTGGTCCGGCCGGAGAAGATGACGCGACCGTAAAACGGCTGACCTAGGGTTCAACCAGTTCTGGTTCGATGATTGCAGCTTTTGACTGGTTCTTCTTTGGCGTGGTTGTGATCACGATCACGCTGACCAACACAAGCAACGTTCCAGCAACGGTTCGCGCTCCTAAGGCTTCGCCGCCGAAGAAATATCCCAATAAAACCGCAACCACGGGATTCACATACGCGTAGGTTCCAACCTTAGTTGGCGACTCGTGATGGATGAGCCACGTATAGGCGGTGAACGCTACGATGGAACCGGCAACAACCAGGTAGGCCAACGCGAACCAAACACCTGCGGATACCCCACGCGCGGAGAAGCTCTTGAAATCGCCCAGTAGCGCCGATGTCAGCAAAAGGAAGAAGCCTCCGGTGAGCATCTGCGCGCTGGAACTCATAACTTTCGATTCAGGTAACGGTAGCTTGCGGGTAAGAATGGCAGCGATTGACCAACTGATCGACGCAACGACCAGGGCGGCCGCGCCCAGCATGTCGACTGCCGGCTGGCCGAAACCTGCGGAAGGGTTTATCAGAACTGCCACTCCGGCGAGGCCCGCCAGCATTGCGAGTCCTAAACGGAGGGTCAACTTCTGTGTGCGCAAGAAGAGAATTTCAGAAAGCGACATGAATACGGGAATCGTCGCCAGCATGACCGCGGCGATTCCTGAGGGGACACGCTTCTCCGCCCAGAAGAGCAGGCCGTAATCCATCACAAAGATCAGCAGTCCGAGGAATGAGGCCGAGGCCCATTCGCGAGAGCTCGGCGAAGGCATGCCCTTCGCGCGAACCCATGCATGAAGAATGATTCCTGCTGCGAAGAAGCGCATCGCGGCGAAGAGAAACGGCGGGACTTCGTGCACTCCCAGGCGGATGGCGAGGAAAGTCGAGCCCCAGACCAGGTAGATGATGGCGAAGGCTAATAATATTTGCCATCGAGGTGGGCGGGAGGCGGTTGCCATAGAAGGTATGTGCTCGGCGAGGGGTGAAACCTATTTTAGTTGGAGTGAAGCCGAATTTGCTTTCAATAGGCCCAGCGCATGAGCGCAGCGCCTACAGTGAAGCCCGCGCCCACCGAGGCCATCATCACCAGGCTTCCCTTCTTCAGTTTGCCTTCTTCGATCGCGGTATTCATCGCCAACGGGATGGTACCGGCGGTGGTGTTGCCGAAGCGGTCGATGTTCACAATCACGCTTTCAGGGCGAAGTCCGAGTCGGTCAGCAGTTGCGTTGATGATGCGCAGGTTAGCCTGGTGGGGAATGAAGGCATCGATGTCCGAACCTTTCAGGCCGTTCCGCTCCAGCAGCTTTTCGCAGGCATCGGTTTGTTTGCGTACCGCGAACTTGAAGACCTGCTGGCCGTCCTGGTGGACGTAGTGCATTTTCTTCTCGACGGTCTCACGCGACGAGGGATTGAGACTGCCGCCGCCGGGCATGTAGAGTGAGCAGCCGCCGGAGCCATCGATCTCATGGATGAAGTCGATCAGGCCTTCGGAGTCGTCTTCCGCGGCCTCGAGAATTACGGCACCCGCGCCGTCACCAAAAATTACGCAAGTAGCGCGGTCGGTATAATCGATGATCGAGGACATGACGTCGGCGCCAATCACCAGAACCCGCTTGTGAGAGCCTGTGCCGATGAACTGCGCTCCGGTCTGCACCGCGTAGATGAAGGCTGAGCAGGCGGCGGAGATATCGAATCCCCAAACGCCTGTAGCGCCAAGCTTGTGCTGTACGATGCATGCCGTGGAAGGAAAAAACATGTCAGGCGTGACGGTGCCGACGATGATGGCATCGACGTCGCTGGGAGCCAAGCCGCGCTGGGCGAGCGCTTTCTTTGCGGCCGCGACCGCAAGATCGCTCGTGGCTACTCCTTTGTCAACAATATGGCGTTCGCGGATGCCGACCCGGGCCATGATCCAGTCGTTGGTGGTGTCGACCATTTTTTCGAGGTCGGCATTGGTGAGAAGACGAGGCGGTACGTAGGTGCCTAGGGCGCTGATTTTGGCGCGAACGGGCTTGGTCAATGAGAGCTCCGAAGATGAGACTCAGTATTTTGCAGGATTGCACGCAGAATGTCTAACCCAGGTCATGTGCGAACAGCATGACAGCTTTCAAAAACTGTAATCCGGCGGCTTGATGCCTTTGACGCGCAGGTATACCTCGCATTGTGCACGGTGGTGCGCTGTATGAACGAACATGTTCATGATCATGGCGCGGCCGTCGGGTTGTTCGCGGCCCTTCCATGATGGGATATGCCAAGTGCGCTTCAATTGTTCCGGCGTGATCTGCGGCAAGACCTCGATAACGTAGTCGAAAGATTGTTCCAGCAATTTTAGTATGTTCTGTTTATCCGAAGCTGGAGGCTTGGCAGGGTCGAAGATAAAAGGCGGCTTTATGCCCGTGATCTCGTTGAAGCGGTAGACATTGCTCGCGGCGATATGCACCATCTGCTCCCCGAAGGTCATCTCTTCGGGACTCGGCTTGAAGTCGTAGAGATCGGCGCGCATGGCTTTGGCCACATCGATGGTGAATTGCCTGGAGATCTGCCAGTCATGGACGAATTCCGGCACGTCGAGAACGGAATCGACTTTCGCGGTCTCGGCCACGGCGAGAGGTAAACTCAACGCGGCAACGATCAGACAAGAAATGTATGGGATCATCGCGCCTCCGGTTTTGGCTCGTGGGGCTACGCGAGCCGTACGCGAGTCCATGGTATCAGCGAGGGATCGTAGATTTACGCAGCGAACCGCTCTTTTTCGTGCTGCATCCATTCGCGGATAAAATTCGGGCAGCCGACGATACCGAAAAGGCGGCCTTCGCCTCCCATGAGATAACCGAGCGCGTCGTGGTCTAGTTCTTCCAGATACGACACATCGAGCAGTGGCCATAAGCCGCAATCAATCGCCGAGTCTACGAGTTGGTCGAGGTACGCCAAATGACCTTGGGATAACGATCCTGAAACGCGAATAGTGACGCTTGGAGCAACTGACTTCGGGGGAAGATTGCGCATTCTATTGCCTCACGCCTTTTGATGGTGATTCTTGTGAGGAGACTCACCATTGTTGACGAGCTAGGAGGCGTTTCTTGCACAAAGAGTTGTAAAAGACGTGTAAAAGTTGGTTCGCGGGGATTGGCGGAGTTGAGTCGTGCCAATTGGCAGGGGACGTTGGATTTATCGATTCAACGCAAGAACATTCGCGTTCAATCGTCAGAGGGTTTAAGGCTTACAGGAAATAAGCCAGGCACCGGGGGCCCACTGCACACGCAAGAGCCCGTTACCGTTGCTTCCTTCCGGACCTGGCGGGATTGGCGAGAGTACGTCGCGTGAGACCGATGCCTGACTTGAATCATTCTAGCAAACCGACCGCGCATCTTTATCTCTGAGTGCTGCGTCAAGCAGGCGCGGGGCAAAAGACGGGTGACTTTCGGTGCAAGAAATTCGTACGAGGGCCTTCCCTTCTCGATGGAACTTGTCGAACAATAGAAGTTGAACCAGAAGTTGAACCTGAGGTTGCCCTTCAAGCCGGATTTTCGTAGCATTCGATGCCGCAGCCCGCTCCACAAATCGACGTGATTCCCTTAGGACAGGCAATCAACAAATACTTCGATCTTTCCCTATATCTGTTGGTTTTAATGGGATTCGGCTGCCTAGCCAGCACCGGCGGCCTTGACACGCCAACGATTCTGCTGGTGGGAGCGGCTCAGGCCTTCCGTGGCTATCTGCTGGCAAAACGGCGGCGAGTGGTAATTACCGAGCGCTGGACCACACCCCTCACCATCGCATATTTTGCTTTCTACGCCGCCGATTATTTCCTGCTCTCCCGCGCCTTCTTGCCTGCGACGGTCCACCTCGTAATGTTCGCCGTGGTCATACGCACATTTTCGCTGCGCCGCGATCGCGACCATACGATGCTGGCGATCCTTGCGTTTCTCATGGTGTTGGCATCCGCCGTCCTGACGGTTGACAGCATTTTTCTGCTCTTCTTCGCGGGATTCATGTTGATGGCGGTGGTCACATTCATCCTGATGGAGATGCGACGATCTGGGCGCGCCGCGAACTTTCAAGCGCGGCACTCGAGCGACGCCCACGAGCACAGGCGCCTAGCATTTTCTCTGGCCCGGTTGACGCCCGTGTTGATGCTCATGATCTTGATCACCGGCGGGGCGATGTTTTTCGTCTTACCCCGCATGTCGGCGGGTTATCTGGGCGGCTACTCCTTCGGCAATAATTTTTCGACGGGCTTCAGCGACCGGGTGCAATTAGGACAGATCGGACAGATTCAGCAGTCGAATGCGGTTGTGATGCATATTCAGATTGACGGGGACCGGGAGGGCCGTTACAACCTGCACTGGCGGGGGGTTGCGCTAGCGAACTTCGACGGTAAGAACTGGTCAAATCCGCGGCAGCAATATGTCCTGGAACGGGAGGCAGATGGCGGGTTCGGCGTGCCGGTATTTAGCCAGGGAATTATGCCGGCCCGTCCGGGACAAAACCCCACGCCGGCGAGAGCGAGTCATTTCATTCACTACCACGTATTGATGGAGCCGATCGGCGCCAATGTGTTTTTTCTTGCACCGTGGCCGCGCCGCGTGACTGGAGCCTATCGCATGCTGTCGATCGACGAGGGTGGAGGCATCTTTAATCTTGACAGCCAGCGTGCTGTCACCATCTACGAGGCAGATTCTGACATTGCCACGCCTTCACCCGAGCAGCTTCGAACCGCAAGCAATGCTGTCCCAGATTTCGCCTCCGGCTATCTGCAGCTCCCGGCGATTGATCCACGTGTCCAGCGGTTAGCGGCGGAGATCTCAAGCTCTGCTTCCAATAACTACGACAAAGCCGTAGCGTTGGAAGGGTATCTGAAATCGCATTACGGATACACATTGCAGTTGCTACGTACGCCGGTCGCTGACCCCGTGGCCAATTTTCTTTTCGATCGCAAACAGGGGCACTGCGAATACTTCGCCGCTTCGATGGCAGTGATGCTGCGGACGCTGCAGATTCCGGCGCGAGTGGTAAACGGCTTCCGCAGCGACGAATTCAACGATATTACCGGCAACTACGTAGTACGGGCCAAGGACGCCCATTCGTGGGTGGAAGCCTATTTCCCGGTTTACGGCTGGGTTACGTTCGACCCCACGCCGGGTGGCGCCAGTGGAACGCCGGAGGGTTGGGGCCGGGCGATGCTTTATCTGGATGCCGCCGCTTCGTTTTGGCGGGAGTGGGTGATCAGTTATGACTCGTCACACCAGAATGTTCTTGGCCAGACGGCGATCACCGGAACGCGTGTTTCGTGGGAGAGGGCACGAATATGGGCGCAACTCAGCTACGAGCGGATATTGAGGTGGACGCGGCTACGAGAACGTGACGCACAAACAGCTCCCAAACGATCAGTCGGGGGAATCGCCGCGGTTGCATTGCTGTTGCTTCTACTGGCTAACGCGGGGCGGATTGCCAGGATGATTCGGACGAGACAGCTGCAGACGCATCCGGAGCGCTCGCCGCACCAGGCCGCTGCGATGTGGTACGACCGAATGGCCCGGCATATGGCGCGCCGAGGATTGCAGAAATCGACGAGCCAGACGCCACAGGAGTTTGTGCGGGTCATCGAAGATGAACAACTGCGGATCCGGATACGGAAATTTACAGAGGCTTATGAATCGGCGCGATTCGGAAATTCTTCTGACGATGCGCGTCGGTTGCCGGAGTTGTACGAAGAAGTGGAGGCGGCAGCTAAGAAGTAGTTCTCTGCCCGAGGTTGCGCGGTCAATCTCCGGGGAAAAATTCTGCCAACAAAAACCTTTTCGAGAGACAGACACGAAGAGAATCTCGTCGTCAAAACCGGGCAATCGCTAGAAATGCCAGACCAGGCCGCCACCAACGAAGAAGTTGTGCTGACGAGTCTTGCCAGTATCGGCAAGTGGCAGATCAGGGGTACCAGACCAGAAATCGCGGACCTCGCCGCGGATACTGAAGCGGTGCCAGAGGCGGACGTCCAAGCCCGCGCCGCCCTGAATCACGCCGCTGGTCGTGGAACCGCCGGGATTCGTGCCGTAGTACAAAAGATCCTTATTCTCGCTGAAGTGGCCGAAGCCTCCACCAAAACTTACCCAGGGAGAAACCGCCGTGTAAGGGAACAGATTGACTCGGACTGCGGGGGTAACGAAGATTTGTTTGTAATCTTTGGGAACAACGTCGGAACCAGAATTAAGGTCTTCGTCAAGGTTGAAAACCGCGGGCACCTCTCCCGAGACGCCGAAGATGGGAGTGAGAAAAAGGTGGCGCGCATAGTTGACTTCGAAGGTGAGTCCCTTGCCGGAGCGGACAAAAGGATTGAAATAGGTCGCACCCTGAATGCCCTGATCGCTAATGAAAATGCGGCCGACAACGCCGGTCAATTCGTTCTTCTCTTCCTGAGCTGCCGCCGAAGCAGCCAGAAGAGTTATCACAACTGCTAGCACTGCAAATACCGCCTGTTTCCCAGACATTTCCCCTCCAGGACGCGGGTTAGCTGCTTTTCTCGGTAACGCATAGCCTAGCATGAAGGGCGAGGTTTTAATCCACAGCTTGCTGCCTTTCGTGGTGCGGTTGCGACTTAGAACGGCAAACGCATGAGTCAGATGCACGGCTAAAGCGGGCTTGTCCGGAAAGCGATGAGGGGAAGAAGCGGCCGGCAGGATCGCCTGAGAATGTTAAAATAGTGAGATTGCATGCCATCAAAAACCCTCACTATCCCCACCATCACAAAGGCTGCCGATCCTGAGCCGGATTCCACGGGAACGGTTGCGCGTCCACAGAAAGTGGGCTTTGTCAGCCTGGGTTGCCCAAAGAACCTGGTTGACAGCGAGGTGATGATGGGCCTTCTGGCGCGCGCCGGGGCGGAACTCTCGCCGCGAGCCGAGGATGCTGACGTGATTGTCGTGAATACGTGCTCGTTTATCGAGAGCGCGCAGCAGGAATCGGTGAACACGATTCTGGAGATGGCCGGTCACAAAACTGGCGGTCGGGCCAAGAAATTAATAGTAGCCGGATGCTTGGTTGAGCGATTTCGCGACGAGATTCGCAAACGCATTCCGGAGGTTGACGCGGTCGTGGGAACGGGCGAGTTGCAGAACATTCTGGCAGCGACCGGCATTGCTCCTGCTTCGATAAAAAATGATTCCCCATTCGTGGTTCTCTCCTCGCGAGCCGAAGGCGATGCGCGGGCCGCGCAGGGACGATTCTCTCGCGGACAATGGGATGGCGCGATTGCCGACCTGCCCAACTACCTGTACGACGAGGAGACGCCGCGCATTCTGGCGACTCCCAAGCACACCGCCTACATCAAAATCGCTGAGGGATGCGACCATCCTTGCACGTTCTGCATCATCCCGCAGCTGCGCGGGCAGTTTCGCTCGCGCCGCTTCGAATCGGTGATAGCGGAAGCCGAGCGACTGGCGCAGATGGATGTGCGCGAGATCACTTTGATTGGGCAGGACACGACCTGCTACGGCGAAGATTTCGGGTTAAAAGACGGTCTGGCGCTTCTGCTTGAAAAACTAGCAAAGATTGAAGACTTGCGCTGGATCCGGTTTCTTTACGCTTATCCAAACAAGATCACGCGCAAGCTGCTGGAGACAATCGGATCTCAGGAAAAGATCTGTTCTTACATGGACGTGCCGCTGCAACACGCGTCGGCGAGCGTTTTAAAGCGCATGAAGCGTGGAGGCGGAGCGGATGTATTTTTGCGTTCAATCGCGCAGATGCGGCGAGAAATTCCGGGCCTCACTCTGCGCACTTCGTTTATCGTCGGCTTTCCGGGAGAGACGGAAAAGGAATTTGAAGAGCTTTGCGACTTTGTTAACGAAGCGCAATTTGACTGGATGGGGACGTTCTCGTACTCCGATCAAGAGGGCGCGAACTCGTACGGACTGGACAAGAAAGTGTCGCTTGCTGAGATCGAGCGGCGGCGCAAGCATCTGATGGGAATCCAGCGGAAGATCAGTAAGAAGAAAAAGAAGGCGCTGGTGGGGCAAGAGTTCGATCTGCTGTTGGAAGGATCATCGGAAGAGACCGACCTGCTGATGGAGGGTCGCACTTCGATGCATGCTCCAGAAATTGATGGCAAGGTTTTCGTAAACGATTTTCCGGAAGAGACGGAGCCTCAAGCCGGTGAGTTTTACCACTGTGAGATCACGGAGGCTCACGACTATGATTTGGTGGCGAAGATTCTGTAGCGAGCTTCAAATTCTGCGGTCTGACTCGGCAAGAACCTGAAACAATCCCTGATCATGCCTCGCAAGCGCACACTGAAGCTTCGCTGCCCGATCTGCAAGAAAGTTGTCAAGAGCAGCGATGCCGAGTTCCCCTTTTGCAGCGACCACTGCCGCACTATCGATCTGGGCAAATGGGCGAGCGGCGCTTACGTAGTCCCATCGGCTGCGGATGCAGAAGAACAGATCCGCGAAACTACGCCCGAAGATTCGGACGAAGAGCTGTGAAGTCGGAGCTGAGACGCGATAGCCACGCAAACGATTCCTTCATTTCAAATGCTGTGCCTCCAACGCCGACTTGGGCTATGCTCGTCGCGACATTTTTCGGCATCGGACGACTCCGTCCGGGGCCCGGTACCTGGGGTTCGGCGGCAACGATGCTGTTATGGGCTGTCCTGGCCGATCTCGTTGCGCCCTCGTTACAGACTCCACTAGCCATCACATTGGCGGCAGTGGTTGTCCTGATCGGGATACCCGCGGCTACCCGAGTCGCACGCGGCACCGGGATAAAAGACCCGCAATTTGTCGTGATCGACGAAGTGGCCGGCCAACTTGTGGCGTTGATCGCCGTGCCGCTCGGATGGAAATCTTTTCTGGTGGGCTTTATACTTTTTCGTGTCTTCGATATCTTGAAGCCGCCACCGGTGCGACAATTGGAGGCGATTCCAGAAGGCGCAGGGATCGTGCTGGACGACGTGGCGGCAGGCCTCTACGCGCTTGGAATTATGCATCTCTTGCTGCACTTTGGCCTTCTAAGATAGTGTTCTTCTAGAGTAGTGCGAGTGCTTTCCTCATGGGATTTTCCGACCGGCTTCTGGGCAAGAAAAACGTGAATGGCGGACCGCACATCGAGTCTGTGTCGCCGGCACTGGCGCTCGCCGGCGGCGAAATTCGCATCACGGGCTCGGGATTGCGTCCGCAACAATTGTTACGCCCGCGAGTGCAGTTTGGTGAAGTCGAGGGCGGAGTGGTTGTTAGTTCGAGTTCGTTCCTGGTCGCCCGCGTTCCGGAAGGAGCAACGTCAGGCCCCGTGGTCGTGGCCGCCGACGGACAAATCAGCAACGCGCAGAGTGTCAAAGTGGCAGTGCCTATCGCTGAAAACCTGCATCCCGTAACGAGTCCAGCGCTCGATGCGGAAGGCAACATTTATGTCACGTTCTCGGGTTCACGCGGGCAGAAAGTCCCAGTCGCGATTTTCAAGATCGACACGAATTACACGGTGAAACCGTTCGTCACCGAAATGATGAATGCGACCTCAATTGCATTCGACCGCGCAGGGCAGATGTATGTTTCTTCACGCCACGACGGAGCGGTCTACCGCGTGTCGCCGAATGGGAGCATGACAACCTACGCCGAAGGAATGGGAGTCGCTACCGGCATCGCGTTTGACCGGAATCAAAATCTCTACGTAGGCGACCGCAGCGGCACGATCTTCAAAATTGGCAGCGACCAACAGGTTTTTGTCTTCGCTACGCTTGAACCCAGTGTGTCGGCGTACCATCTGGCATTCGGTCCGCAAGGCGATCTGTTTGTCACCGGCCCCACTACCTCAAGCTTTGACAGCGTCAACAGAATTGACCCCCACGGCACAGTGCACACCTTTTACCGCGGCCTGGGGCGGCCGCAGGGCCTGGCTTTCGACATTGCCGGCAACCTGTACGTAGCTGCGTCGCTCGGCGGTAGGCGCGGCATTGTCAAGCTTACGCCAGACGGCAAGGCCAACCTGGAAATCGCAGGCCATGGGTTAGTGGGACTGGCTTTTGCGCCGGGACGAAGCGCGATTCTCGCAACGACAGACGTGGTTCATCACCTTTCGTGGAATCTTCAGGGGCTTCCGCTGCTGCCGGAGTAAATGCTGAGTTGTTGCGCTCGATCCCAAGCCGCGCACTCAGCGTTTTTCATTTACACTTCTAGCCGTGAATGCCGAGATCATCGCGGTGGGATCGGAGTTGCTCACTCCCTTCCGCATGGACACGAATTCCCTTTATCTCACCGAGCAACTCAATCAACTCGGCGTTGCAGTGATTTTCAAGGGAGTGGTCGGCGACAATCTCGCCCAGTTGGTTGCGGCGGCGCAACACGCGCTGTTTCGCTCGGAGATTTTGATTTTTAGTGGCGGTCTGGGGCCAACTGAAGATGATCTTACGCGAGAGGCGGTCGCCGAAGCGTTGGGCCTTCCATTGCGGCGCGACAACGAGATTCTCGCAGCGATCGAGCGGCGATTTGCCGCCCGCGGCTGGAAAATGTCTCCCAACAATGCGAAGCAGTCGGACGTGCTGGAGGGAGCGGCAGTGCTGCCCAACCCAAACGGGACCGCGCCGGGACAGTGGCTGAGCGGCAAATTCGATGGACGGGAACGCATCATCATCTTGCTGCCCGGGCCTCCACACGAACTGAAAGCTTTGTTCGATGCTGAATGCCGCGAGCGTTTACGCGCCAAGCTTCCGCCGGCATTTCTTGCCACCCGCGTACTGAAAGTTGCCATGCTTGGCGAATCTCTTGTGGACGCCCGAGTGGCGCCCATCTATAAGCGATTTGCGGATGTGCAGACCACGATTCTGGCGGGAGCCGGGGAAATCCAACTGCATTTTCAAGCGCGGGCCAGCTCGAAAGAAGAAGCGCAGAATCGCGTAGATGAGGCCGCCGACGCGGTCGAGCAAGAGCTCGACGACGCGGTTTATTCCCGCGATGGGGAGTCGCTGGAGCAGATTGTCGGCTACTGGTTGCAAATGCGTAATGCTACGCTGGCCGTCGCAGAATCCTGCACTGGAGGCTTGTTGGGCGAGCGGATCACGTCGGTCGCTGGCAGTTCGCGCTATTTTGCCGGAGGTGCGATCGTCTACTCCAACGCGGTGAAGACTGAACTCGCAGGAGTTCCGGCTGACATGATCGAACGTCACGGAGCAGTGAGCCGCGAAGTTGCCGCCGCGCTGGCCGAAGGCATCCGCTATCGTTGCGAGGCCACGCTGGGGATCGGCATCACGGGTGTGGCTGGTCCATCTGGAGGGACACCGGAGAAGCCTGTTGGACTGGTCTTTCATGCCCTGGCCAGCGCCAGTGGGACGGAAGTGATCGAGCGAAACTTTCCGGGTGATCGCAAGCGCATCCGCTGGTTTGCAACCACGCTGGCGCTGGACATGGTACGTAAGAAGTTGATGTGAATGGCTAAGAGCTTCTTATGCGCCTTTTTGTCGCACTCGATATCGACGATAACATTCGCGGCCGATTGAGTCGTTTCGTCGAAGGGGTTCGAGGATTTTCACCGGGGGCGCGCTGGGTCCAGCCCGAATCCTTACACGTCACACTGAAATTCATTGGCGAGAAAACCGAACCCGAGGCGGAGCGAATTGAGAAGGCATTACAAACAATTGTGGCTAGCGGATTCGAAATGAACTTTCGCGGTTATGGATTCTTCCCGGGAGCTCGGGCGGCGCGAGTCTTCTGGGTGGGAATTGAGGCGGGCTATCAATTAACTGCTCTGGCTGCAACCGTGGATAAAACACTGACGGAACTCGATATTCCGAAAGAGGAGCACGCCTTCAGCCCGCATCTCACGCTGGCGCGGCGCGGAGGCGGGTCAGGCTCGCCACACAAACAAAAAAGTGATCATCCGAACCGAGGCTTTGAAAAGCTCCAGGAGAAATTGGCGGTACTTCCTGCCCCCGAGTTCGGCACGATGACGGCCCGCGAGTTTTTTCTTTACCAGAGCAAGCTTTCGCCAAAAGGATCGACGTACACGAAGCTAGCGGGGTTCCCTCTGCGCTAGTATGCAATCAATCTCCTCATTCGCGTTACTCCTCGTCGTTGCCGGCAGCTATTTATTAGGATCGATTCCTTTCGGATATCTACTGGTGCGCATTTTTCGCGGGGCAGATGTGAGGCGGAGCGGTAGCGGAAATATCGGAGCGACGAATGTCTCCCGCACGTCGCCGATGCTCGGAGTTCTTACGCTACTGCTCGATGCACTAAAGGGGGCGGCGGCCGTATGGCTGACGAGATTATTCGCTCCCAGCTATACCATTACGGCATTGGCGGCACTGTTCGCTGTCTTGGGCCACATGTTTCCCTTCTGGTTGGGATTTCGCGGCGGCAAGGGAGTAGCCACGGCATTGGGATCGTTTGCGGTCATCGCCCCGGGAGCTGTGCTAGTTGCTGCAGGAATTTTTATCGCGGTCGTGCTCATCTTTCGTTACGTTTCGCTGGGATCGATTATCGCGGTCGCTTTTTTCCCGCTTCTAGTTTATGAAAACCACTCCTACGGGAACATGCCGTCGGCTCTGGCTTTCATGGCCATCGCTTCCCTGCTGATCATCGCCAAGCACTCGCAAAATATTCAGCGTCTGCTTGCAGGAACCGAAAACCGCCTGGGAGCGAAGCAGACATGAGCGAGATCGCGATCATCGGCGCTGGGGCGTGGGGGACGGCATTGTCGATTGTTCTGGGACAAAAAGGCTCGCATCGCGTGCGCCTCTGGGCGCATGAAAAGAACGTCTACGAAGCCATTGCCCGCGACCGTGTGAATGAGAAATTCCTACCGGGCTGCACTCTGCCTGCAAGCGTTTGTCCCGCCGCTTCTACCAAGGAGGCAATTAACGGTGCCGACATCGTGGTTAGCGTGATGCCTTCTCATTATTGCCGCGCGGTATTTCAAGAGATGCAGGTTGATTTAACCGACAGAATGCTCCTGGTTAGCGCGACGAAGGGCATCGAGAGCAATACAACAATGCGCATGACCGAGGTCATTCGCGATGTCGTGAGGAGTACCAGGCATTGTTCTCCCCGCATCGGGGCACTGAGCGGACCGTCCTTTGCACTCGAGGTTGCGCGCGGCGACCCCACGGCGATTACGATCGCATCGGACGATACAGCATTGGCGCAAACGGTGCAGAAGGAATTCAGCGGCCCGAGTTTTCGCATTTACACAAACGAAGATACGATTGGAGTTGAGTTGGCTGGCGCGCTGAAGAATACGATCGCGATCGCTGCCGGGGTTTGCACAGGGCTTGGCCTGGGAAACAATTCCGTCGCCGCGCTGATTACTCGTGGGCTCGCAGAAATGACCAGGCTGGTCGTGGCCTGCGGAGGCAAAGCGGAAACCATGGCCGGGCTGGCGGGCCTCGGCGACCTGGTTCTCACTTGCACCGGCGGCCTTTCGCGCAATCGCAGCGTGGGAATCGAACTGGGACGCGGACGGAAACTACCCGAAATTCTCGCGGAAATGCATGGCATGGTCGCAGAAGGGGTTTTTACAACTACAGCGGCGGTCGGACTGGCGCGAGCTCACGGTGTCGAGATGCCGATTACCGAGCAGATGCACGCCATCCTGCACGCCGGCAAGGCTCCTCGCGACGCGATTGCCGAATTGATGACGCGTCGCGGGAAGAGTGAAACGTCTTCAACAATGTAGCGACCAGCTACTTTGAATCAAGCTCCTGCGAGTCTACTCGCTTCTCCCTTTTCTCGCCAAACCCTCGCCACGCGTGCTGTTTCATTGGTACTTTCGTAACGAGGGCTTCAGCGGTTTTCCTCTTCAAGCAATCCTCCCACAACTAAAATTGTAGAGATGCCCTTGAACTCCGCCGCCACTCCGACCGACGGCGCTTCTGCTGAGAGCCCGGGGAGCACCTCGCCTTCAGCCGTACCAACCCCGGCCCGCATCCCCATTCTCTATCTGATCCTCGGTGTGCTTCTCGCTATCAGCATTGTCCCGATGTATTTTTACTCTGCGCAGGTAGAAGCCATCAACCGCGATCGCCTGAAAACCAACGAAATGATTCTGCAGAACACAGTGACACGATCGTTGGCGGATAACCTTTCACAGCACGAGCGTTCGTTGCGGATGATGCTGGCCAACTTATCGTCGGCAATTCAGGTGGCCAGCGGCGGCGATATCGGCAGCAAGAACATTGAAGCGCCGGAGCTGCGTGCGTTGCTGGAGAACTTTGTTTCTTCCTCCGATGATCTTGCCTATGCCACACTGCTGAACTCGGATGCGAGAGGAATTTCTGCCGGGCGCATCGCGCCAGACGCTTTTTTGCAGCGCGAGTTGCAACATGCTTTTGATGCGGCACGCGATGGCCGCGCCTACAACGGGCAGGCACTTCAGGTTGGAGACGGCAACTCGGCTCGCACCGTGCTGTTGGTAAGCAATCCGGTGAGTTATGGCGGGCGTTTTCTTGGCATGGTGGGCGCGGTCGTCGACTTGCAATTTCTGATCCGTCGCCTTCGGGAAGTCAGTGCAGGCGGCTTGATTCCTTATGTAGTGGACTCGCAAGGCCGACTGGTGGCGGCGGGCACTCCGCAATACGCGACCGGCCAGGACATGAAGAACCTGGAGATCGTTCGCAACTTCGTGGACGAGGGCAACAAGGCGCAGTTAGCGGCCACCAAAGAATTTGATGTCAACGATGGCAAGAGCAACGTCGAGATGCTTGGTACCTACAGTCCAGTCACCAGGCTTGATTGGGCGGTCGTTGTGCAAAAGCCGCAACGCGAGGCTTATCGCGGAGTTTATGAGATGCAGCGCACGGCGCGCCTGCTGGCTCTCATGGCGGTATTGCTTAGTATTGCAGTAAGCATTTTTGCGGCACGCCGAATTACGAATCCTTTGCAAGTTCTCACCCAGCACAGCCGCGCTCTTGCTCGTGGAGACTTTTCGCAGCGGGTAAACTTGTGGAGCCGCACCGAGATCGGCGAACTAGCTGAGACGTTTAACACCATGTCGAGCGAACTTGAGCACTTCGTCGAAGACCTGAAGCGGGCTGCGGAAGAGAATCGCGCTCTGTTTCTAGGGTCGATTCAAATGCTGGCGGGCGCGGTTGACGAGAAAGATCCCTACACTCGTGGCCACTCTGACCGGGTCACGCGTTATTCGCTGCTGATTGGCAAAGAAATGAACTTGCCGGCATCTTTCATGGAAACGCTGCAGATCTCCGCACAGCTGCATGATGTGGGCAAGATCGGAATCGAAGACCACATTCTCAAAAAGCCGGGCGCCCTTACAGCTGAAGAATTTGAGGTCATGAAGACGCACACCACTAAGGGAGCCAACATCCTGCGCCCAGTGAGCCAACTGGCAGAAATGCTTCCCGGTATCGAGCTTCATCACGAAGCTCTCGATGGACGCGGTTATCCTTACGGCCTTAAGGATGATCAGATTCCGCTGCTGGCGCGGGTAATTGCCGTGGCTGACACGTTTGACGCGCTCACTACCAATCGTCCTTACCAGCACGCGCATACTCCGGAAGAGGCGTTTCGCATTATCCAGAACCTTGCTGGCAAGCGGCTCGATCCCGTGGCCGTGGCGGCGCTGATGGCGGTTTACGGACGCGGCGAAATTCGCATTCAGCGTATTGCCATCAGGAAACCGGTCGTGCTCGCGGATGCATCGGTTTCCGCGACGGCTCCCGCTCCGGTGCTGCCGGCTGTTGAATCCGCTAAACTCGAACGATCCCGCGTTTAACCAACTTTCCTCCCGCACCCTCTGTCCGAGCTGCATGGACCGCTATAATCAGTTCTTGGGATTTTCCTCATGATTCAAACTCTGTTTGGCAGTACTGAAGAAAAAAAGACCGGCCTCTTCGAGCGCATGAAGCAGGCGGTCTCGCGCACGCGCGAAAACCTCGCCGAGCGGATTGAAGAGGTCGTTTCGATCGGCAAGGAAATCGACCGCAATACGCTGGATGACCTGGAAGCGACGCTGATCAGCGCCGATCTCGGCACCGCGACCACGCAGGAAGTCTTGAGCAAGCTGCGCGATAAAGCCGACCGCAAACAGATCAAAGACGTGCAGGAACTGAAACGTCTTCTGAAAGAAGAATTGCTGGCCATTCTTAAGGCGGCCAACACGCCGCCGGTTTCGAAGGCAGAAGGTACGCCGGAAGTAATACTGGTCGTCGGTGTGAACGGAACCGGCAAGACGACGTCGATCGGCAAACTAGCTCAAGTTTTTCGATCTCAAGGCAAGAGCGTGCTGCTATGCGCAGCGGATACTTTCCGCGCCGCGGCCATCGATCAACTGGAAATCTGGGGTGAGCGTACGGGAACGGAAGTGATCAAAACGAAACCTGGTGGTGATCCCGCGGCGGTGCTGTTCGACGCGTTACAGGCGGCTACGGCGCGGAAAACGGACTATGTGATCGTTGACACCGCCGGTCGATTGCACACGAAGACCAGTCTGATGTCTGAACTCGAGAAAATGCGGCGCACAGCCCAGCGCATTATTCCAGGAGCGCCGCACGAAACGCTGCTGGTTATGGACGCCACCACCGGCCAGAATGGGTTGCAACAAGCCCGGCTGTTCACGCAATCCTCGGGAGTTACCGGCATCGTGCTCACGAAACTCGATGGTACCGCCAAGGGCGGGGTAGTGGTCGCCATCTCGCGCGAGTTGGGGCTGCCGGTGCGCTTTGTCGGCGTGGGCGAAAAAGTGGGCGACTTGCTGCCGTTCGATCCGAAGGAATTTGTGGACTCGCTTTTCGAATGATGTTTTGCATTCGTCACGGAAGCGCAGGCGGGGGAGAACATCCTTAGCTCTTCTCCGAGTAGGGAGATGCGCCTCCTCAGTTTGCTTCCTTGAGATGCCAGACCACACCATTGATGAACACTTCCTGCATCGTGCGCTTAACTTAGCGCGCGAGGGCATCGGCTTAGCCTCGCCGAATCCTTACGTGGGTGCAGTCATTGTTGATGCGCATGGCAATGTCGCAGGCACCGGCGTTTACACCTACGACGGCAAGAAGCACGCTGAGGTGCTCGCCCTCGAGCAAGCCGGGGACAAGGCCTGCGGCGGCACGCTCTACATCAATCTCGAACCACACTCACACCAGGGCCGCACCCCCCCTTGCACCGACGCACTGATTGCAGCTGGGGTTCATCGTGTGGTCGCCTCCATGCCAGATCCCAATCCCAAAGTGAGCGGGCGCGGGTTTGAGAAATTACGCGCAGCGGGAGTACACGTTGAAGTCGGAGGACTTGAAGAAGAAGCACGCCATCTTAACGAAGCGTTCGCACGCCATATTCGCGATGGGGTTCCGCTGGTCACGTTGAAGTCCGCGATGACGCTTGACGGCAAGATTGCCCCGGCACGAGGCGAAGCTGTAGAGCGCACACCTGGAATTCCTGCGGGTGGATGGATCACCGGAGAAACTGCGCGTGCCAACGTGCAACTGCAGCGTCATCAAAGCGACGCAATCATGGTTGGCATCGGAACGGTTCTGGCCGACGATCCGTTGCTCACCGACCGCAGCGGCAAGCCGCGGCGTAGGCCGTTGTTGCGCGTAATTTTGGATTCGCACCTGCGTCTGCCGTCGGACTCGCGCGTGGTGCAGAGCGTCGTGCACGATGCTGCCGGGGAGAGCGATTTGCTCGTGTTTTGTTCCTCAGGGAATGAAAAAAAGAAAGGCGAACTGGAGAAGCGTGGGATTCGCGTGGAGCAAGTGCCAACTGCCGCGGACGGACGGCCAGATATTCATGCTGTACTCCGACGCCTAGGACAGCTCGAAGTTACGAGCGTGATGATCGAAGGCGGAGCGGCAGTGAACGGAAACGCGCTCGCCTCCGGAATCGTGGACAAGGTTTTCCTTTACTACGCGCGAATCATCATGGGCGGCGCGGAATCGATCCCATTCATTACGGGCTCCGGTTTCCACGCGACACTACAAGTCAACCGTCTTCAGCTGCATCGTTTCGGTGAAGATTTCGCGGTGGAAGGATATTTGCGCGATCCGTACGAGGAGTAAAACCACTACAGTTCCGCGCCTTCGGTCGCGGGTTTATGATGTTTTGTTAGTTATCGAGGTCCTCATGTTCACTGGCATTGTGGAAGAAGTCGGACACGCCACCCGCATCGACCAACGTGGCGAGAATCGCCGCATCACCATTGCAGCGCACCATGCGCCCAAAGAATTGAAGACCGGAGACAGCGTCGCGGTGAGCGGAGTCTGCCTGACCGCACTCGACATAAAGGCCGAGTCATTCTGCGCTGATCTGGCGCCCGAGACCTGGACACGCACCTCGTTCTCGCGCATCCATGACGGAGCGCTAGTCAACCTGGAACTGCCGATGAGAGCTGACGGCCGATTCGGTGGACACATCATGCAAGGCCACGTGGATGGTGTTGGCAAGCTTGTCGCCTTGGAGCGTATCGCGAACTCGGAAAATTGGTGGTTACGCGTCGAGTTGCCGCGCGACGTGGAGAAGTACACGGTCTACAAAGGCTCAATCGCCATCGAAGGGATCAGCCTTACCGTGGCTAAGCTCGAAGGCAGAATGTGCACCGTCGCGATCATTCCGCATACGGTGAAAATGACGAATCTGAACTCGCTCAAACGCGGCGATCCGGTAAACCTCGAGGCTGATGTGATTGCGAAGTACGTGCAGAAAATGATGCGTAGCGAATCGACGGAGAGTTCGCTGACTGTGGAAGAGTTAGTGCGGCAAGGATTCTAGAAAAGTGACTCGCGGAATCACGGTCAACAACCCTGGCCTCTGTGGCGATTGCGTGCATGCTCGGGTCATCCAGTCGGACCGGGCTTCTGTTTTCTATCAATGCCAGCTCGCCTTCGCCGATCCGCGGTTTGAGAAGTATCCGCGTCTTCCGGTCCTGTCCTGCGAGGGCTACGAGAAAGGTCGCGAAGGCTGACTATGATCATTGCAAAGCTGGGCCGCTAACACGCTTCGATCTTGAGTTCGTCCAGTTCAAGGAACTCCTGCACGATGGGTTCCGTGGATTTTTCCATTTCCGCCGAAGTGCCGAAGAAGATTGCCTTGCCTTCGTGCAAGAAGACTAAGTGGTCAGCCAACTTCTGCGCGAGCCGCATATCGTGCGTGACCACGATGCTGGTCAGGTTTAGCTGGAGCTTCAGCCGCTTGATCAAATCACCGAGCAGTTGCGCCATCAACGGATCGACCATGGTGGTGGGTTCGTCGTAAAGAACGCATTCCGGCCGCGACGCCAGCGCCCGCGCAATCGCTACCGATCGCTTCATTCCGGTGGAAAGATCGGAAGGCAGCAGATCGCGCATCTCCTGCACGCCCACCATGCGCAACAATCCGTCAACGATCTGGTAAATCTGCTCTTCGGACAATTCCCGAGTCTCACGCAGGGGAAATGCCACGTTCTCGCCCACGGTGAGGGAATCGAACAGCGCTCCATTCTGAAAGACCATGGTGACTTTCTTCCGAATGGCTTCCAGTTGAGGTTCTGTAAAGTCGGTGATGTCTTCGCCGGCAACGATCACCCGGCCGGAATCGGCCTTGAGAAAACCCATTAAGAGTTGTAGGGAAACCGATTTACCGACGCCGCTGCGTCCCAGGATGCAGACCGTCTCGCCAGGCATAACGTTGAAGCTGACGCGATCAAGAACTACCTTGTCACCAAAAGCCTTGGAGACCTCGCGGAATTCGATGTAGGGACGCTGGATAGTATCAGGCATTGATCTTGGCGCTAGAAGTCAGTTTCAATTCGACGATCTTCGTTGTCATGCCAGGTCGTAATTCCAGGGCTGGCAGCTGGATCTGCAGCCGTTATGCTCTTTTCCGCTTTTCTTCCACATCCTCAGGCGTGTTCAGGTTGCAGAAGAGGTCGGCGGAAAATCCAGCTCGCTCCAACTCTTCTTCATCAATCACTCGAGATTTCACCACATCGAATAAGACATCGATTCTATTCTTTCCGGCAATCAAAGCCTTCTCGGCCACTTCGGCAAATTCCCGCCGGTAAATTGCGCACAACGGCTGCCGATGCCCATTACAACACGGCACAACTGCAGTCGCCTCGGGCGCGTGATGAGCCTCGAGGATCAAGTATTGCAATAGTGCGCGCGAGACAAATGGCGCATCCACGGCAATCATGAGGTTCAGATCCGAGTTCGACGAACGCAATGCCGCATGGATACCGCCCAAGGGTCCGTGGCCCGAGAATACATCCTCCACGACCGGGGCGAACGGCGCAAATTTTTCCCGACCTCCCACGATGCGTACAGCATCCGTAACCGAGCGGGCCAACTCCAACGTCCGCTCCAGCAGGGTCCGGCCGTCGAAATCCAGAAAGGCTTTGTCGGCACCCATGCGCGAACTTTTACCTCCCGCCAGAATGAAGGCGGTCACATCCCCCGGAAAGACAGATTCCACACGGCGATCATACACTTTGCGACACCGGATACCGACTGCCAGCAGCCTTTAGCTCTCTGCGATCTGAGAATTTGCACAGGCTAAGTGATTGCTGCGCTTAAATTTACCTCCACGGGCATGTCAAGACCATCACGAAGGTAACCTACCCAAGCGGCGCAGTTCGGGAGATGATGAGTCTGTCTTCCGGGGGACTCCCTCGGGTCCGGAAGTAACCATCATGCCGCAGAAAATCATGGATGTTCTTATGCTTGGGCGTTGCTCTCACGAGTTCTCCTGGCCGCGGCGTGGCGCTGACGGGGAGTATTATCAGGTTTGCCTGCTTTGCGCCGCCGAGTACAAGTATGACTGGACCACCATGCGCCGCATCGAGCGCGTGGAGCACCCCAAGCACGAAGCCCTGATCCGGCGCACCCACACACGGGAAAAACGGCCATCCTGGACACCCCGTGCGCGCCGCCTGAAATTGGATCTCGCACTGCGTTATCGGGTGAACAGCACGAGCACATGGTATGAGGGTAGAATCGACAACCTCAGCCAGACTGGACTGCTATTTCACGGGCCGCAGCCTTTGCCGGTGAACGCCCTGATCGAGCTGATCTTTGAGATGCCGGAAGAAATCTCCGGCCAGAAGAACCGAAACGTAGTGTGCCAGGGTCGCGTGATCCGCTCCAGCGATGTCGAGCGCGTTCGAGGGCGCAGGAAAGAGCGCGAGAAGGATCAAAATAAGGACCGCTCCAATAACGATCATCAGAACACCGAAGATACGAGCGCAGAAGCGCAAGCCTCAGATGTGAGCGAAGGTGTCCTCGCCGCATCGATCGTGGACTATAAATTCATCCGCTAAATATCCGCCGAACCAACTGTGGCCAACTGCAGTTCCGTTTTTTGGAACACAGCAGTTCATTTCTTAATGTCTAGGAGCGATCGCATCGTATCCGAGACAACACATCCTATCCGTAAGAAAACTCTAATCATCGCTGGGTTTCGTTTCGCAGGCTCTGTTCCAACTCCGTAACGCGCAAGTTTTTTTGTTTTCCCACTGCCAATCTAGGTTACAAAGCCCAGCACTGATTTCGGACGCCCTGCATCCCAACCGTCCGGCTCAGGTCTTAGCACGCCGCGCCATTGCTTTTCCTGGCACGTAAATCCAAATCCGACAGGGAGGAGCGCATGCTCCGCTCAGTGCACTCCTCTCCCCAGGCGAGGAAGGCAAAATCCTATTCCCTTCTGTCTCTTCCGGGCTATCGGTTCCCCGGTCTTCGCAACCAGGCTCTCGTACGCAGAGGACCTATTCCAACCAGCAAGACACCTTACTAAGGAGGAGTCGTGATCACGAAGAAAGCTAGGCTTGTGTCAGTTTTGACTTTGGCCGCGCTGTTCTTGGCCGGAATGGCAGTTGCTCAGACCGACCCTGGGGTTCAGAGCGGAAACCGCGGAACCGGAGCCGCACTCTCATCCGTCGCAGCAAACAACCCGAGTGGAATCTTGTCATTTTTCAACGACGGTCTCACTCGCTTTCAGGCGGTAGAATCGGTTTCCGGAAGCCCTGCCGGCAACAATGGTCTGGGACCCCGATTCAACTCCAATAGTTGCAGTTCATGCCACGCGCAGCCTACCTTCGGTGGAACGGGCGCTGCCACCAACCCTCAATTCCAGTTCACCAGCAACGGCGTCGCGCCTGGTAACACAATGCCGTCTTTCATTACGGCCAATGGCCCGACTCGTGAAGCGCGTTTCCCTTTCTTCTTTAATAGCAACGGCTCGGTTAACACCAGCGCTCCGAATGGAGGAGTGGAGACAATATTCACCGTTACTGGACGTTCCGACGCCGGCACCTGCACCAGCAGCACCTTACTGCCCCAGCCCAGCTTCGCGACCGCTATCTCAGAAAACGACATCATCTTCCGGATTCCCACGCCCACATTTGGTGCTGGCCTGATCGAGAACCTAGATGATTCCACGCTGTTGAACAATCAGGTTAAAAATCTGAACAACAACCTTGGCATTTCCGGCACGTTCAATCACAACGGCAACGACGGCACGATCAGCCGCTTCGGCTGGAAGGCGCAGAACAAGTCACTGCACATTTTTTCCGGCGAGGCCTACAACGTGGAGATGGGCATAAGCAACCTGCTATTTCCTCAAGATCGCCCGTTGCCGGGGGAAGACGGCTCTGGAGGTACGGGGAGCGTGGGACTGACGCCGGGTTGCCTAAACCTCAGCGGGACTGGTTATCCGGAAGATACGGCGAACCCAGCGGCTTCGCCAAATGCGGCGGTGCTGGACGACGTCTCGGCCTTCGCCAACTTCATGCGCTTCCTCGCGCCGCCGCCACCCGGCTCGGTGGTGCTTAACGGATCAACGGTTCCTTCCAGCACAATCTCAGCTGGCGCTTCCTTGTTCGCCTCCATCGGATGCTCGACTTGCCACAATCCGGCGCCCGGAACAACTCAGGTGTCGAACCTTACTCCCTCGTTGAGCAAAGTTTCGGTGCCCGCCTATTCGGATATCGAGATCCATGCTATGGGGAACGGGCTGGCGGATAACGTTTCGCAAGGCGGCGCGGGAGGGAACCAGTTCCGCACGGCTCCCCTGTGGGGTTTGGGACAGCGAATCTTCCTGTTGCACGATGGCCGCACTACCAACCTGCTCACTGCGATCCAGGACCATGCGAGCAATGGCAGCGAGGCAACCGTTGTCGAGGAGCAGTTTTTCGAAGACTTGAGTACAACTCAGCAGCAGGAAATCTTAGACTTCCTGCGCTCACTGTAAGAATTGTACGGCAGGCTTTCTGGCGAGACACGAAAGTGTCTCGCCAGTTCTTTCCAGGCGATTCCGTGGCGGAGTAGTTCTGCCCACGACTGCCTTGCTTAAGTTACAAGGAGGATTATGGCCTCAGCGTTCTTGCGTTCGCTGTTTTCTATGGCGGTCTCTTTGCCATTAGTAGCCTGGAGCCAGAGCGCCACGCCGCAAGCCACCCCCAAGAATGGCGGCGACTTCTCCGATAATATTCAACCCTTGAATAAGGTGCCGGAAGGTGTCCTCCTGGTAAAAGGCGCGTGGTCGAGCGCAAGTGACTCCGTGACTCCCGTGCCCGAAGGCGGGAGTGTGACGCGCAATACTTTCAGCAACCAGTATTTTGGAATGAATTACCCACTGCCTTCCGATTGGGAAGAAAAATACAAAGGTCCGCCTCCATCCGATAGTGGTCTATACGTCTTGCTGCAACTCCGGCCTGCAGCCACATTCAAAGGACCTGCTCGCGGAACTGTCTTGATTACGGCTCAGGACATGTTTTTCACGCCGCTGCCCGCGAACCACGCCCTTGATCTCGTGAATTACTCAAAGGATCATTTGCAAACGGACTACAAAGTAGAAATGCCGCCAACGCCCACCAAGATCGCCGACCGTCCCTTTACTTTTTTTGCCTATTGGTCTCCGGTAGCTGAGCTGCACTGGTATGTGCTGGCCACTGAAATTCGTTGTCACGCGGTGGAGGTCGTCCTTAGCAGTCGCGACACTAAGCTGCTGGAAAATCTGGTTCTGGACATCAACAAAATGAAGCTGCCCATGGAAGCCTCTTCTACTGCCGGGACCGGCGGGGGCGCCGACCCCGTGTGCCTTAAGGATTATGTCCGGGACGAAAACATGATCACGCGGGTTGACCCCATCTTTACGGAGCACAAGTTCAATCCTGTTCCGGTGCGAATCATCATCGACAAAGACGGCAAAGTAAAACACATTCATTTTCTCAGCGCATTTCCCGACCAGGCAAAAGCCATCACTGATGCCTTGAACCAGTGGAAATTTAAGAAATACATGCGCGATGGAAAACCGATGGAGGTCGAAACCGGGATACTCTTCGGACGCGGAGCTCGTCTCACGAGATCTCCAGGCGCCACGCCTACGACCGAGTGAGTTGGTGCCATCGCAGGTCGGCGTAGAGAAAGTAGTCAGCTGGCGTCATTTCTATTTCTGCATTCGCCGCTTCGTCGTACACTCGTGGCTGCACGGTAATCCCCTTGCATGCCTCCAATCACTGCGCTACTGCACACCAGGAATGACGCGTTACGTTTGGGGCGGGCGCTCGAAATGCTTCTTCCCTGCGCTGAAATCCTGATTGTGGATCATGACTCCGGCGATGCCACGCATCGCATCGCCCACCAGTATGGCGCACGCATCATAGGCGCAACCCGTGATGCCGGGGCTCAGAATTATCTTGACCTTGCCCGTAACGACTGGATTTTCTGCCTCGAGCCGCGAGAGTCCCTCACCGAAAGTCTGCAGGTCAGCTTATTCGAATGGAGCGCGCTGCCGCCGCAAAATATCGCCGGGGCTTCTGCTTTCTCTATACATCTACGGGGGCAAGTTGGTGATGTCTGGACAGATTCTTTAACCCCAGAGGTACGTCTCGTTCCTCGCAACTGGACTCTGTGGTGCGGACAACTCCCCGCTTATGATCCTTCTGCTATCGCACTGCAAGGTGAGCTGTTGCGTTTTGCCTATCCCTGAGTAGTCTCTGGTGGCCGCGTAGGTAAGTTCTTGATTTGCAATCGCGTGCAGCCCCCTGGCCGTTCGGACAGTGACTTCAGTACCTTCGTCCTCCCTGCCTGCCGCACTTATAATCTTCACAAGTATCAACTGTATTTGCGTTCTTCGGAGGCGGGCGCAGCATGCGCATTCGCCTTCCGTAAAAACGCCTAAGAACTCAGTGGACCCATTTTACGCATCGGCGATTTTCTTTCTCGGGCTGGCCTTTGGCAGCTTCCTGAATGTGTGTATTTATCGCCTGCCCTTGGGGTTGTCGGTGGTAACTCCGCGTTCGGCGTGTCCTCGCTGCAAACGGCAGATCGCCTTCTACGATAATCTTCCGGTTCTCAGTTGGCTGATTCTTCGTGGCCGGTGCCGGCGCTGTAAGACCAAAATTTCTGTGCGCTACCTGTTAATCGAAGTGCTGACGGGTGTTCTTTTTCTAGGCTGCTATGCCTACTCAGGACTTACGTTCGCGACTCTGAAATATTGTGCGTTTGGTTTTCTCTTGCTTGGTCTTATCTTCACCGATGCCGAAACCAAGCTGCTGCCTGACAAGCTGACTCTACCCGGCATCGTTCTCGGCCTGCTCTTCAGTTTCATCGTTCCGGTGCATGATCTCGCCTCGCAGTTCGTGCCCGGGATGGTGAATCTGCCGTTCAGCGCGGACGTCTCCGCCCCCTTGCTGTCTTTGCTGGATTCCCTGCTGGGTGCGGCCTTGGGAGCGTCTTTCATTTATGGCGCGGGCGCGGTTTATTTGCGTTGGCGTGGAGCCGAAGGGATGGGATTCGGCGACGTAAAGCTGATGGCCATGGTCGGCGCCTTTCTTGGCATGAAGCTCACCATTTTCACCATCTTCGCTGCTTCTCTGGCAGGCTCTCTTTTTGGCCTGAGCACCGTGCTGATGGTGTGGATCAAGCGCACCCGCCGATTCATGCGCCGCTTCGCTGATCTGCGTTCCGCACGCCAGCGCGGATGGCAATCCGCTCAAATGGTTTATCGCCATTACCAGATGCCGTTCGGCGTTTTTCTGGGCAGCATGGCGCTGCTTGCACTTTTCGTGGGCAACCGCTTTCTGGGTTGGTATGGGAGGCTCTGGTGATCAAGCTTCTCACCAATCCGATATTGTCGAACTCTGCCATGCTGTTGGTCGCGGCAGTTGCCGCATTCGTATTCGCGATCTGGATGATCCGCCGCTTGCGACGCAACCTTACTGTTGAAGCTGACTTCGATTCCGCTCCGGCCCCCACACTGGAGAAGTTGCCACTTCATCTCTATAACACGGTTATCCAGCAGCTAAAGCAGCAGAAGCACGAACTGCAGGTGCAGAATCAGGCTGAGCAGCGGCGGGCCCGCACCACGGAAAACTTCAGCCAGGCAGTGCTGTCGAACCTATCGTCTGGCGTCCTCGTATTCGACGCTAGCGGTTTAGTAAGACAAGCTAACCCTGCAGCCAAAGAAATTCTCGGCTTCCACTCTCCCTCGGGCATGAGCGCCGACGATATCTTTCGCAGTGCCGCCATCTGCTCGCCAGACTCGACTGCGGTATATGCCGATGGATTATCAGATCCGCCCGGCCGAATCGGCGAAGAGGTTCATGCCGTGCTGCGAGAGGGCAGTAAACGCCGTCAGGTTGAGGCAGAATACACCACTCCTGCTGGAGAACAACGTTATATCGCAGTCACAGTTTCGCCGGTGCCTGCCGTCAACGGCAGCTTGCTCGGCGCGGCATGTCTGATCAGCGACCGTACGGAGTTTCAGCGTAGCCGGCGCCAGATCGAGTTACAAGGCGAGATTTCCGCGGAGATGGCGCTGGAGCTCCGCACTTCCCTGACTACGATCGCCGGATATGCGCAGCAATTAGCCGCGAACCGCGATCCCGGCCTCGCACCGCAATTGGCGGATGACATTGTTAGCGAGGCCATGCGT
>Ga0210391_10000706_pt1 | contig 32862 bp, 28 predicted proteins | sample IncBWC12OmetaG_FD_160573 | JGI IMG/M metagenome (GOLD analysis project Ga0210391, IMG submission 160573) | Forest soil microbial communities from Barre Woods Harvard Forest LTER site, Petersham, Massachusetts, United States - Inc-BW-C-12-O ... | reverse complement strand
GCGCGCTGGCCGGCAAATTCGGGCAGCGAAAATAGGGTGCGATCGCCAAGAGCGCCCGCTCCAGCTGGTCATCCCCGGCGAAACCGGCTGTCTAAGACTGCCCCCTGCTAAGCTTCCGAAACTGCTGCCGTTTAGAGACCCGCCTTGACGCTTTCCCTCGAATCCCTTAGTGTCTTTTCCTTCTGATGGGGTCTCCGATGAAAACCTGTCTACCGGCCCTCGTCCTCACTCTGGGGGCATGGTCGCTTCTTTCGCCTCTGGCGCGCGCTCAAGCCGCTGCGGAATATCGCGATCACACGCAGTCGGCTGCCGCCTGGCCCCAGCAAGCTGTTCGCGCAGCGCACGGCATGGTCGCCACGGATGAAGCGTTGGGCTCCCAAGCCGGCATCGAGATTCTGAAACGCGGGGGAAATGCCGTCGATGGCGCCGTGGCAGTGGCTTTTGCCCTCGCGGTTGTCGAGCCGGCGGCGGGTAACATCGGCGGCGGCGGTTTCATGCTCGTTCGCCTCGCGGATGGCCGCACCACTTTCTTCGACTACCGCGAAGTTGCTCCCCTCAAAGCCTCGCGCGACATGTATATCAAGCCTGATGGAACGCTCGACAAGGAGCTTTCCGTCATCGGCTACAAATCCGTCGCGGTTCCTGGCACTGTCGCCGGTCTCGAACTTGCCCTCAAAACCTACGGCAAGCTCAAGCTCGCCGACGTCCTGGCCCCGGCGATCCGCCTCGCCGAAGAAGGTTTCCCCGTCAGCGAAAAGCTTGCGCGCCAATTGAGCGGGGAACGACCCGAACTCCAGGAATTCACCGTAAGCCGCCGCATCTTCTTGAACGACGGAAAAATGTTCCGTCCCGGTGATAGCTTCAGGCAGCCGGAGCTTGCCGCGTCTCTGAAGCGAATTGCAAAGAACGGCGCCGCCGAATTCTACCGCGGCGAAACCGCGCAAATGATCGTCGATGACATGAAGCGTATGGGCGGCCTGGTCACTCTCGAAGATCTCGCGCAATATCAGCCAAAAGCTCGCCGGGCCTTGGAAGCCAGCTACGAACTCGACAACCACAAGTGGGACGTCATCACCTCGCCTCCTCCCAGCTCCGGCGGCGTGGCCATCGTTGAAGCGATGAATATGTTGCAGAGCGTCCCGCTCAAGGGCTGGGACGACGCGCAAAGCGTGCACATGGTTGTGGAAACGATGCGTCGAGTCTTTGCCGACCGCGCCGCCTATCTGGCCGACCCCGATTTCTCCAAAGTGCCGGTCGAGGGCCTCACGAGCGATTGCTATGCCAAAGAACTTGCCGCGACCATCGATCCCGAGCACGCTTCTTCCAGCAAAGAGGTAAAAGCGGGAACACCGCACGTCTGCGGCGTTTCTGCTTCGAGTGAAGTAGCCCCGCAGACCATCAGTTTGAACGATGGCCCGCACACCACGCATTTTTCCGTCGTCGATGACGCCGGCAACGCCGTCGCCAGCACCTACACCCTCAACAACAGCTACGGCTCGCACGTCACTTCCACCGCGGGTTTTCTCCTCAACGACGAAATGGATGATTTCACCACGCAACCCGGTGTCCCTAACGCCCTCTTTGGCCTCATCCAATCCGAAGCCAACGCTATCGCTCCCGGCCATCGCCCGCTCAGCTCGATGGTGCCCACCCTGCTCGTGCGCGACGGCAAACTCAGCTTCGTAACTGGTTCGCCCGGCGGGCCCACGATTATTTCTGCTACGCTCCTGAGCGTTTTAAACTGGATGCGTCTCGGAATGGATGCGCAGGCCGCAATCAACGCGCCCCGCTTTCATCACCAGTGGCTTCCGGACGTGGTCCTGATGGAAAAAGATTTTCCCTTAAGCCTGGAGTCTGCTTTAAATGCCCAGGGTTACCAAACGCGCCGCCGCGGGCACATTGGTCTGGTCAATGCCATTGGCGTAGATCCCAAAACGGGCGAGCGCCTCGGCGCGGCCGACCCGCGCGACAATGGCGTTGCTGTCGGCTACTGAGCGGTTTTTTCTACAGCCGCTCGGAATCTGTCCTGGGCGGAGCGGAGTCAAGCGTAGGGCTTTTCATCTCACAGCGCTGTGAACGAGGCTATGCGAAGAATTCTCTCCACCTATATGTTCGTATCGCGAAGGTTGACCACCGAACTTCTCGGCCAGATTGCCGAATCCAGTTTCGAAGCCCTCGAAATTTTCGCCACTCGCGGCCATTTCGACTACACCACCAGGCAGGAAATCCAGTCCATCGCCGGCGCCCTCTCTCAGCATGGTTTGGCGCTGGCTTCTCTCCATGCACCCACGAGCCGCGACCTCAGCGCGACTCGCGAAGGCGGCACGCCGCTCTCGATCACCGAAGTCGAACGCGTCCGCCGCATCGAAGCCATGGACGAATTGAAGCGCGTGATCGACGTCGCCGAAGACCTCCCCTATTCCCGCCTGATTCTCCACATGGGGGGCCCGCGCGAAACGGCGGACCCGCGCAAGCGAGACGCCGCCTTCAGCTCGCTCGAACATCTTGTTCTGCACGCTCATCATCGCGGAGTAACCATCGCCGTGGAAAACACCACCAGCGAAATGGGCGATCCCGCGTATCTCCGCGCCTTCGTCGATGAAACACGCTTGACCGGCTTGCGCTTCAACTTCGATATTGGTCATGCCCACCTCGCCGATGGCCCCGAAGCCGAACGCATAGAAAAAGCATTTGCTCCCTTGCGCGAACTGGCCGTCTCCGCCCATATCCACGACAATCACGGCGATAAAGACGAGCACTTGCCGCCCTATGACGGCTCTATCGACTGGGAATCCGCCGTCAAAATCCTGAAGACCGCCGCCGAACCGGACCTCGCCCTCACCCTCGAACTAAAGGAAAAAGCCGGCCACGATGCCCCTTCCACTGCCGAACAACTGGCCGCTGCCAGCGAATCGCTGGACCGCTTTGAGCGCGAGTGGACTTAGCCGCTCCGAATTTGACCGCGCCCTCTTGATGGGTTCTATGTGGAATTCTATCGAAATCCCCCCGACATTGTTTCGCAGACAACCGGGGAAGACGGGTGGGAGGCTCTTCGCGGTGGAAGCTCCTGCGGGATCCACACCTCTGGATCTGGTTCCTTGAAAGCCCCGAACGTCTTGGCTCCTCTCGCTGCGGGCTGAAACCGCTCTCTCTGGTAAACTGTTGGTTTGAATTTCTGTCTTGAAACCGAACTATGACCATCATCACGATCGACCAGGCAGGCAAGTACGACGGGCAGGAAGTCACGATTCGCGGTTGGCTCTACAACCTGCGCGAATCCGGCAAGTTGATGTTCCCCATTTTCCGCGACGGCACCGGCATCATCCAGGGTGTCTGTGCTCTCAAGGAGAATCCCGAAGCCTTCGAAGCTTTGAAAGGCCTGACGCAGGAATCGAGCGTCATCGTCACCGGCAAAATCCGCGCCGAACAGCGCGCCCCCGGCGGCTTCGAAATGGGCGTCGGCAAAATCCAAATCGTCCAGAAAGTTCCTGAAAGCACGCCCTTTCCGATCCAGCTCAAAGAGCACGGCGTTGACTTTCTTCTCGATCAGCGCCATCTCTGGATTCGCACGCCGCGCCAGACCGCCATTCTCCGCATTCGCGCCGAAGCCATCCGCGCCGCGCGCGAATTCATGGATAGCCAGGCCTACACCATTGCCGACGCCCCGATGTTCACGCCTGCCGCCTGCGAAGGCACTTCCACGCTTTTCGAAGTCAATTATATCGACGACCAAAAAGCCTACCTGACCCAGAGCGGCCAGCTCTATGCCGAAGCCATCGCCATGGCCCTGGGCAAGGTCTATACCTTCGGGCCCACCTTCCGCGCCGAAAAATCCAAAACGCGCCGCCACCTCACCGAATTCTGGATGCTTGAGCCCGAAGCTGCTTACGTGGAGTTCGACGAAATCATGACGCTCGGCGAAGGCCTCGTCAGCGCTATCGTGCAAGGGGTCGTCAAAAACAAATCGCGCGAACTTGAAACCCTCAAGCGCGACGTGAGCAAACTCGAAAACATCAAGCCGCCGTTCCCGCGCATCTCCTACGAAGACGCCGTCGCGGTCTTGAACAAAAGCGGCAACCCGGCAAAATTCGGCGACGACTTCGGCGGCGACGAAGAAACGCTCATCTCGAAGGAATTCGACCGTCCCGTCCTGATTCACCGCTACCCGGCGGAGATCAAGGCTTTTTACATGCAGCCCGATCCGCAACGCCCCGACCTCGCTCTCGCCTTCGACATGATTGCCCCCGAAGGCTACGGCGAAATCATCGGCGGCAGCCAGCGTATCCATGACTACGATTTGCTTTTGAAGCGTCTGCACGAGCACAAACTGCCTCAAGAATCGTTCGAGTGGTATCTCGACCTCCGCCGCTACGGCAGCGTCCCCCACTCCGGCTTCGGTCTCGGCCTCGAGCGCACCGTCGCCTGGATTTGCGGCACCGAGCACATCCGCGAAGTCATCCCCTTTCCCCGGATGATTTACCGCGTGTATCCTTAGTGCGGGGTAGTTCGCAGTACCTGCTGTACTTGCATTTCTAATTTGTGGTGGAAGATTGGGGCGCGCTTCGCGTCTTGCCATCCGTGCGGAGTTCTCTGCGCGTTTTCGGAAGGTGCGAGTCGTCGCTTCACGGAGAAGTCTCATGCCTCAAAAGGTTCGCATCATCGGCGTTCCCATGGACCTCGGCCAAAGCCGCCGCGGCGTCGACATGGGTCCTTCCGCCCTTCGCGGCGCGGGCCTGCAAGCGCGCATCAAGCAGCTCGGCCACACCGTCGAAGACATCGGCAATCTCGAAGTCAAACAACCCGAAGAAATGCAAATCGGCGAAAAACGAGCCAAATATCTCCAGGAAATCACCGAGACCTGCAAGGATCTCGCCACCACCGTCGAGAAATCGCTCGGCGAAGGTTTCCTCCCGCTCGTCCTCGGCGGCGACCATTCGATCGCCGCTGGCGTCGCCGCCGGCGTTGCCTCGCATTTCCGCAAAGAAAAAAAACAAATCGGCTACCTGTGGCTTGATGCCCACGGAGACATGAATACGCCCGACTCTTCGCCTTCAGGCAACGTCCACGGCATGCCGCTCGCCGCCATCATGGGTTACGGCGCGCCCGAACTTGTGGATCTCATGGGCTTCAAGCCCAAGGCTGAGCCCGGCAACATCGTCATCGTCGGCGCACGCGACCTCGACGCCCAGGAAAGGAAAATCGTAAAAAAATCCGGCATCCACGTCTTCACCATGCGGGACATTGACGAGCGCGGCATGCGCGAAGTCATGTCCGACGCCCTCAAATACGCCCTGGACGACACGGCAGGCATCGCCGTAAGCCTGGATATGGATTTCGTCGACCCCAGCGACGCTCCCGGCGTGGGCACGCCCGTCCGCGGAGGCGTCACCTACCGCGAAGCTCATCTCGCCATGGAAATGATCGCCGACTCCGAAGCCATGGCCTCCCTCGAAGTCGTCGAAATCAATCCCATCATCGACGAGCACAACCGCACCGCGCTTCTCGGCGTAGAATTAGTCCTCTCCGCCCTTGGCAAAAAAATCCTGTAGCCAGTTTTTTAACCGTGGAGCCGCTTGAGTACCTAACCGCCTCGCGTCCAAAGCTTTCGGAAGAACGACCGCATGCGATCGACCACCGATCCCTCGGCGGGTGCCGCCTTCTTTGCCGGAGCGCTTGCCACCGGCGGCTTTGGCGCCGCCGTGGTTGCGGCACTTGTCGCCGCGGGCTCCCCTTCTACCCGCCCCTGAAACACCAGTGCTGGCCGCACCCGCACGCGACGCACGATCGTCATCAACCGCATGTCCGGTTCCGGCTGCACCTTGGCCTTTGCATCAAACTCGAGCGGCGGCATAATAACCGTATAAATCGGCTCTTCCTTGGCCTCCGGTTTTTCGGAGCCCGCCGTATCGTTCGAATTCGCAGCGGCTTCGCTGCCCCCGGCCGGCGCTGCCGGAATCTTCGCGATCTGCAATTCGCACTTGCATTGACCCGCCCCGGTGCGCATCTCCTCGATTTGCCCGTTCGCGAGCATCACGTCGACACCCTGCGGCACGATCACGCTCCGCCCGCTCAGCTGTTGCTCCACGCGCAGCGCTCCACGATAGGTGTGAATGCACATCATTCCCGGGCTTGCAAATCCCACGAGCACGTCCCGCGGATCATCGCCAATCGCCATTGTCTGCGCTTGAATTTCCGCCGTATACACCGTGAGCGCCGGCTCCCGGTCCACGCGCGCGTGTATCGCTCCGCTCTCCAGCGCCAAGGTCAGCGCTCCGGCCGATTTCAGCACGGAGAAATGCGCCGGCCCGCAAATGGAAATCTGTCCGCCCTCCTGGAGACTAATCCGCGCCTGCCCGGACTTCACTTGCACGTCGCTCCCGCTCCGCAAAATCGTCTTCGTCTGCCCGTCCACCACTTCGACGCTCATCGGCCCCGTCACGCGAATGTCTTGCCCTTCAATCAAGCCCACGGCATCGCCCGCCGGCTGGTCCGGAGCCGCTGCAGCAACCAAAAGCCCCGCGCAAACCATGCCGCACACCGCGGCCGAAAGCCGGGCGCGCCGCGCCAATCGAGGCAGATAGGTTTTTAGCTTCATTCTTACTTCGTCTCCGGCAAGCCGGGCAAGAAACTCTCGCCTATACTATACGTCACGCCGCCTTCCGAGCAGGCGCGCCCTGAAACCATGACCGACCCCGACGCAACCCGCGCCGCATCCGCCGATCCCGCGCAAAAAACGCCCACCGAGTCCATCAGCGCTCACTACGACACGAGTCTCCCCAACCTGCCATGGTCCCGCCGCATCCAGATCCCCTTTATCGCCGCCGCCGTCTACAGCGTGATACGCGTTCTCGGCCCCACGTTGCGTTTCGAAGTCCTCGGCTGGCAAAACGCCGAGCGCGTCCACGCTTCCGGCAAGCGCTGCATCTGGGCCTTCTGGCACCGCGTCATCATTCCGATTGTTTGGTGGCATCGCCATCATGGCGTCGTGGTGATGAACACCACGGCTTTCGACGGTCAGTGGACTCGCAAAGTTATCGAATGGCTCGGTTTTGGCACGGCCCAGGGAAGTTCCTCACGCGGCGGCCTCCGCGGCCTGGCGGTGATGGCTCGCCGGCTCGAAGAAGGCGTCGATTGCGCCTTCACGATCGACGGACCTCGCGGCCCCCGCTATGTCGCCAAGCCCGGCCCCGTCATGCTCGCCAGAAAAACCGGCTGCCCCGTCCTCGTCTTCCACATCGGCGTTAGCCGCGGCAAAACCTTCGAAAAAACCTGGGATCACTTCCTTCTGCCCGCCCCCTTCGCCCGTGCCGTGATCCTGTTCGCTCCGCCCATCTACGTCCCGCACGATGCCAGCGCCGCCGTCCTCGAATCCAAACACGCCGAAATGCAACACGAACTAGAACGCGTCCGCGACATTGCCGAATCCTGGTTTTCCCTGAGTGCATCAGACCGTCAAAAGCTTCGGGCCGAATTTTCAATCTGAAGATCTGCCTGTAGGGGAAGGACTTGCCCGTCTTGGCTTTCCTCTAGCTGGAAAGCCCAAACGCCGTTCGCGGATTGCGCGTTAAAACTATCGCCTATCGCACAGCAAATCGGATCTTTACACCCTGGGGTCCCTGCTTCGTTTCCTCTTCCGCTGCCATTCCTCAATTCCCATTCCCAGCCCGTTCCCCCAATTTGACCGGCACATCAATCTTCTTCCCGCCTCGATAAACGCTAACGCTCACCGTATCCCCAGGCCGCTTCCTGTTCAAAACCAAATTCATGTCCGATTGACTCGCAATTTTCTCCCCGTCAATCGCCACGATCACATCCCCGCCGATGATAATGCGCTGCATCCCTGCCATTGCCGCGCGGTCTCCGCCGTGCAGCCCAGCCGCTGCCGCCGGTCCGCCTTTCGTTACTTCTTCGATCAGCAATCCTTCTTGCACCGGAAGATCGAGGGCTTCCGCGAGCCACCCTCCCACGGATAGAGTCTGCGCCCCAAGAAACGCCTGCCGCACGCGGCCTTCCGTCATCAAATCATGCGCAATCCTTTTCGCCGTGTTCACTGGAATCGCAAACCCGATCCCCGCCGTCGTGCCGCTCGGCGTATAAATCGCCGAATTGATTCCGATCACTTCGCCGTGCGAATTGATCAACGGCCCGCCCGAATTTCCCCGATTGATCGCCGCATCCGTTTGTATTGCCTCGTCGATAAACGTCGACTGGCTTGTTTGCACGGTCCGCCCCAAAGCGCTCACCACTCCCGTCGTCAGCGTGCTTTGAAACCCAAACGGATTTCCGATCGCCAAAACTTTCTGCCCCACCTGCAGTTTCGACGAATCCCCCAGCGGCAGCGCCACCAGTGTCTTGCCCTTGGGCTCAATCTTTATCATCGCCACATCATTGCGCTGGTCCGCTCCAATGAATTTTGCGCTATAACGCGTCCGGTCTCCCAGCACCACCTCAATCGACTGCGCCTCCTGCACCACGTGGAAGTTCGTCAAAATGTACCCGCGCGAATCAATCACGAATCCGGATCCCGCCCCTTCCACGGGCACTGGATCCATAAAAAAGTCATATTCCGTGGCCTTGGTAAGAATATTCGCGACCGCCGCCGAGGCCTGCCGGTAAACCCGCACGTTGATCGACTCATCGTCCGTCAGCGCCGCATCCCGCGCCGCAACCTGAGTTGCCTGAACAACTTCACTCCCACCAGCCGCCATCGGCAAAGCCTCCACCTTCCTCGGCTGTCGTTGCCCCCAACGTCCTCCCGCCCAATACGCTCCGGCAATAATCACCGCCGCCACAATCGCCAACCGCACCAGATTCGACCCTTTTCCCGCACTCATTTTCGTAATCCTTCCTCGACCCCGCCTACTCCCAAAGATACCACACCGAATTTCCCGCAAAGGGCGCAGGAAAATCTCCCACGAAATCTGTAGGGGGGAGCTTGCCCCCGCCCCCTCTTCACTCTCTTCAGACGTTTTCCCACGCCGTTCTCATCGCGACTCCGTGTTTTTCCGCCTTCCTTTCCTTACCTGTTCGCTTCACTACTTCCTTCCCGCCGCAACCTCCCCGCCAACTTCTCCACCTGCCTACGCGTTTCTTCCAGCGACCCCGAACAGTCCATTTTTTCTGTCGCGAACTTCAGCTTCTCCTCCGCCGGCATCTGCGCCGCAATCCGCCGCCGCGCCTCCACCTCACTCAACCCTCGCGCCATCAACCTCTCCATCTGCTGTTCCGGCCTGCACCATGCCACTACCAACCCATCCAAATTTTGCTGATATCCCGCCTCCACCAGCAAAGCCGCCTCGACAAACGCCGCGTCCCTCACGCCACTCTTCTCCCACTCCAGGAACAGGCGCACCATCTCCTCTTCCACTCGAGGATGCACAATCGTATTCAACCGCTCCAGTTTCTCTCTGTCCCTAAACACCAAAGCTCCAAGCTCTCGTCGATCGATCCGCCCATCCGCGCCCACAACGCCCGCCCCAAATTCCGTCACGATCTCACGGAAGGCCCGTTTCCCCGGTTCCATCACTTCATGCCCCAGCGCATCCGCATCCATCACGCGAAATCCCAACTCGCGCAACATCCTCGCCACAGCGCTCTTCCCACTGGCAATGCCTCCGGTAATTCCAAGCCGCTTCATCCCCGGCGGCTACCGCCCCCCCGAACCCGATGAAGGCCCGCCCGCCGAAATCGTCCGCGGTATCGCCTTTGCCCGCCGCATCCGCGCTGCCTTCACGGTATTGCTCATCAACATCGTAATGGTCATCGGCCCCACTCCTCCGGGCACCGGCGTCATCGCCCCTGCCACATTCACCGCATCCGGATGCACATCTCCCGCCAAGGCGTTCCCCTTGGACCTAAACTTCTCCAAGCGGGAAGGGAAGTTCCTAAACAGTCTTTCCGCCTCGGCGGCCTCCGTCAACCGATTCGTCCCCACATCAATCACCGCCGCCCCCGGCCGAATCCAATCCGCCTCGACAAACCCCGCTCTCCCCATCGCCGCCACCACAATGTCCGCCCCGCGCACCACGTCCGCCAAATTCTTCGTCTTCGAATGGCAAATCGTCACCGTAGCGTTGGCGTGCATCAAAAGCAGGGCCATCGGTTTCCCCACAATATCGCTGCGTCCCAGCACCACCGCGTTCGCGCCCTCAATCCGAATCTCATTCCTCCGTAAAATCTCCATGCACCCCGCGGGAGTGCAAGCCACGAGCCCCGGCCGCCCGCTAACCAACCTCCCCAGATTTACGGGATGAAACCCGTCCACATCCTTCGCCGGATCCACCGCTTCCAAAACCCTCTTCGTATCCACCTGCGCCGGCAACGGCAGCTGAATCAAAATCCCATCCGTATCATTGTCCCGGTTCAAATCCTCGACGATCGCCAGCATCTCCGCTGTCGTCGCGCTAGCCAACGGCGTAATCAACCCGCTCGCCATCCCCAGCTGGTCGCAAGCCGCAATCTTGCTCTTCACATAAAGCTGTGAAGCCGGATCGCTCCCCACCAACACCGCCGCCAGCCCCGGCCGTATCCCCGCCGAGGAAAGTATCGCCACCTCATCCTTCAACTCCCCAAACATCGCATCCCGTATCTTCGCCCCATCCAGTATTCTCGCCGTCATCCCATCCTCGTCTCGAGAGGCCGGGCTTTCGCCGGGCTCTTGTAGAACTTTGCCATCCAGAACCGTCGCTGCACTCCGCGTTATCCTCCGAGTGCAACAAATTGTCCCCCACTTCGCGTCATCTGTCACTCGACCCAGTGCCATGCACCCAATAGCTCCGGGATTGCCCCGCTATTCACGGTTTGGACGGATTCCTCCTGCTTGTGGATGCGAATCAAACCAAGAATCACGTCAAGGCCGTCCTGATCCTTTTCTTTCTCTTTCTCCATTCTTTATCTTTTTCTCCTCTCCGCCGCCCCGCCGTATAATCTCCTGCATGTCCGCCCCCGCACCGTCCCCGAAACGTTCTCCCCACCTCCGCATCCACTCCATCAATATTTACGTCCGCAACCAAGACCGCAGCCTCCGCTTCTACGTCGACCTACTCGGCTTCCACCTCGCCTACGACGCCAAGCTCCAATCCGGCGAACGCCTCGTCGCCGTCGCCCCTCCCGACGGCCAAGCCGTCCTCTCCCTCATCGCCCCCAAACCCGACTCTCTTGATTTCAAACTCATCGGCCGCTCCACCCGCCTAACCCTGATCACCGAGGACGTCCTAGCCAAATACCAGGAATGGTCCCGCCGCGGCGTCCGCTTCCAACACACCCCTCGCCTCCGCCGCATAAAATTCGATCCCGAAACGCGACAAGTCCGCAACGCCAGTGAATCCCCTCTGCTCGGCGAAGAAACTCCCATCTGGGGCGGCGTCTCCACGCGCTTCCGCGACCCCGACGGCAACACTTTCTCGCTCGTCAGCTTCGACGAAATCACCCACGCCCTCGAGGCCCAGCGCCGTGCCACCGCTGCCAAACTCGAACTGGATCGACGCGCCGCGCAGGAACTGGAAATCGCCAACGAAGTCCAGTGCCGTTTCTTTCCACAAGTGCGTCCCCCGATCCGCGCGCTCGACTATTCCGGTCACTGTTATCCCGCGCGCGCCGTAGGCGGTGATTACTACGACTTCCTCGACCTCGGTCCCGACCGTTTCGGCCTGGTCATCGGCGACGTTTCTGGCAAAGGCATCGCCGCTGCCCTGCTCATGGCCAATCTACAAGCCAATCTCCGCAGCCAGTGCGCCATCTCCCTCGATCAGCCCCAGCGTCTCCTCTGCGCCGTCAACCAACTCTTCTCCGAAAACACTCCCGACGGCGCCTTCGCCACCCTTTTCCTGGCCGACTACCATGTCCCGACCGGCCGCCTCCGCTACATCAACTGCGGCCACCCGCCCGCGCTCATCCTCCGCTCGGACGATTCGATCGACCGCCTTCACGCCACCGCCACCGTCCTCGGCATCTTCAAAAAGTGGGACTGCGAACTAGGCGAACGCACCATCCACGCCGGCGACACGCTCGTTCTCTATACCGACGGCATCACCGAATCCTTCAACGATTCCCGCGACGAATTCGGCGAAGCCCGCCTCATCGACTCCCTCCTCCGCCACCGCGCCCAACCTTCCCAATCTCTGCTCCAAAACATCGTCGCCGACGTCCGCCAATTCTCCCCTCACGAACAACACGACGACATCACCCTAATCATCGCCAAATCCGCTCCCGCGTCTTGATACTGAGTCAGTTTCCGGTCACCGCGTTAGAACGAGCCGCCCGCTCTATGCAGGGAGAACGGAGCAGGTTTATGGCGAACGGGTGAAGCAAGGTGCCGGGTCATAAGGAGGTCCTCATGACCGGGCTTCCTAAAAGAATGCCGGAAGAAATCCAGCGCCGTGACATCCGGGGCGCTCAATTGTGCTGTGACAGGCTCAGGATATTTCCGTCCGGATCTTTGAACCACGCCACTTTGCTGCCGCCCGGCGCCGTCCAAATCCCGCGTTCTTTGTCTTCTACGAACGGATACTTATCGAAGACCACGCCGCGCTTCACGAGCCAATCCACGATCGCTTCGATGTCGTCTACCTGCCAGCCCAGCACCGTGCTCCGCTGCGGCGTAAACGCCGGATCCTTCACGATCCGGATCATGCTTTTGCCCGCCTGCATCACCAGCGCAAACTGATCCAGGCTCACAAACTCGAATCCCAGATTGCCCTCGTAAAATGCGCGCGCCTTTTCGTAGTCCTTCGTGAGAAGGAATCCCGCCATCTTCATGGAAGCCAGCATCTTTTCTCTCCTGAACAGGACGTTGCGAGTTTTTAGTTGTCTCACATCCGGGACATACCATCAACGAGGCTGTAAACTGAAGAAGCCTTGAATGGCGTCGAACCATTCATCGCAAGGGAAAACGGCATGTCACTATTCGGGGACCTCGGAACGCGCAAGGAACTGGAAAACAAGGCCAAGGCCGAAGGCCGTCTGCCGCCGGGGCAATCGCTCACGCTCAAGTGGCCTGTGCTCCATTACGGCAGCGTTCCGCATTTCGATCCAGCCCGGTGGGACTTCCAGATTTCCGGTGAAGTCGAAGAAGCCAAGCGCCTCACGTGGAACGAGTTTCGCGCGCTGCCGCAAACGGAAACCTTGTCGGACTTCCACTGCGTCACGCGCTGGAGCCGCCTCGATAATCACTGGAAAGGTGTTCTCTTTACGGAGGTGATGAAGCTGATCAAGCCGAAGCCCGAAGCGCATTTCGCTTCCATCCTCGCCGAAGAAGGTTATACGGCAAATGTACCCCTTGAGGATCTGCTGAAGCCGAATGTGCTCTTTGCCTTCGAGCATGACGGCGAGCCGCTCACCGGTGAGCACGGCGGCCCCTTGCGCCTCATCGTCCCGCATCTCTACGCGTGGAAAAGCGTGAAATGGGTTCGCGGGTTTCAGCTTCTCGGCCACGACCGCCTCGGCTTCTGGGAACGCAACGGCTACCATGCCTACGGCGACCCATGGAAAGAGCAGCGCTATTCGGGCCATTGAGCGGGAGGATGTGAAGGAAGTCAATCGCGAAAGTATGGATACGGGATTGGCCGGGAGACGGGGGTTTGTTTTGGTGTTGAATTGACATGCATCACCCCCCTCTGGAATCATCCGAAGAACGTAATTCTGTATTTCGCAAGTAGCGAAGCCCGCCTGATCCGAGCCGCGGAGCGAAGTAACTTTTGTTGCGGCATTTTCGTAAGGTAGGGATGAGAGGACTTGGGACATGGCGGCCGGCATTCGCACCAGTGAATTACGAAAGGTCTATAACACGGCGCCGCCGCTTGCGGCTGGTCCGGGCGGAGCTTTTTCCTTTGCCGCAAAACGCAGCAAAGGAAAACAGCCCAAGCCGGAAGTTGTCGCTCTCGATGGCATCTCTCTCGATATCCATTCCGGCGAGATTTTCTGCCTCCTCGGACCCAACGGCGCCGGAAAGTCGACAACGGTCGGCGTGCTCACAACGCGCGTCAAGCCGACCGCAGGCCGGGCCTGGATCGGCGAACATGACGTGTGGAAAGAGCAGTCTGCCGTCAAACGGCTGATTGGCGTTGTCGCCCAGCGCCCCAATCTCGATTTTTCTTTGACGGCTCGCGAAATCCTCGTTTTCCACGGCGCCTATTTTGGCCTGGGCTCGCACGAGCGCAACACGCGCGCGGCATCGCTCCTCGAGCGATTCAAACTCACCGATCGCGCCGACCAGATCGTCCGCGGCTTTTCCGGCGGCATGATGCAGCGTCTCTCCATCGCGCGCGCCATGATGCACGATCCGCAAGTGCTGTTCCTCGATGAGCCGAGCGCCGGCCTCGATCCGCAGACGCGTTTGCTTCTCTGGGAAATCATTCGCGAGTACAACCGCAGCGGCAAGACTGTTTTGCTGACCACGCACAACATGGAAGAAGCCGACGCGCTTTGCCAGCGCCTTGCCATCGTCGACCACGGGAGAGTGATCGCGCTCGGCACGCCGCAGGAGTTGAAGGCTTCCGTTCCCGGCGGGTATCTCGTGCGCGTGCGCTTCGGCCAGCACTCGCCGGATTTGCTTGAACGCCTGAAAACACTGCCTGGGGTTCGCGAAGTCCGTTCCACGGAAAACAACAGCGCCGATCTTTACGCCGATCGCGGCGGTTCGCTCGTTTCCGATGTTGCGAATCTCTCGGTTGCGGCACACGCGGAACTGTGCGACGTGCACATCTCCGAGCCCAGCCTCGAAAACCTCTTCTTGCACCACACTGGCAGGAGCCTGCGCGAATGAACTACAAGGCTTTTATCGCCATGCTGGCTCGCGACGTGCGCGTAGCCCGCCGGAATATTGTGGCGCTGCTCTTCCAGACTTTTTTGCAGCCGCTGATGTTCGTGTTTATTTTCGGGCGCGTGATGGTTGGCAGTGGCTACATGCCGCCTTCCTATAAGAGCCTGCTGCTTCCCGGCATCATGGCGCTGAGCATGGTTGGCACGGGCATTTGGGCCGTCGCCATGCCGCTGATTGGCGAATTTCAATTCACACGGGAGATCGAAGACCGGTTGCTGGCGCCGATGGACATTTCCTGGGTGGCCATCGAAAAAGTTGTCGCCGGCACTCTGCAAGCGCTCGCTGCGGGTATCATGGTGATTCCAGCGGCGTGGCTGCTGCTCAGGCCGGGCGTGGATCTGAGTCTGCACCGCCCGATTCTTTTTGCCGTCGTGGCGTTACTGGTCGCACTGTTTTCCGCGTGCGGCGGTCTAGCGCTCGGATGCAGCGTCGAGCAAACGCACATCGGCTTGATGTTTTCCCTGGTGGTAGCGCCGATGATCTTTTTCGGCTGCACGTACTACCCGTGGAGCGCGCTCGCAAATTTCCCCATCATGCAAAAAGCAGTGCTCGTGAATCCGCTGGTTTACGCCAGCGAGGGTTTGCGCGCGACACTCGTTCCGCAATTCCCGCACCTTTCGCTGCTCGCCGTGTTCGTCGGTTTGCTGGGATTCAACGCGCTGCTGCTGACGGTCGGCCTGCGGCAATTCCACAAAAAAGCCGTCAGCTGACAGAGTCATAGGAAATCTAGCGCCAGCGAAAAAGTTTCAGCGCGAGAATAAAACAAAAAATAAGCCAAGCGCCCAGCACACCCATTTGCGGCGAAAGCTGAACGAGACCCGCGCCCTGCAGCATGTTCGCGCGCAACGCGTCGATCGCCGCGGTCAATGGGAGAGCTTTGATGATGGGCTGTACGACGTCCGGAAACCGCTGCGCCGAGAAGAATACACCGGAAGCGATCCACATCGGCAGCATCACGGCATTCATCAAGCCGGAAGCCGCTTCGATGGTTTTGGCGCGCGAGGCGAGCAGCAGTCCCATGGCGCTGAAGGTCAGCGAACCAAGAAGGCATACCAAAGCGAGGCTGAGCAGCGAGCCGCGCACCGGCACATGAAAAATCCACGCGCCGAATCCCAGCACGATGCCGACTTCCGCTACCAGCATCAAGATGCGCGAGAATACGTAGGAGAGCAAAAAGTATTGCTTGGGCATGGGAGTTGCGACCAGTCTCTTCAGCAGTTTTTTGCGCCGCATATCCACGACGGTGAAACCCATGCCCCAAATCGCGCTGCCCATCAGGTTCATTCCCAAGAGGCCGGGAATGAGGAAATCGATGTAGCGCGAGCCGGGTTCGCGCATAAGCACATCGCTGGACAGAACGGGATCGACGCGGCCTGCGGCTTGCTGCACGGCGCGATCCGCGAGCATGCGCGCCGTACGGCCTTCCGGGTTCGTATCGTCGTAGCGATACACGATCGCACCGTTCGCGCCCGGTACCGCGAGCAGCGCAATCTTGCCGGTGCGCAGGGCTTCTTCGGCGGATGGCCTGCTGAGTTGCTGCACCGACAGGAGTTTTTCGCGCTGCAGCGATTCGGTCAGTGCCGGCGTCACGGTCGCGATCTTCAGTACTTCCGCGGGACGATTGCGGAACGCGATTCCCAGACCGCCGGCGAGAAGGATGGGAAACGCGAAGATCCAGAACAGCGCTTCGGGTTCGCGGAGCGTTTCAAGAAAGCGAACGATGGTTAATTGCACGAGCGGATGTTCGGAGAAAGTCCTGCCGCGCGGGGTTTTGCGCTCCGCCGCCCGGGCTTGCACATCGGGAAAGGCTGTAGTCTCACTCATCGCGTAGGTGGCGTCCCGTCAAGGAGACGAACACATCCTCCAAAGTTGCGGAATGCGTGCTCAGTTCGGTGAGCGGAATATTCTGGCGCGTCAATTCCGCGAGCAGTGCGGGGACGGCGAGATGCAATTCGGTGACTTGCATTTCTACCGTGCCGTTTTCGGAGCGAACGCCGCGAACGCCCTGGATGCGGCGTAATGCGGCGATATCGAGCGCGTGCGCCTTGGCGCCGGCGGAAAAAGCGACCATATGTTCCGCGCAGGTGGAGGCGATCAGTTCGCGCGGGCTGCCAAGAGCGATCTGTTTGCCGTTATCCATGATGGCCACGCGTTCGCATAGGCGTTCGGCTTCGTCCATGTAATGCGTGGTGAGAAGTATCGTGCGCCCCGAGGATTTGAATTGCTCGATCAAATCCCAGAGCTGGCGGCGGGCTTGCGGGTCGAGTCCGGTGGTGGGCTCATCCAGGAAAAGAAAATCGGGATCGCCGACGAGCGCGCACGCCAGCGCGAGGCGCTGCTTTTGGCCGCCGGAAAGATTGCCCACGCGGGAGTTCTTCTTTTCTTCGAGCTGTACGAGTGCGATGGCTTCAGCCGCGCCCGGGCCCTGGCTGAAAAAGCTGCGGAACAGACGCAGCGTTTCGAAAACGGTGAGTTTCTCGGAGAGCTGCGTATCCTGCAGCTGAATGCCGAGGCGCTGGCGGAGCTGATCGGCGTCGGTGTTCCAGTGCAAGCCGAGCAGTTCAACTTCTCCGGAATCAGGAGCGGTGAGGCCTTCGCAGATTTCCACTGTGGTGGTTTTGCCGGCGCCATTGGGGCCAAGCAGGCCGAAGCATTCGCCGGCGCGAACCTCGAGGTCGAGGCCGTTGACAGCGACCACGTCTTGATAAGCCTTCTGAAGACCGGTGACGCGCAGAGCCGCCGGGGATATGGCCGCGGACATGAATCCAGTATCGCGTCAGGGAAGGGGAGATGCAACCTGCGATGCGCGGTCCGTGGGATTCGCGTGGCGCCGAGCGTACGCATTTGTCTAGAGACGCAGACTGCCGCACTCCGCCTTTGCGGGCGAGAGAGTGCCGCTCGAAAGGGGGGCACCAGCACAGCATGCGAAGCCTTCACGCGATGGAGCGCATGGTGTTAATCTCGCTGCCGCTCGGGAGAGGACAGCCACGTGATGAAAAATTCGTTCGGTTGGATGGGGTTGACGATGGCAGTTGCCGCTGCGGTTTCGATCGGCAGTTTGAGGGCGCAGCAGGGAGCGCCGCTTACGCAGGAACAGAAAGATCAGCGAGTACAGACGGAGAAAGAGCTTCAGTCAGTGGCCATCATCGAACGCAAAGTGATGGTGCCGATGCGGGATGGCGTGCGGCTGGCGACGGATATTTACCGGCCGAAGAATTCCGGGGGTCCGGTGCCGATTATCTGGGTGCGCACGCCCTACAACTTTAATTACTGGGATGTGCGCAACGGACTGCCAGCGGACATGCGGGCGGCGCTGATGGCGGTGAAGCGCGGGTATGCGTACGTGGTGCAAAACGAGCGAGGTCATTTTTTCTCGGAAGGAAATTACGACATTCTCGGTGCCCCGCGGACGGATGGAACGGACATGCTGGACTGGCTGAAATCGCAGTCGTGGACAAACGGCAAAGTGGGCACGACGGGATGCTCTTCGACGGCGGAATATCAGATGGGGATTGCGGCCCTTGGGCATCCGGCGTATGCGGCGATGAATATTCAGAGTTTCGGAGCCGGCGTGGGACGAGTGGGGCCGTATTACGAGCAGGGGAATTGGTACCGCGGCGGAGCGGTGCAGATGCTATTTATTACCTGGCTGGCTGGCGAGCAGAACCAGGTGCGCCCGATGTTTCCGGCGAATACCTCGCAGGAGGATTTGATTCGCGCTTCGAGACTGTTTGATTTGGCGCAGCAGGCGCCGCCGGTGGATTGGTCGAAGGCGCTGTGGCATTTGCCGGAGCAGGATATCTTGAAGGCGGTAGATGCGCCGCACGGGATTTATGCTGACGCGATGCCGGTGCCTACGGGCGGGCGGATGATCCAGCGCACACCCAATGATCCGGCTTGGTACAAGGGCGGGCTTTACCACGATGACATGCCGCTGAATCTTCCGGGGTTGTGGTTCATGACGTGGTACGACGTGTCGATGGGACCGAACCTCGAACTCTACAATCATGTGAGGAAAACGGCTACGGGCGGAATTGGCGATGAGCAGTGGGTCATTATCGCGCCCGTGGGGCACTGCGCGTACACGCGTGCGACGGAGGATACGGTGGTGGGCGAGCGGAGCATGGGCGATGCTCGGCTCGACTATCAGGAAATTACGTACAGTTTTTTCGACCGGTTTTTGAAGGGAGAAAAGAGCGCGAAGATCGATTCGATGCCGAAGGTGACGTACTTCACGATGGGGATAAACAAGTGGCAGACTTCGGAAACGTGGCCGCCAGCCGGCGCGCAAACGATGACGATGTATTTGTCGAGCGCGGGCCGCGCGAACTCCTTGACCGGGGATGGGACGCTTGTGACAACCGCCCCTGCGGCGGATAAACCTGATTCGTTTACTTACGATCCGATGAATCCGGTTCCTTCCTATGGAGGAAATGTGTGTTGCACGGGAACCGCAGTGCAAGCGGGAGCGTTTGACCAGCGAAAAATGGAAGCGCGCAATGACATTCTGGTGTACACGTCCGAAGCGTTTAGGGAAGGGACAGAGCTGAGCGGGCCGATTGTGCCGACCCTGTATGTTTCCTCGGACGCAAGGGACACGGACTTCACCGTGAAAGTGATCGACGTCTATCCGGATGGGCGGGCTTACAATCTGGACGAGTCCATACAGCGGCTGCGGTATCGCGATGGGTATGACAAGCCGCTGGCGTGGATGGAGGCGGGGAAGGTGTACAAGGTTACGCTGCAGCCGCTGAACACCAGTAATTATTTTGAGGCGGGGCATCAACTGCGGATTGAGATTTCGAGCAGCAATTTTCCACGCTTCGACCGGAACTTGAATACCGGCGGAAACAATTATGACGAGGAAAAGGGAGTCGTGGCGCATAACGCGGTGCATCATTCGAAGCAGTATCCGTCGCAGGTGGTCGTGACGGTGGTGAAGAAGTGAGGATGGGAGTGGAACGGTTCGGAGATCTATAGCCGGAGACCCGCTTTCCAACCGGGTAAGGGAGAACTCAGAGAAGAATGGGCCCACTCTCAAGAAAACGGGGTGGGTCACCTGCATGACCATTGAACATTTTGGTTTGTGTCTTCGTACGGAGTGGCAGGGGGCGGTGTGTCTCGGCGATGAGGGACTCCGCGCCGGGGAGGCGAATCATGGATGCATTTTTCCTCGATCTGAAATACGCGGTGCGGTCTTTGTGGCGCGCCAAGGGATTTGCGGCGACGGTGCTGCTGACTTTCGCGGTTTGCATTGCCGCGAATACGGCGCTCTTTGCGATTGTGAATTCGGTGGTATTGCAACCGTTGCCCGTTCCGGGAGCCAATTCCATCCTGCTCATGTCGAACGAGTATCCGAAGGCGGGAGTAGCGGGGCTGAACAGCAGCAGCTCGGGAGACTACTTCGATAGGCTAAAAGAGATCACGGCATTCGAAAGCCAGGCGGTGTTTCGCGAGCGCGATCAAACCGTGGAGCTGAATCGATTGCCGCAGCGGATTCACGCCATGGTGGTCACGCCGTCGTGGTTCACGCTTCTACGGGTAGAGCCAGCGCTGGGACGGCCGTTCCTTGAGGAGGAAGGAGAGGTTGGCCGCGAGCGAGAAGTGATCCTAAGCCACGGGCTGTGGGAGCAGTTGTACGCGGGGGACAAAGCGGCGATCGGACGCGACCTCCGAATCAGCGGACAGCCGTTCAAGATTGTGGGCGTGATGCCGGCGAATTTTGATTTTGTTGACCCGGACGTTCGGTTGTGGATGCCGATTGCCTTCACGGCGGAAGAAAAAACGCAGCACCATAGCAACAATTGGAATTACATCGGAAGACTGAAACCGGGCGCGACGCTCGAGCAGGCACAAGCGCAGGTGGATGCGTTGAACAATGAGAATCTCGAGAGATTTCCGCAATTCAAAGAAATTCTGATTAATGCAGGATTCCACACGGTGGTCAAGCCGCTCGCGGATCTTCTGACAGAGGGTGTAAAGAAGACGTTATACCTGCTATGGGGCGGGGCGGTCCTGGTGCTTCTGATTGGCGGGCTAAACATCGCAAACCTGGCGCTGACGCGGCTATCACTGCGTCGCAAGGAGATGGCGACGCGGATTGCATTGGGCGCGGGACGTCTCGAGCTGATGCGGCAGCTGATTCTGGAAAATGTGGGATTGGCTTTGCTAGGAGGGGTGGGCGGAATTGTACTTGGCGCTGGGCTGTTGCGTGTGCTGAGCGTGACAGGACTTGAACATATGCCGCGCGCGGGCGAGGTTCAGATGGATGCCACCGTCATTCTTGTTTCGCTGGGACTTTCCGTGGCGGCAGGATTGTTTGTGGGGCTGTTTCCGCTGGCGAGCGCTTCAAAGATCGGGATCAACGATGCGCTGCATGAGGATAGCCGAACGGGGACAACAGGAAAGAAAACCAGAAGCGTGCGTCAACTTTTGGTGGCGGCGCAAATTGGATTTGCGTTCGCGCTGCTGATGGGCGCGGCGCTGTTTCTAACGAGTTTTCGGAGACTGTTGCAGGTGGACCCGGGATTCCGACCTGAAGGGATCGTGACGGCGTCGGTAAGTTTACCGCGGTCGAAGTACGCGAAATGGGAAGACTGGCGAGGGTTTATGAACCGCGCGCTGCCCGCGGTTCGCGCGATCCCGGGAGTTACCCTGGCAGGAGCAACGAACGCGATTCCGCTCAGCGGGACTCACGACGACCAGGTGGTTCTGGCGGAAGGCTACCAGATGAAGCCGGGGGAATCTATCCTTTCGCCTTTGTCCATGAATGTGACGCCAGGCTACTTCGAGGCAATGGGTATTTCGATGAGAAAGGGACGCAGCTTTGACGAACGTGACAACGAGACGGCTCCCCGGGTTGTGATTGTGGACGAGCAGCTGGCGCAGCATTTCTGGCCAAACAGCGATCCCGTGGGACGGCGGATGTACTTCCCCGGAAACCCGCAAGACCTTCTGAAGGTTGACGAGCATACGACTTGGCTGATGGTGATCGGCGTTGTACGCAATCTGCGGTACGAGCATCTGGAAGAAAAAGGCGGCGGCGCCGGAGCGTTCTATGAACCTCTTGCGCAGGCTCCAGATAATACCTTCACATTTGCCTTGAAGGCTGGGGCGAATGCCGATTCAGCGGTGCGAGCGCTACGCGAAGAAATCTCTCGGTTGGACCCGGACCTGGCCGTATTCGATGTGCATTTGATGACCGAGCGGGTAGACCTGTCGCTGGCTTCGCGAAAGACTTCGATGCTGCTGGCGAATGCGTTTGGCGGTGTGGCTCTGTTTTTGGCAACGCTGGGGATTTATGGCGTGCTGGCCTATCTGGTGGCGCAACGCACCCGTGAAATTGGGATTCGCGTGGCGCTGGGCAGCACGCGCGCAGGGATTCTGAAGCTGGTTCTGCGGGAAGGGTTCGAGATCGTTCTGATCGGTTTGCTTCTGGGAATAGTCGGCGCTGCTTCACTCGGAAAAATTGTGGCCACCGAAATATACGGTGTGCGGCCGCTCGACACGCTGGCGCTCGCAAGTGTCACGGCGCTGCTCGGGGTCGTGGCCCTGGCTGCGTGCGTTGCGCCTGCGCGCCGCGCCCTGGGCGTCGACCCGATCGTTGCCTTGAGAAGCGAATGACCTTCTGCAGCTCGCCGAGCTTTTCTCAGGACGGCCTTTTCTGAGCGTATGGGGAGACGCATCTTCCGCCGTATCAGGCGATGCCGAGGACCGTGTTGAGGAAGCTCACGACGTACTTCCAGATGAGATAGTAGGCAGTCAGTCCGACTAGAGCGAGGATAGGGAAAATGTGGGTTGCAAAGCCGGGAATCCGGAAATCGAGGGCAAGCGTCAGCAAGATGCCGAGCGGGCCGAGGAGAAACGGCAGCAAAACGCCGTGGAAACCAATCGGAAAATGAGTGCGCGAGTGCGACGCGATGAAAAGCATGTTCCAGAGGCCCCACAGAGGGGGGACGACGGCCATCGGGAAAATCATCACTCGCTCGATCGGTATGGAAAAGCCGTAGGCATAACGCGCGATGCAAAACGCCGCTAGGGCGATCACAAGAACAATCGTGGGGACGACGATGCCCGCCATGTATGCGCGCAGATATTTATGCTGGTTCATAAAGCCTCCTGCTTCACAAGTGATAGAACAAAGCCGGGAGAATCCCGGGGAAAAAGAGAAGAGCGGCGCCAGCGAGCGCGGCGAGCGCCCAATCGAACCAGGGAATGCTGATGGACTGGCGACCGAGTCTTTCGTGCATTTGCGGCCAGAGGTCGCGGCCGAGCTCCGTGCCTTTGACGGGGGCGATGGCTTGCTTGAGAAGTTCCTTCATTTCTTTATTGATTTCGTCGTTGTTCATTTCAGGCCGACCTCGACTCCAAGAGAATTGAGCTTCTTTCGCAACATCCGAACGGCGCGGAAGACCCTGATTTTCACAAGCGCCTCGGAGATCCCCGCAGCCTTGGCGATGTCGGCGTAACTTTCTTCCTCGACCAGAGCCAGAGTGGCCACGAGACGGTATTTCGCTGGTAGCTGGTGAAAAGCGTTTCTAATTTGATCACGAACTTCCCGGCGGACCGCAGGATCCGCGCCTGCCGCGCAAGAAAGGTCCTCGGGGAGCGGGAGTTCGTGGCGCGCGCGCCTTAGATGATCCAAGGCCGCGTTGGTGCCGATGCGGCGCGCCCAGGCTCGGAAATTGCCGTCCGCTCTGAATCGGGCCCGATATTTGTAGATCCGCCAGAATGTTTCCACGGTCAGGTCCTCAGCGATGCCGGTATCGCGGACGATAGGGACAATCCACGCGTAAACTTCCCTCTGATGCTGCCGGAACAGCACCTCGAAGGCTTCGAGGTCGCCCGTCGCAAACCGTTCCAGCAGTTCCATCGTTGGTCTCTATATCCAATTACTGGTTACGGGCAGCCGAGGTTACAAAATGTTTTCGGACCCCATGCCGAAATTATGGATTAGGCCCGGAAACCCCGGTATTTTGGGGGAGTTCACTGACAACCTTGCCGGTGGCGTCGAGGAACTGAAGTTTGGGAGAACCGTCTGGTGCTACGCGAAGGACGAGGCGATCGCGTCCCTCGGAGTCTTTTAGCTGAAGTACGGAGCCGCCGTCGCGGGCGCGGCCGAGAATGACTCGCGGGTGATCTCCTGGGTGAGTTTCGAGGAATTTTTTGATTTCGGCTTCGCGTTGATCCGCCGGGAGTCTTGAAATTTGCTTGAGGGCTTCGAGCGCGTCCGTGATGGGATAGTCGCCACGGTCATCCATCCTGAGGAGCGAATATTTCTTGTCGCCGTCTCGGCCTGCGTCTATGGTGAAGATCTGATCCTGCATGTATTGATCGAAGCTCAGGTGGCCCTCGCTGCCCGTGACTTTGCCCGTCTGGTTTTTGGTGATGCCGTAGCTGAGGCCGCCGTCTTCGGTGCCATCCTCGTCGAAGAAAAGCAAACCAGCGGATTTTCTGCCGTTGGGATGAGGAACTTCTTTGTTTTTTATATAGATGCCGGGAGAGTTGGCGGTGTTCGTCAGGACCAGGCGAATCGTGCCATCGGGCTCGACGACGTTGATGCGGTGAACGTTGATTTCATCGAAAGTTTGTTTCGGTTCGACCCTGGCAAAACCACTCAGGATAGCCAACAGAAACGCAAGCGTGAGAAGGCCGGAGTATGCGGCAAGGAAACGCTGGCTCGAGAAAAATTTCGTCATGAATCGCTCTCCCAGGTAGACGCGCGTAACGCGGCACGACGCCCGGAATGATATGACAATTTCAAGAGGAAACCGGACAAGAAATGAAGAGTGGCGGCCCGCAAGTTTGGTGGCAATTACGGAAGCGATAAACCGGGAACCTGAATCATTAGAGCGGCGGCATCCCAATTTTGCCAGCCCTCGATGATTTGACCGTCCTTGATACGCACGATGGAGATGCCGGTGACACGCATCGGCGTGCGCGTGGAGATGTGGACAGCGGTACAAGACCAGTGAACGCAGACCAGGTCGCCATCCGCGAGGGACACGATTGGTTTGAAGGAGAAATCCGCGAATTGCGCGCGCATGATGTCGTAGAAGTGAGTGAACTCCGCGGGGCCGCGAAAGTGATTTTCGCCATCGTGGAGAACACCCGTTTTGGCAAATAGCTCCTTGATGGATTCGCGGCGGCCCTGCGTCCAGACCTCATCGAAAAAGCGAAGCAACAGATCTCTGTTTGATTCCGGGGTGGATGGAGGGGGCCCGGCAGACATGGAGTACCTCCCGGGGGACGAGAAGCGCAACTATATAGGATTTTGGGGAGGAGCGGGCAGTGATTCGGGGCGGAGAGAGAGGAGCTTGCATGGATCGGGAGAAGCGGCGCGGAAAAAAGAGGAGTACGACGGAAGAAGAAAGAGGGGCGGCACGCCGTGCCCCTCGATCCCGTTTGGCGCCTAGCCAAAAGAAAGTGCGGGGCCAGCCCCGCTCCGGCTAGGGTTAGTAGATGTCGTATTGCTCCCAGTGGAGGGTGGCGTCGGATTGGATGATGATGTGTTTGTGTGAGGTTTGCTCTAGCTCGTCCATTAGCATGGACTCGCGGGTCTTCAGAGCTTTCGCAATCTCCGGATGAACACGGAGAGTCAGATTCGGGCCTTCGTGTTCGGCGGTGGCCATTTTGCGTGCTTCGGATTGGATTTCGTAGCAGAGCGTGGGAATGGATTTGACCATTCCAGAACCCGTGCAATAGGGGCAGGGTTGGCAGAGAACGCGCTCGAGGGCTTGTTTGGTGCGTTTGCGCGTAATGCAGACGAGGCCGAACTCGTTAAAGGAGAGCGCTTTCGATGGGGCTTTGTCCTGCTCCAGAGCCATTTGCAGGGCGCTCAACACCTTTTCGCGATTGCGGCGCTCTTCCATGTCGATAAAGTCGACCACGATGATGCCTCCGAGATCGCGAAGGCGGATTTGGCGGACGATTTCCTTTACGGCTTCGATGTTGGTCTTGACGATGGTGTCTTCGAGGCGCGTGGAGCCTTTGCCAACGAATTTGCCTGTGTTGACGTCGATGGCGACGAGGGCTTCGGTGTGGTTGATGACGATGTAGCCGCCGGATTTTAGCCAGACTTTGGCGCGCAGGGCTTTGTCGAGTTCGTGTTGAATGCCGAACTCTTCGAAGATCGGGGTTTCCTTGGTGTAGAGCTTGACCTTGTTGACCAGTTTCGGCTGGAAGCGGCTGACGAATTCGACGATTTTCCCGTATTCCTCTTCGTTGTCGATCCAGATGCCGGTGAAATCGTCGCTGACGTAATCACGGAGGATGCGTTCGACCAGGTTTAGATCACGATGGAGTAACGCGGGAGATTTTCGCTGCTCGCTGCGTTCCTTGATTTCGTTCCAGCTCTTGCCGAGGAATTCGATGTCGGTGCGGATTTCGTCATCGGTGGCGCCGCCGGCGGCGGTTCGAACGATAAAGCCGCCAGGGTAGCTGTTGCCGGCTTCGCTAACGAGGCGGCGAAGACGGGAGCGATTTTCGGCGGAGATGATTTTGCGCGAGACGCCCGTGTGATGGACCGTCGGCATATAGACGAGGAAGCGGCCGGGCAGCGCGACGTGGCTCGTGATGCGGGCGCCCTTTTTGCCGAGAGGTTCCTTGGCGATCTGGACGACGACGTCCTGGCCGGCTTTCAGCATTTCGCTGATGAGCTGGGGACGGCGCGGCGGACCGGAATGGCGGTGACCACGATCATGGCGTGGACCTCCGGGACCGCTGGGACGGCGTTCGAATCGGGGGCCGGAAGGACGGCTTCCACGATCACCGCCGCGATCTGGCCCGCGGTCGGGACGGCCGCCGCGGCTGTCTGGACGGCCACCGCGACCGCGATCGCGTCCCCCACGCTGTGGGCGCTGGAAACGCGCGCGAGGGTTTCCGCCGCCGATGCGTGCGGAATCACGCGGGAAATCTTCGCGAGGAGCTGAAGCGCCACCGATGCGCGGGGCGCGGGTTTCGCCGGGGAGCAGGATCACGTCATCTTCGACGACGGCCGGTCCTGCGGCGATTTCTCCTGTATGCGCTTCGATCACTTCTGCTTCGGCGTGATCGCGTTCAGACTGCTCGTGTTCGCTCTGTTCGCGCCCGGCGTGTTCCGTATGTTCGTGCACGACGTGCTCGGAATCGCCCAAAGCGGCGGCGTGTTCGGCGCTTTCGTGCGCTGCGTTGGCTTCGAATTCGGCCCGATTGGCGGCGCGATGCTCCTCGACCTCCTCGGTTTCTTCCTCGGAGAGTTCGGATTCCGCGGCGGCCTGGTCTTCGGCGGCGTCGAGGTGCGCTTCTTCCTGGCGGTCTTCTTCCTCGGCTTCTTCCTCATCGCCAAGTTCGGTTTCTCGGGCGATGTGAATTTCCTCCGTGTCGTCTTCGTCGAAATCGGCGCCGCCAGCGAGGGCATCGGCTTTGGCGTGATCGGAAGTTTCCTCGTGCTTTGCTTCGGCAAGTTCGAAGGCGAGCGAGGCAGCTTGCTGTTCGCTCAATTCCGCTTCGCTGCGCACGGCTGCGGAATCTGAAGCGGACGATACAGGCAATTCGAGCGGAGAGGCTTCGTGCCGCGGCGGATTTGCGCCGTGAGCGGAAAGGGAAGGGTCCGCGGCAACGCCGATATTTTCGTCAGCGGAAACGGGAGCAGCCTCGGATTCGGAGCCGGCGTCGGCGAGAAGCCAGCGGGGAAGTCCGCCGGAGAAGCGGCGAGGGACCGTTCCGCCGGCAGGTCCGGTGGCAGGAACGGCAGCCCCTCCGAGATTGCTGGAAGCGCGGGGAGTCGCGTCATCAAACTCAGGCTGCGGTTCGCGAATTTCCGGCTCGGCCACGGGAGGCGGAGGCGCAGCCGCGGGCTTGCCACGATACTTTGCGAGAGACTCGCCGGGAAGAAGAATGGGTTCTTCCGCGACAGAACTGGATGCGGAGGAACCGGCAGCTTCGGGCGGGCGATGGTCAAAGCCACGCTGCGCCGGACCACGAGGCTCAAAACCACGTGGCGCGCCGCCGCGGTTTTCCGGACCTCGTTGATCGCGTCCACGATTATCGTAACCGCGCGACTCGTTGCCGCGAGAATCGCCGCCTTGCGGGGAAGCGTATTTGGAAGGCGGGAGATTGCGACCGCCAGCGCCCGCGCCCTGCGACGGGCGTCCGCCGCGATGGCGTCCACCACGACGGCCCCATCGGCCGCCACGACCGCGGTCTCCGCCCCGGTCACCGCTCCGGTCACCGCCCCGGTCACCGCCGCGATCACCACCCCGGCCGTAGCCTTGGCCGCCGCCACTGCTTGAGCGCGGAGCGTAGTTCTGCGTGGGATTGTAGTGCGGCGAAAAATTTTGCGGAGCGGAGGCGTTGGATTCGGGCTGGCGCTCCTCCGGGTTGTGATGCGCATCGTCGTGGACTTCGGCGGTGTGCGCGTCGGCGATTTCGCCTTCGGAAGCTTGCTCTTCGACGGCGCCGGGTTGCTCATCGTGAGAGAGGGTTTCCTGGTGTAAAGACTCGTGATGCAAGTCTTCGTGTGCTTCGTGCAATTCGTGCGAACCTTCTTCGCCGTGAGCTTCCTGGGCGTGCTCGTCCTTGTGCTCATGGGAGGAAGAGGCGCGGCTTAGCGATTCGCCGGGAAGCAGTTCAACGACGTTTGAAGGGGCGGGCGAGAACGAGGGCGCGGCGGCCGGTTGATCGGTGTGCGCGTGGCCGTGATCGTAGTCCTCGAGATTTTCGAAAACATCGCTGACGTAAAGGAAAGCATCGCCATCAAGGCCGATGTCGACGAAAGCGGACTGCATGCCGGGTAGGACGCGGGTGACTCTGCCTTTGTAGATGCTGCCGACGAGGGCGAACTCTTTTTCGCGCTCGATGTAAATTTCGACTAACTGACCTTCTTCAAGTATCGCGACGCGCCGTTCGTGGGAGGCCGCGGAGATAACCAATTCTTTTGACATGAAAACTCCTGACTGTTGGTGACGCCGGCAGCGCCGGGAGTCACTTTTCTGTACGGCCGCAAAGGGCCGACAGGACGCATCGCCGCGAGCATATGCCCGTCGGGGGTCCAGTAAATCGGGGCCGGCCCGGTTCGCACCGGGACACACGCTGGCCACACTGATATCGAGATGGCTTGACGTTCGAAGCCGGAGGGAAAGTTCCTCTTGCTTCTGAGGCTGGTCCGTTGCCGGAGTGCTTCCGGGCCAACGGCGGACGATGCTGTCCTCACTCTAAGATCCTTGTTCCTATGGCCCAAGCTTGCTGGGGCCACCATTACCGACCCGGCGGGATTTGCCGAAGCAAATACCCTGCGCGGGACTGGCGGCGGATTCAGTTAACGAAGCGGCGAAGCCGAACATTCATAACCAGACCAATCGCCAGGAAAACAAACAACGTAGCGGAACCCCCGTAACTCATGAGAGGAAGCGGGATGCCGGTCACGGGCATAGCACCGATGACCATCGCCACGTTTACTAAGACATGAAAACCAAGCACTGCTGCGACGCCCATTACAAGAAACATACCGGCGCGGTCTTTCGCGCGCTGGGCATTCTGTACTAAGCGTAACAGAAGAGCCATGTACAGCCCAAGGGCAAGAAGCACGCCTTTGAAGCCCTGCTCTTCCGCCCAAGCCGACATGATGAAATCGGAATAACGGACGGGGATGTAGCCGAGCTGGTTTTGCGTACCGTTGCCAAACCCTTTGCCCCAGAAACCACCGGAGCCGACGGCGATCTTGGATTGCAGGACTTGATAGCCGGAGCCTTTGGCATCTTCTTCTGGATGCAGGAACGACGTAACTCTCTCTTTCTGATAAGGCTTCAAGACGCGCCAAGCGACGGGGAGCATCAGAAGCCCGATGAGCGCAATGGCCGCGGCGTGTTTCCACTGTAACCCGGCAAGAAAAGCGCCAACAACCAGCAGGGGCACGAGTACGAGAGCAGTGCCCAGATCGGGTTGCTTGAGAATTAATCCCAAGGGCAACCCTATGATGAGCCCGGCCTTGATCAAATCCTGGATAGATAGCTCATCGGAGCGCACTTCGGCAAAGAAGCGCGCCATGACAATGATTATAATCAATTTGACCAATTCCGACACCTGAAGAAACTCGCCGAGAACAGGGATCCAGCGTTTGGCGCCGAAGCGAGTGTGGCCGAAGGCCAGCACGGCGATAAGCGCGGCGATGCCAATGAGGTAGAGAACGGGGGCCTGGTCAAGGATGAGGTGGTAGTCGAGGCGGGAGAGAGCGAACATCAGGACAAAACCGATGAGGAGCCAGCGAAGCTGCTTGTTTTGCATGCCCGCAAGGGAGCTGCCGTGGGTGGCGGAGTAGATCTCGATAACGCCGAGAGCGCAGATGGCCGCGAGAATGGCCAGTAACCACCAGTCGTAGTCGCGGGTGCCGGGTGCGTCGTTCATGGTATGAAGTTGACAGTCGACGGCCAACAGCCCAAAGCCAACAGGCAGGGCTTCGGAATCTTGCCTGTCGCTGGCTTTCTTTTTCTGTCGACTTGCCCTTTGCTCCCAAGTATTTCAAACAACATAAACCCTAAAGACCGAGACCTACGGTTAACGCTGCGGGTCCACGCTGGCTGCGCGCGCGGGCACTGCGGCGGTTGCGGCCGCAGGCTTCACAACGGGCAGCGTATGGACCGATGCCGCCGCCGCCGCGCCACGGCTTAAATCATACTGTTTGTCATCGGCGGTTAGTTGGCCTTGTGTCTTCTTGGCCTTCTTATCGTAATAGGCTTTGACGATGTCCCTGACGACTGGACCGGCGGCTTCACCGCCATGCTGGCCGCTTTCCTGAACCAGAACGGCAACGCAAATTTCCGGATTGCGCTTGGGGGCGTAGCCGACGAACCAGGCGTTGTCGGCATACTGCGAACCTTTGCGCACCAGCGCCATTTTGTCGTAGCCGATGACCTGCGCCGTGCCGGATTTGCCGCTGAGCTCGATCCCAGCTAGTTTCAAATGCCCGCCGGTGCCTCCGGGCTCGTTCACGACGCCGTACATGGCGTCCGTTACTTTCTCGATGGTGGATTCGGCTATGGCGAATCGTTCTTCGCCCACATTCTGGGCATCTTTCAACATGTGCGGCTGTTTGAAAACGCCGCCTGAAGCGATTCCGCCAATCAAGCGGGCCAGCTGCAGCGGAGTTGTGGTGACCGCACCCTGGCCGGTGGCTACAGAAATCACTTCGCCGGCATACCACTTGCGATGAAAAGTCCGCTCGACCCATTCCTGGGAAGGCATGAGGCCTGGTTCCTCGGAAGGAAGATCGATACCGGTTTTGTGGCCTATTCCGAGTTTACTGGCGTAATAGGAAAGCCTGTCGATTCCGAGGCGCATACCCACGTTGTAAAAAAAGACGTCGCACGATTTCAGAATCGCGTCGTGCAGGCCCAGTACGCCGTGCGATTTCGGCCCGGATTTAGCATAGAAAACATAGCAATGGTACTGCCGCCCGAAGAACGTTCCGTAGCCAGGGCAGAAGGTTGTGAAGCCTTCTTCGGGGACATGGTCCTCGAGCATGGCCGTGGCGGTGACAATTTTGAAAACGGAGCCGGGGGCGAGTTGCGCTTGAATGGCGCGATTCAGCAGAGGGTGTAGAGGATCGTCGTTGAGAGCCTTCCATTCCTCGGCGGGAATGCGGACGGCGAAGTCATTGGGATCCGGAGTGGGGCGGCTGACCATGGCGAGGACTTCACCGGTGCGCGGATCAAGGGCGACCACGGCGCCGGGGCGCATGCCGAGAGACTGCTCGGCGACTTGCTGCAAGTCGTAATCAATGGTGAGCTGGATTTGTTTCCCGGGAATCGGCTCTTGCTGCGTGAGGTGCCCGAGTTCTTTTACTTCCTTGCCGACACTGTTGACCACGACGCGGCGCATGCCGTCGGTGCCGGTAAGGGTATCGTTGTACTGGCGCTCGAGGCCGGTTTTTCCGGCGAGGTCGCCCGGGCGAAGCCGGCCATTGCTGGCTTCGATTTGTTGCTCGCTGACTTCGCCGACGTATCCGCTCGCGTGGGACATGAAGCCGCCCGGCAAATAGCGCCGGCGCTGGACCATCAACATTTCTAGAAGCGGAATGTCAGAGCGGTGCGATTCGATGTAAGCGACGTCGGCGTTGGTGGCTTCCGGTTTGATGACGATAGGCTGGAACTTCGGAAGATTTTTGGTGCTTTCGAGCTGGTCTTTCAGGTCGCTGAGCGGGATGCCCAGGCCATCGGCAATCGTAGGGAGATTCTTGTCGATGAGTGCGGGATCATCGCGGAGAAGAAGAATGCTGAAAGATGGATAGTTGTCAACGAGCACGCGACCATCGCGATCAAGCATGCGGCCACGCGGAGCGATGATGGGAATGGAGCGAACGCGATTGCGCTCGGCCATTTGACCGTACTTATCGGAGTCGACCACCTGAAGTTTCCAGAAGCCGAGGAGCAACAGTCCGACCATGCCCACGATGACGTAGGAAGCGATGGCCAGCCTGGCCTGTGGCAGACGATTGTCGTTGCGAAACCAGTACGACACGAAAACCCCGCGCGCGAGTGTTCTTTGTTGCGCTCGTCAAACGGACGGCGCGTTCCTCAGGGCGAATCGTCGCCCGTCCCGCGAGAAGCCGGGATATGCTCGCGTCACGAAAAAATTTGCAGCGTGGGTTTCGAAATGTCCGTGGAAAAGTTCTTTCGAAAAAAGAATTCGAAAAATTCCTCCGGGGCTCCCGAAGCACTGCCGGACTCGTGCTGCATCCACACAGCTAAGTCATTTTTAACCGTAGCACTTGGGCCAAGAGGCCGCAAGCCGTCCTGAAGGACAGTTGCCTGGGGAATACCCTGCAGAGAACCGGCTCCGGGAAGGAAGGGCGGGAGGCGGGGAAAGGGATAGGAGCAAGTTCCAGACGGTTCCGTTCGACGTACCTGAGCCGGGCGATGGCGGACCGCAGGGCCATGATTTATTCCTTAGAAAATCGCTTCTAGGCGACTTGAGCTGAGGGCTCCAGGGTCACTTTGAAGCCCAGGCCTTCGAGCCGTCTGGTTAAGCGCCTGCGCAGGCCTTCTGGGTTCAGGCGATCGAAGTAGTCT